>Ga0070727_10002064_pt1 | contig 19984 bp, 17 predicted proteins | sample tdAd472_FD_66722 | JGI IMG/M metagenome (GOLD analysis project Ga0070727, IMG submission 66722) | Marine sediment microbial communities from the Atlantic coast under amendment with organic carbon and nitrate - tdAd47.2 | ecosystem: Environmental > Aquatic > Marine > Coastal > Sediment | place...
GGAGCTATTTTGATCGCGTGCGCAAGCGCATGAGCACTCTCCAGCGCCGGAATAATGCCCTCTACCTGTGACAGTTTCATAAAGGCATCCAGGCATTCCTGGTCATCGGCAGCGACGTATTCAACCCGTTTAATATCATGCAAATAGCTATGTTGTGGGCCAACGGATGGATAGTCCAGGCCAGAAGCAATCGAGTATACCGGCAGTGTTTTTCCCTGTTCATCCATCAGTACATAGGATTTATAACCATGTAAACTGCCGGGACGGCCTTTGCTCAAGGTTGCGGCGTGATCCGGGGTATTGAGACCAAGCCCGCTCGGCTCAACCCCGGTAATCTTGACGTCGTCATCCTCCAAGAAGGCGGTAAATATTCCCATCGCATTGCTGCCGCCGCCAACACAAGCAATTATTTGATTAGGCAGTTGGCCGGTCATTTGTTGGAACTGCTCGCGTGCTTCATCGCCGACGACACGTTGAAAGTCGCGCACCATCTGTGGGAAGGGGTGTGGTCCAACCACGGAACCAATCGCATAAAAATAATTTTGCGGATCTTCAAGGTAGGCTTCGAAGGCGCTATCAACTGCGTCTTTGAGGGTACGGGTGCCACGGGTAACCGAGATAACTTTGGCACCCAGTATTTTCATGCGCGTTACGTTCGGATGTTCTTTTTGCACATCGATCTCGCCCATATGGATTTCACAGGGCAAGTCCAGTAAAGCGCAAGCAGTGGCTAGTGCAACGCCATGTTGGCCAGCGCCTGTTTCTGCTAGCACCTTGGTTTTGCCCATATGTTTTGCTAGCAAGGCTTCCCCAATGCAATGATTTATTTTATGCGCTCCGGTGTGATTAAGATCTTCTCTTTTTAGGTAAATTTCAGCGCCCCCAAGCTGCTCAGAAAGCCGCTTGGCAAAATATATGGGGCTGGGTCGTCCCACATAATGTTGGAAAAGATTTTGTAATTCGGACTGAAATCCTTGGCTGTCCCGAATTTCACAGTAGGCTCTATAAATATCGTCCATTACCAGCTTGAGTTCGGGTGGAATATTCTCCTGACCGCCGTACTCACCAAAATAACCGCGCTCATCGGGCATTGGGAGAAATTCATACTTGCTCATGTTGTGTTCTCTAAAATTTATGAAATAATTTCACGATTTTTGGTGGAGGACGGAGTATATGTCTTCTGTCGCGCCGGATCAATTGAAGCGGCTTTTTTTAGTGTTAACAGACGGGAACACAAATACATGCCTAATTCGTATATTTCATGCGTAATTCGCATACTTTGTCTGGTCGATTCGCTGTAAATTAAACTGGCCTAAAGTTTTTAGGTTGGGTTTTGCCGGGGCGCTATGTCTCAATTGCAGCGAAAAAACCTATCTTGAGCGAAGCATTCGGCGTACCTTGTAAGTGAACATAATGCGCATAGACATAGCGCGAAAATAATAAGATTTGTGGAATTCATAGGGTTAATTGGAGAGAACAGATGGTGCATAAATTTAAGAACAAACCGAACCTTCTCTATTGCTTACCGAATATGGTGGCAGCAATGGGGGTTTTGGCAACAGCGACTACGGTTCCGGCATATGCGGAAGATGCTAAATCGAGGATGATGATAGAAGAGGTCATCGTTACGGCGCGAAAGCGTGAAGAAAGTGTGCAAGATACGCCGATTGCGGTGTCTGCTTTTACGGGTGAAGGTTTGGAGCTCAGGGGGGTGACGGATTTGTCCAGCCTGGATAACTTCGCTCCTAACCTGGTGCTCAACCGTTCTCCCAGTAACAGTGGTGTGACCAATGCGGCGGTTTATATTCGCGGTATCGGTCAGAATGACTTTTCCCCGGTGATTGATCCCGGTGTGGGTATTTATGTTGATGATGTGTATTTAGGACGCTCCGTTGGCGCGGTGTTAGACCTAGTCGACGTAGAGCGTGTTGAAGTGCTGCGTGGACCGCAGGGTACTTTGTTTGGTAAAAACACCATTGGTGGTGCCATTAGCTTGACCTCCAAACGTCCGGGTGAAGAGTTTGGTGGCAAGGTAGGCGTCAAGGTGGGTACGGATGATCGACTGAATTTACGTGCCACCCTGGATGTACCGCTCAGCGACAGCCTGTTAACCCGCGTGTCGTTAGCCTCCTTTAATCAGGATGGTTATGTCGAGCGAGTCTTTGATGGCAAGGATTTAGGTGATGACGATACCATTGCCGCACGATTGTCCACCCTGTGGTTGGTGAATGATGATGTGGAGGTCAGTTTTGCCTTTGATTATTCGCGCGATGATGAGAATGGCCCGCCGATGGTGCTAACCGGGATTCAGCCCATCAATGAAGGCTTTTTTGGTCCGGGTGGCGCGCCCTCCATGACACTTTTTCAAAATACAGTCCTTGCACAAATAGCGGCAGGCGGGATTGTGCCGGGTGGGGAGTTTTTTGACCCGGCCGCAGCGTCCGGCTTCCCCTTTAACTTTATGGCCTGTTTTGATCCTTCCAACCTGAATAATCCTAGTTGTTTTAACCAGAAATATATTCAACCGGAAGGCGGCACCAAAAACTATGGTAGCGACCCCACCAAATCAGAACTGGAAGTCTGGGGTGGCTCCGTTACCGTCAACTGGGAAATCAATGATCGTCTGACCTTTAAATCGATCACTGCCTACCGCACCTTTGATGGCGAGTTCTTCAATGACAATGATGGTGGTCCGCAAAATGTCTCACAGCTGATCGATATTTTTGATCAGGAACAGGTGAGTCAGGAGTTTCAGTTATTAGGTTCCGCCTTTGATGAGCGTCTCAACTGGATTGTCGGTTTTTACTATTTTCAGGAAGAAGGTAAAAACATCAATCCCGTGCGTTTTTCCCAAGTCCATATTCAGTCAGGGGGACATTTTGACAGTGACTCAGTGGCCGTATTCGGACAGGGTACTTACGATTTGACCGATAAGCTGACCCTAACCATTGGCTTGCGTTATACGGAAGACACTAAGAACTATCTGCCGGATCAATTCTTTGAAGTCTTTCCCTCTCCGCCTGGTCAGTTTGATGTGTCACTGGCATTACCGCCCTGTCCGGGCACCGGCTTACCCTGCGTGGTGGGGGACCGTGTGTTGCCTTACATAGAAGAAACCACGGATGCTGAAGAAATCACCCCGATGGTCAATTTGGCCTATCGCTGGAGCGAAGAGTTGATGACCTACTTCACCTACTCGGAAGGCTTCAAAGGTGGCGGCTTCACGCAACGGATATTCCCACCGGAAGCCACCTTGCCGGATTTTGCACCAGAGTTTGTGAAATCCTATGAAATTGGTTTCAAGTACGATGGCTGGGATGGACGCATGCGATTGAACGGCGCTATCTTTTACACCGACTACACCGATATTCAACTACTGGTAGCCGATCCTACCCGGGTTGGCCCCTTCGTCACCAATGCTGGTGATGCGGACATTCAGGGCGTGGAACTGGAGCTGCTACTGGCGCCGGCAGAAGGCTGGTTGATCAGCGCGAGCTTGGGTTATCTCGACCCTGAGCGCACCAAAGTTGGTGCCGGTGCGCAGGGTTTGACTGAGAGCAGTCGGTTCGAGAACATCTCTGATTGGAACGCCAACCTGCAACTCACCAAAGAAATCCAACTGGGTGATATGGGTACTTTAACGCCACGACTGGAATGGTCGTATCGTTCGGAGTTTGGCACCAATTCAAACAATGTACCTTATGATGGCCCGGCTGCCGCACCGCCGTTCCTGAACTCGCCGGATTTAGGGTTTGGTATTCCTAACCCGGCACAGCTCCAGGATGATTATGACCTGTTTAACGCCAGTGTGCGCTGGGATGGGCCGAACTCAGATTGGTCAGTTACCTTGGGAGTTGAGAACATTGGCGATGAGGAATACCGCACCTTTGGTAATCAACAGGACGCCTTTGGCTTTACTACAGAAATCTTTGATCGTGGCCGCCAGTGGTATCTGGATGCCAGCTATGAGTTTTAACAGAGGTTAACCATACTCTGCCCACTCTAAGGGAATGGCCTAAATGGTCATTCCCTTTTTTTTTTGAGATAAAGGCTAGTGAGATTTTTGAAAACCTATTCGGTATTATTTTTTTAGTGTTTCTGACGGCAGGCAGCGATAGCGCTCTTGGTAATAATGAGCGTAACGACCAAAACTGGTAATCCCCTGTTCCAGCATTATATCGGTGATACGTAAGGCCGGGTCGGCGGCGAGAAGGGCTTGATGTAAACGTTGCAAGCGTCGGCCACGAATGTATTCGGCAGGGGATATTCCCTCAAATTGACGAAAGCCGTTTTGCAGCGTGCGGGCACTGACACCGACAAATTCAGCCAATGTCGCCAGGCTAATATAATCACAAAGATTTTCTTCGATGTAGTCCTTCGCTTGGCGCACGTGCCAAGGTACCGGGTTGTGCTTGCCATTACAGAGTAAATCCGTATAAGAATGTTGAAACATGGATAGCAGGATCGACATCAGTAGGTTTTTATACTGATCGATAATCTGTTGATGCGTGAACATTTCAGGCACGGTTTTAGCTTGCATAAAAAGGCTGTTCAAGGTCTGAATCAGTGCTGCGCCTGCCGTTGATTGGCTCGGTGTTTCCAATGCGAAAATAAGGGGTGTATAAACCTCGTGGCCTATCAGCTGGAATAATTGGTCTTCCAGTTTGCTGCGTTCGATTCGTATGTTCAGGTGCCGTGATTGGTGATCCATATACACGTAAGACAGCATCGACGGTGAGGAGATCGAGATAGTTTCTGGTGTGCTGATTGATTTTTTGCCGCCGAGATGAAGTTCAGCATAGCCACTGACAGGTATGTGCACCAAATAAAAATCTGGAGCAGCTTCGGGTTTAATTTCTACCGCTGCGCCGTAAGCGAGATCTAAGACTGAAAAATCACCCAACAAATGCCCAAGTATCTGGCTGTCTACGGTTCGGCTGGCCTGAGCAACCTTCATTCGGTGTGGCCAAAGATGATGACCTACCATTTCCATGGTTTCATCGATATCACTGGATCGAAGGGCATGGTTGTTGATCTTTACCCGATTATCTGCGCTGACGAATGAAGACAAGTTGAACTCCTCGAAGGTACTATGAACCTAACTGAAGGCGCTGCTATAAACCCATGATTTGACTCGGTTATGGTACAACTATTTGTGCGTTTAAGCCAAATTAACGCGAGGATATGATATATGGGGAAAATAATTTTTCCGGAACAGGATAGGTGGTGCGCTTAACGGATATTGTCCTTATCGACACCTCTTTTATACTGAGCCCATTCGCACTAGAGATGAGGGTAAATTGATGAAATGTGTTGCGAGTAACTGTGCGAACCAGATTAACTGGCTTGCTTTCATTACGGCTATTCTGACGGTCTTCTTGGTTGGTTGTGATAGCCATAAAGAACCGCTCTCAAATCTGCCAATGCCAGCCACTCAAACTGCCGCCGACGTGAATGCAAAAAGAATTCTGCAGGCTGAGCAAGAGCCGCAAAACTGGCTAACCCATGGCAGGACTTACAACGAACAGCGCTACAGTCCCTTATCTCAAATTACTGAAGATAACATCGTTAGTTTGGGGTTGGCTTGGTTTCATGATTTCGACACGAAACGCGGAATGGAGGCTACCCCGATCGTCGTGGATGGTGTGATTTATGTTTCTGGCAGTTGGAGTCGTGTCTATGCGCTTAACGCCGCCACGGGAGCATTGCTCTGGGAATACGATCCTAAGGTTCCTCCAGAGTGGGCGGTCAACCTCTGTTGCGATGTGGTTAATCGTGGCGTTGCGGTTTGGCAAGGGCGAGTGTACGTCGGCACCCTGGATGGTCGCTTGATTGCCTTGAGTGCGGATGATGGCCAGGTTGTCTGGTCGGTGCAGACTACGCCGACGGATAAACCTTATTCAATTACGGGCGCGCCACGTGTGGTTAAAGACAAAGTAATTATCGGCAACGGTGGCGCTGAACTGGGTGTACGAGGCTTTGTTTCTGCTTATAGCGCCCAGTCTGGCGAGCTGGTCTGGCGTTTTTATACGGTACCGGGCGATCCCAGCGAACCCTTTGAAAGTGAAGCATTGGAGATGGCCGCAAAAACTTGGCAGGGTGGTGAGTGGTGGAAAATAGGGGGTGGCGGCACAGTTTGGGATTCCATGGCTTATGATCCAGAATTGGATCTGCTCTATTTTGGTGTCGGTAACGGTTCTCCCTGGAGCCGACATTTGCGTAGCCCTGGCGGTGGCGATAACCTTTTTCTCTCCTCCATTGTTGCGGTTCGTCCTGATAGTGGTGAATACGTTTGGCATTATCAGACAACGCCTGGCGATAGCTGGGATTACACTGCTACACAGCACATGATTTTGACTGATTTAGAAATTGACGGGCATCTGCGCAAGGTCATTATGCAGGCACCGAAAAATGGTTTTTTCTATGTGCTTGACCGAGTAACGGGCGAGTTTATTTCGGCGGAAGCCTTTGTTGACGTCAATTGGGCTTCACATGTGGATGCCAACAGTGGGCGCCCAGTGGTTAAGCCAGAGGCCTATTATGACCAGACTAAACCTTTCGTTTCGATGCCTGGCCCGGCGGGCGGCCATACCTGGCAGCCCATGAGCTATAGTCCCGCTACAGGTTTGGTGTATATACCGGCGATGAGCACAGCCTATCCCTATATGGTGGACGCTGGATTCCAACATCAAACCTTTGGCTGGAACACCGGCGTCGATGATTTGGTAGCGGCTATGCCGGAAGATGAGGCGCAGCGGCGAGCGATTAAAGCCAGTTTAAAGGGCCGCTTGTTGGCCTGGGATCCCGTGCAGCAACAGGTTGAATGGCAGGTGGAGCATACCAATATCTGGAATGGTGGGGTTGTTTCCACCGCCACGAACCTCGTGTTTCAGGGTAATGGCGCTGGTTATTTGAATGCCTATAGCGCCGATCAGGGTGACAAACTCTGGTCGTTTTTTGCGCAGACTGGCATCATGGCGGCACCTATCAGCTATGCCGTGGATGGTGAACAATATATTGCGGTAGCAGTGGGCTGGGGCGGCGGTGTACCTCTGATTATTGGCGGTATGTTGACCGAGGCGGCGAATCATAATGTTAGTCGGTTACTGGTTTTTAAACTCGGTGGAGAGAAGCAATTGCCACCGTTGAAAGTACAGCATAAAGAGCTTAATCCGCCAGCGATGACGGCATCGCCGGAAACCGTTCAGCAGGGCAAAGCCTTGTACCATAAGTATTGCGGTGCCTGCCACGGCAATAGCGTGATTAGTGGCGGTATACTGCCTGATTTACGTTACACGCAAATGCACACCGTTTGGAATCAGATTGTGCTGGAAGGGCTTCTGAGTGATCGCGGCATGGTCTCCTTTCGTCAGGTTTTAGCCAAACAGGATGCGATGGCGATCCAGGCGTATGTGATAGAGCGAGCACACAGGGATAAGGCTAATCTTAAAACGATGCAATAACACCAGTGAGCAGGACAAGTTTTCCAGGTTGATAGCGGTATAAAAATTGTGCAATTGTTGTACAATGTGCACCCATTTTTAACAGAGTAGGACAGCATGAAACCGGAACTCTTGTCGCCAGCAGGCACCCTGAAAAATATGCGCTATGCATTAGCATATGGTGCGGATGCGGTTTATGCGGGACAGCCGCGCTATAGCTTACGGGTACGCAACAACGAGTTTAATCACCTGGATATTATGGCCGATGCGGTTGCCGAGGCGCATCAGGCAGGTAAGCAATTCTATATCGCCAGCAATATTTCACCCCACAATAATAAGGTGCGTAGTTATCTGCGTGATATGGAGGCGGTGATTGACATGCGGCCGGATGCACTGATTATGTCCGACCCTGGTTTAATCATGCTGGTTCGGGATAAGTGGCCGGACATGCCGGTACATTTGTCGGTGCAAGCCAATGCCGTGAATTTTGCCACCGTTCAGTTCTGGGGTAAGCAGGGTGTGAGGCGTGTGATTCTATCGCGTGAATTATCCCTGGATGAAGTTGCTGAGATTCGGCAAGAGTGCCCCGAAATGGAAATTGAGGTATTTGTGCATGGCGCGCTATGTATCGCTTATTCCGGGCGTTGCCTGTTATCCGGTTACATGAATCATCGCGATCCGAACCAAGGTGCCTGTACCAATGCTTGTCGCTGGAAATATCAGGCGCATGACGCTAAGGAAACAGAAACTGGTGATATCGTACCGTTAAACGCGGTACAGGAAATTGAGACGGAGGAGGGTGTCGATGAGCCCATCATGCTGTTACAAGAGCAAGGACGACCGGATGAACTGATGCCCGCCTTTGAGGATGAGCATGGTACTTATATCATGAACTCTAAGGATCTGCGGGCAGTGCAGCATGTGCCGCGTTTTGTCGAAATGGGTGTACATTCTTTAAAGATTGAAGGCCGCACCAAGTCCCATTACTACGTGGCACGTACTGCACAGGTGTATCGGCATGCCATTGACAGCGCGGTGGCCGGTGAAGCCTTTAATATGGGGCTGATGACTGAGCTTGATCACCTTGCCAACCGTGGTTATACCGAAGGTTTTTATCGTCGCCATGTACCCCAGGATTACCAGAATTATGATCAGGGTGTGTCGACAAACCCTAATCAGCAGTTTGTTGGTGAAGTTACCCAGGCGGATGTTGATAGTGGCTGGATTACCGTGGCGGTAAAAAACCGATTTGAAAAGGGTGATACGCTGGAACTCATTACGCCGCAGGGAAATCATTTATTTAATCTTGCTTCACTGGAGAATAAACGCGGGGAAGCTATTGCCGCCGCACCGGGGTCGGGTCATGTGGTACGAATTCCTTTGCCTGAGTCATTGCATTTGGCTGAAGATGGCGGCTATGCGATGTTAATGCGTTATCTATAAAGAGGGGTTGAAAGATTAAGTCATGAATGATGACAGGTTGGTGGATATTGAAACCAAGGTTGCTTACCAGGAAGACACCGTGCAGGCCTTAAACGATGCCCTTTGCCAGCAGCAGCGTCGTATCGACCAGCTGGCATTACAGCTTAAAGTGTTAGCTGAAAAAATGGGTGATCTTGCCGTCGCACGGGAGGGCGAAAAGCAACAGCAGGAAATTCCACCGCATTATTAAAAGAGGGTGTGGCATCTACGTGAGTCGGTGCTAAGAGTTTGCTGCTGTTTGTGTTGGTGCCGAGAGGCGGTGAGGGGGGAATTTGCAGGTAAAGAGACTGCCTTTGCCGCGCACGCTTTCAATATCCAAATGGGCATCATGGTTGATCAGAATATGTTTAGCTATCGCTAACCCCAAGCCAGTACCGCCACTGTCCCCGCTTCTTCCTTTATCAACACGGTAGAAACGCTCGGTGAGTCTTGGGATTTCTTTGCTATCAATGCCGACACCATTGTCTTTCACAGACAGGTAGCCGCCAGTAGTATTAGTGAACCATTTAATTTCGATATGACTATTCCGGGGCGAGTATTTACTGGCGTTTACCACCAGATTGGAAAGTAGGCTATAAAGTTCCTCGCGGTTGCCGAGCAACTGCTCATCGGAGTCAAGGTAAAGCTTGAGAGATTGGCTCTTCTCTTCAATCATCGGCTTTAAGTCTTTTTGAACGCGGTTTAACAGGGTGTTCATGTCAACCAGGTGCAGGTTATTGCTTACGTTGCGAGTTTCAAGTTTTGAAAGGGTTAAGAGATCCTTTACCAAGAGTTTCATGCGCTCGGTTTGCTGGCGCATACTGGTAACCGCGCGCAACCACATCGAGGGTATTTGGTCACTATTATCAGCAAGAGTTTCCAGATAGCCATTCAACACGGTTAACGGTGTGCGTAATTCATGCGACATGTTGGCGACAAAATCGGTGCGCATTTGCTCCAGTTTTTTCAATTCGGTGATATCGCGCACAATAATTAAGCGTTCCTGTTTGCCAAAGAATGCTATTTGATATTGCAATGTTACCTTATCATTGATGGGCGCAGGCAGTTCCAGTTCCTTGGCATAATCATAATTGTCGAAATAATCCTTAAAGGCAGGGTCGCGGATGAGGTTGGTAATTAACTGGTTCACGTCGGCGGGCGACTCCAGCCCCAACAATCGTTCTGCCGCTGGGTTCCACCATTCGATAGCACCTTCGCGGTCGAGCATCACAAAACCGTCCTTTAGGGCATAGGTGGAATCCCTGAAGCGTTTGATAACCCGTTTTAAGCGCGCTCGGTATTTCAATTGGTGTTGCTGTAATTTGTAGATTTCATCGAAAACAGCGCCCCAAAGTCCATGACTATTGGGCGGGTCGGTCGGGTTAGTATTTTTCAGCCAATCGTAAAGACGGAATAGTTGCCGGAGGTTCCAAAAAATATAACCGCCTAAGGCCAAGGCAACAATAAGACTGACCGCATTCAGCACCCAGCCGATAAAGAGGCTGCTAAGCAGTAAAATAGCGAGATGTCGTAATTCTGTTGCTGGGTTAAAGTTCACAAAGGCATCTAATTTATTTAGCAAATCAATAAAAGCTCCCGCTGGTTAGCGCCATATTTTACATGCTCATGGGGTAAAAAATAGATTTAAAATTTACCTTAACTGCTTGTCCGCCTGAGTTTGTTGCGGTGTTTTCTCCTCAGTGAAGCTAGCTTAGGTTGGATGAGAAACGGTAGCCGGCGCCGCGAACGGTTTGAATGTATTGATCATAACCATGTGCTGTTAAGGCTTTGCGTAGGCGTCTTATATGAACATCTACGGTACGATCATCGATGTAGACGTTGCCGCCCCAAACCATATCCAGTAGCTGCTCTCGCGTGTAAACCCGGTCAGCATGAGACATAAAAAACTGTAAAAGGCGGTATTCCGTTGGTCCTAGCTTGATCGGGGTTCCATTGGCACTGATCCGGTGTGCCTGAGTATCCAGTTGTAAGCCTCCGCAGTCGATTTGTCCGTTAGTGTCATTTTGAAACCGACGCAATACCGCGCGTATGCGAGCCATCAGCTCTTTGGTGGAAAAAGGTTTGGTGACATAGTCATCAGCACCTGTTTCCAAACCTTCGATTTTATTGCGTTCTTCGCCTTTGGCGGTGATCATAATAATGGGAATTTCTTTGGTCGCATTGTCGCGGCGCAGGCGCCGAGAAAGCTCAATGCCACTGGTGCCTGGCATCATCCAGTCTAAGAGGACTAAAGCCGGGCGCTGATCAACGATAAGGGAGTGTGCTGTTATGGCGTCCGCTGCCTGTAGGCAATCAAAGCCATTGAGTTCGAGAGTCATGGCAACCATGTCCCGGATGGAGGCTTCGTCGTCGACGATGAGAATCGTTTGCTTAGCCATATAAAATCTTGGTTTTCCTCAGTGCTTGGCGATGTTACATTAGAGCAACGTAATGTTACAAGCAAATGACAAGCGTCCAAAGCACCACTGAGCGTCGTTATCGTGGCGCACTTTCAGGCTTGGTTTTCAATCATAGCAATTGGGAAATTACCTCGAGATGACGAGTTATAGCATTCATGAAAATGTTCATGAGGCTTTGAGTAATTATGAGCTGCCGCAAAAATTAGGTTTTGGTCTGTCGCCAGGCCCTGTGATGTATTCGGCTGAATATGCTGACGGTATCTGGGGAGAGGGTATCTTGGAGGCAAATCGGCCGTTACAAATTCAGTCCAGCGCGAAAGTGCTGCATTACGGCCAGGAAATTTTCGAGGGCATGAAGGCCTATCGAGTTGATCAGGAGCGAGCGAACCTCTTTCGACCGGAACGTAACTGGCAACGCTTTAATCTGTCAGCGAAGCGTATGGCAATGCCTGAAATCTCTCAGCAGCTTTTTATGGAAGGGGTTTATTTGGTGACGGCATACAGCGAGGCAATGATTCCCGCTGAGCCAGGCAAGTCTCTCTACCTTCGCCCTTTTATGTTTGCCTCCGAACCGAGCTTGGAGGTGACAGGAGCAAACCAGTTTGTGTATATGGTGATTGCCAGTCCTTCCGAGTCTATTCATGCGGGCACAATGAAGGTGCTGATTGAACGTGAGTACACGCGTGCCGCCATCGGAGGCACCGGCGCGGCTAAGACCGGGGGAAATTATGCAGCGAGCTTTGCGTCACGGCAACGCGCGATGGCAATGGGCTATCACCAGTCGCTCTGGTTGGATCCGGTCAACCAACAAAATATTGAAGAACTCTCCGTAATGAATTTTTTCGCAGTGATTAATGATGAACTCTATACCCCAGCACTTACCGGCTCGCTGCTGGAGGGAATAACGCGAGATTCCATTATTCAATTGGCCGGGAGTATGGGGGTTAGGGTGCATCAGCAATCACTCAATATTGATGAGTTGATCCGGCAGATTCAATCCACAGACTGTAGTGAATTGTTCTGCTGTGGTACTGGGGCAATACTCTCACCGATAGGGGCTTTGGGTGAATACAATGGTACTGAGTACCAAGTCAAATACCCTGATGGTAAATTATCCTTAGCGATTCGGGAGCAAATGCTCGGTATTCAGGAAAGGCGGTTAGCGGATCCTTATCAATGGGTGCAAATGATTCCTGGTGAATACTATCCGCACTGCTGATCGCGGAGAGCCGGTATTGATTATTTAGATTTTTACAATAATGAGTGTTGTCTGAATGAAAGATTCTTCTGAGCAAAACCCATTCTGGGCTTTCTCGCTCCAGCATTATGCGACACCAGGTGTTGCGGGTATCTGTCTTACGCTACAGGACAAGGTTGAGCTAAGCGTGAATATTTTGCTGTTTGCGCTTTGGTTGGCTGAGCGTGGTCGCGAATTAGATATGGTCCCGCTGAATCACAGTGAAGCCTTGCGTCAATGCAACGAGGAGGTGCTGTTGCCGCTACGTAGTGCGCGTTATAGCATGAAACGGATAGGGATGAGCATGGGTCAACCCAAACTTTATCTGACCATGAAGAAGGCTGAGTTAGAGGTCGAGCGGATTGAGCAGAAATTATTGTTGCGGCTTGCACAGGATATGCCTGAATCTAAGCTTACTGCGCGCGTGCTTGCCAAAGCGAACCTTATCGCCTATTTCAATGCTGCAGGCGTGGATTTTCAGCAATGGCTAGCGGAAATTGAACGTTTAATAGACCTGGTGCTCGGTGAGAAGGATAATAACGTGTTTTATATCAGCTCGGGTGATTGAGCGAACGCTGATTTAATCAAGCTCGTAACTGAGACCGTTGGAAGCGATTGCGTAATAAAGGCCCTGCCTGTTACTAAAACTGACCGCAAGCAGGCTGGCTGAAGTGGGTTTCCATTTATCCTTTTTGGTCACTTTCCAATGCTTGGCTTCGAGGTCGCTATCAATATTCCAAAGTTGCACTAACTGACTGTTAGTGCCGGTAAGCAGTTGCTTTTCGTCCGCTGAGAACCTGGCGGTGGTGTAGGTGGAGCCAGCAATGTACGGCCCTTTTTTAATGGGCATTTCTTTTACAGGCTGACCGTTCTGGGTGTTCCAGATGATGGCTTTATCAGCTTGTGCGGCGGTGAAAGCATATTTTCCCGAAGGGGATAATGCTGTGGTAATTAATTGATTTTCGTGTGCCCAACTCTGCAGCTCTGCTCCGGTCTCTGCGTTCCAGAGCTTTGCGGTTCGATCATCGGAGCCAGTCAGCGCAACCTTGCCATCCTGGTTGAGGGCGACGCTGCGGACCTTGCCGTTGTGATGAAAAATGCGTTTAACACCACCATTTTTGATATCAAAAATCACTGCCGTATGATTATCCAGCCCTAATAATGCGTAGTCGCCATTGGGCGTCAGCGCCATGCTCAAAATATTCCCGGGTGCTGTCCAGAACCAGACGGGTTTGCCGGTGCGCATCTCCCAGAGCACGATGGTACGCTGCGAGGCCGTTGCGGCGTAGTTATTTTCTGGTGAAATCGCCGCAGCGACGATGGCGGTATACTCCCCTTTCGCGTGATTCCAATCAAACAGACGTTCCCCTCGCGGCATATCCCAAAGGCTGGCACCATGGTTGATTGAGCCGACTATCGCATAATTGCCCTGATTAGATAGCGTTGCGGCATACAACCCCTGTACTGCATTTTCCCAACTTGTTTTCGGGGGAGATGATTGATCACAGCCGACCAGAAGAATGCATACAACGAGTAAAACGTTATAGCGAGGCAGGGAAAAATCCGACAGTAATTGCAGCATAGTGGGCCTGTGAGAGAAGTAGGTTTTCTGCCAGTTTAGGTTGCTTTTAGGTTAGTGCTTGTCTGCTTATATCGACCGCCGTTTAAAGAGCATGAGGCTAATGATGGCGAGGCAAATAAAGGCGATAAAGGTCCAGCCTGGTATGCTCAAATTTAGAAAGGTCCATTGCACTTTGGCGCAATCGCCAGTGCCGCGTAGCATGACGCTGACTATTTCCGACCAGGGCAGTACTTCCATCATATATTCAAGTCCGGGGCCGCAGGCCGGTATCTGGTCTTCTGGTAGGCTTTGCAGCCAAAGCTGACGGCTGGCCAGGGCTACGCCACCGAGGCTGCAGAATAACGCTACGCCAGCATAAATACGCTGGGCGACAATTGCGGGACCATGGATGGCGGCGAGGAGGAAAACAAGGCCGCTGCTATAAAGCGCAATGCGTTGTGCCATACAAAGAGGGCAGGGCTCAAGCCCCTTCACATATTGAAAATAAAAAGCAGTTAAAATTAGCGCCGCACAAAATGTAAAGGCTAAGAGATTAAGCTGGCGTGGGGTTATCGAAATCCTCATATATTTACTTGCCCGTGTTGATTAGGGTTCTATACTTAAAACGCTATTATAGGTGTCAACCTGCAAATTGAAACATTCCCGTATAAAAAGGAGATTATTGGCAATGAAGTTACGGTTGTTTGGTCTTATATTGCTCGTCCAGCTTTTGTGTACTCCGTTGATGGCGGAAGAAGAAGCGGCAGAAGAGGCGGATGGTGTGCGGTATATCGAGTTGACCCCTGCCTTCGTTACCAATTACGGTGGGCCAGGCCCACTCAAATATATTAAAGCCGAAGTGTCTCTGCGTGTCGATTCGCAAGAGGCCTATCGGTTGGTGAGACATCACATGCCCTCTCTTCGATACGCGCTGATTAAGGTGTTGACCCAGCAAACCGAGGAAACGGTCAGCAGTATGGAAGGCAAGGAGCAGATTCGGATGCAAGCCTTAGCTGACCTACAGAGCGTAATGAAAACGGAAGAGGATAGCGCGTCGATTGAAGACGTACTCTTCAGTAGTTTTTTTGTGCAACGTTAATGTTCTCGCTAGGTTAGTGGCTACCGGGCTATCTGCAAGATATTCCCTGTTCTTAAGAGCACACTAAGGTCGCGCGCTGTTTCTTTTTTTGTAATATCGGTTATTATCGGTCACCCCATTATTGGATAATAATAGATGGTCTATGGCGACACCCCGAAACTCATCAGTACAAAAAGCCTTTCAAATTTTGGAAGCGTTTTCGCCTAACGGCTGCCAGCTTTCGGCTACTGAAGTGGCTAAGCGAACCCGGATGACGGTTGCCACTGCGCATCGATTTTTACTTACCTTGGAAAACCTCGGTGTGGTTTCCCGGGCGAGTGACAATCGTTTTCAACTGGGTACCCTGTTGGCGGAGCTAGGGGGGCGGGTAGAGCACAATAAGATAATGACCCACGTAGTGGCACCCCATGTCGATGCATTGGCAGGGCATTTTGGCGAGAGGGTGAATGTGGCGGTGCTAAGCGGAAAGAAAGTTATTCAAATCGCTGTTGGTCAGAATGCCCGTTCCTTGCACTTGGGTATACTGGATGACAGGGTATTGCCAGCCTATTGCACGGCAGCTGGACGGGTGCTGCTAGCCGGCTTGCGACCAAAAATGTTGGATTATCTCCTTGATGATCTTGAGTTCGAATCTTTTACCGAGAAATCAATTACTAATCGCGCCACCCTCATGGAAGAACTGCAGGACATTGGGCGGCAGGGATATGCGCTAAGTTGCGGCGAGATTGATGAAGGGGTTTCCTGTGTCGCGGTTCCTATTCTGGATGACCATAGTGAAGTAGTTGCTGCCCTATCGGTGACCACTCAGGCGCCGTCATTGACATCAGCCCGAATTGATAGTTACCGCGAAAACCTAGCTCACCATGCTGAACAAATACATCGCGAACTTTATATGGAAAATAGGGTGTTGCCCTATAAAGCCAAGCCGCGCGGGAATTTTCCCCATGCTAAAAGAATTGGGGATTTTATACTGGTGTCGGGTACCAGCGCACGGCAGCAGGATGATACTTTTCCCGGTGTCGTTCAGGGCGCAGGAAGCAAAACGGTTTTAGATATGCGTCGACAAACGCATGCTGCGCTGCATAATATCGTTGATATTGTTGAGAGCTTTGGCGCTAAACGCGAAGATATTGTTGAAATTCAGGCTTTTCTGGTGAGCATGAAAGATTATGAAATTTTTAACGAAGTATACGGTGAATACTTCGACTATAGCGGACCGACTCGAACCACGGTTGCCGTTAATGAGCTGCCACACCCGCATCAATTACTGATGCTAAAAGCGATGGCCTACTTTCCAGTCTAAACTGCGGCGACTGGCTCCATGACCGCGAAGTAGGGTTCTATGATCATCTTCTTGCCGATGGCTAGTTTGATATCCCTAAATCTTAATAATGATTGAATTCAAAGCAGACAAAATCTATTTGCTTAGATTTTTGTGCGTATAAACAAAAATAATAAAATCATATCTTTATATCAGGCAAATTGCCTATTTCGCCGTTAATATCTAAAATATTAATAAATAGTTCTTGATATATAAGATTTTAAATTTAAACTGATGGGTATTATTGGTCATAAAAAGAGTTTCGTATGCTCGAAGCTTTAAGTTCAGATCGATTGCCTCAGCCACGATTTCGCTATAGTCAGTTGGTAAAAGCGGGCCCCTACTTGCAAAGCGCGGGAATGATTGCGCTGGATATAACTACCGGTGTGCTAGTGCCTGGTGGTGTCTATCAGGAAACCAGAAAAATCCTTGAAAACATTACTCAGGCGCTACCAGATTTTGGTTTATCACTGAATCATATGGTCGACGCGCGCATTTTTACCACTCACTTTGGACAGTTTGCTGACATTAATCGTGCCTGGGAAGAAGTGTTTACGGAAAATGTGCGACCGCCAGCAAGAACTGCCGTTGGCGTTAGCGAGCTACCGCTCGGTGCAAGCGTTGAAATAGAATTTAGTTTTTATAAAGCAGAATAAAAGAAGCCTCTAAAGCTCGAATTTTTTGAGGTGCCCCAAACTCAATTTAATGGGAGTCGGTGTGAATCAAGCTGACAGTAAAGTGTTATCACATAAAGCAACACCACGCGGAAGTTTCCCGCACGTTAAAAGAGCGGGAGATTTTATCTATGTTTCTGGAACCAGCTCGCGGCGCCCTGATAATAGTATTGAGGGAGCCAGTGTCGATGCGAATGGCCGAGTGCAGATGGATATTCGAATACAGACGCGGGCTGTGGTTGAAAATATTGCTGATATTCTGGCGTCAATGGATGCGAGCTTGAGTGATTTATTGGAGCTGAGTTGCTTTTTAGTTGATATGGAAGACTTCGATGGTTTCAATGAGGTTTATACCGAATATTTTGATGAAGCCGGGCCCACGCGTACCACCGTCGCGGTAGCGCAATTGCCACACCCGCATTTAGCGATAGAAATAAAAGCGATTGCTTACAAACCCGTCCCTAACGGAGGAGATTAAGCCATGAGCAAAGGTGAAATTGTTGCCGGTTATTTAGCGCCCCATCCACCGCACTTAGTGTATGGTGAAAATCCGCCCCAAAATGAAGCCCGTTCGAAAGGGGGTTGGGAACAGCTACGTTGGGCCTATGAGCGGGCACGTGTGACATTGGAAGAATTAAAACCGGATGTGTTACTGGTGCATTCTCCACATTGGATTACTGAGCAAGGACACCATTTTCTCGGTGTAGAAAAGCTGAGCGGTAAATCAGTCGATCCGATCTTTCCCAACCTGTTTCGTTATCGTTTTGACTTAAACGTTGATGTTGAGCTGGCCGAAGCCTGTTGCGCGGAGGCGTCCGCTCTGGGTCTTGATGCAAAAATGATGCGTAACCCTAAATTTCGGGTGGATTATGGCACCATTACGACTTTACACATGATGCGCCCGCAGTGGGATATTCCAGTGGTCGGAATATCCGCCAATAACTCACCCTATTATCTCAAAATGGAAGAGGGTTTGGAGGAGATGGATCGACTCGGGAAAGCTACCCGCAAAGCTATTGAAAAGACTGGCCGACGGGCAGTGTTGTTAGCGTCTAATACCCTTTGCCATTATCACTTTAGAGAAGAGCCTGCTATTCCCGAAGATATGACTCAGGAGCATCCCGAAACCTACGAGGGTTATCTATGGGATATGCGCATGATCGAGCTATTGCGAAAAGGAGAAGTGGATGAAGTGTTTCGGCTACTCCCCCAGTTTATTGAGGAGTCATTTGCGGAAATCAAATCCGGCGCCTTTACCTGGATGTTTGCGGCCATGGGTTACCCGAAAATTCCTGGTGAGTTGCATGGCTACGGCACGGTGATAGGTACTGGCAATGCGGTGATGGAGTGGAACTTGGTTAAAGCTGGTTTGGCGCAACCTTACCAAGCCGAAGTTGCTTAACCAGCGGCTGAAAATAATAGAAAAGGAGAATACAACATGGCTATCGTTTCAGCATTTCTGGTTCCTGCGTCTCCATTACCCTATGTGCAAAGAGATAACCCTCCTTGGGGCCGCTTGGCTGACGGGATGGACGCCGCAGGCGTCGCCTTAGCGAAATCCAATCCAGATACCATTGTTATCTACTCGACCGGCTGGTTTGCGGTGTTGGATCAGCTTTGGCAAATGCGCCCGCATTTACAGGGTGTACATGTCGATCATAATTGGCATGAGTACGGCGATTTGCCCTTCGATATTACCATTGACACCGAGTTAACGCAGGCGGCGATTGATGGTGCAAACGAGACGGGTATCAAGTCCAAAGGGGTGGATTATGATCAGTTCCCGATCGACACAGGCACTATTGTCGCCTCTAATTTCCTTAATGCCGATAACCGTTTGCCGTTGCTGAATACCTCTAATAATCTCTATCATGACTGGGCTCTTACTGAGCAACTTGGCAATGTGGTTGCAAAGCAGGCGGTAAAACTGGGGCGAAAAATAGCGGTGGTCGCGGTCGGTGGGTTATCAGGGTCTTTTTACCGCCAGAGTATTAATATTGCAGATGACCGTATTTCCTCTGAGCAAGATGACGCTTGGAATCGCAAAATGCTGGCGCTGATTGAAGCGGGAGACAGTGTTGCCATGCTAGCGCAATGTCCTGATTACGCCAAGCAGGCTAAAGTGGATATGGGGTTTAAGCACATGGCCTTTATCAAGGGGGCACTTGGGGATCAGTTATCTGGCGGCAAAGTGCATGCCTATGAACCGGTGTACGGCGCTGGCGCAGGTGTTATTGAATTTAGCGTTTAAACGACTTTCCTGAACAGAGCTAACAAATATATAGGAAGTATATTTTAGGGTAAAACCGGCGTATAGCCGTGTTGTGACAGCCGATTGATTTTGCACATCTTTTCGCGCGTTATACGTTGCGTTCTGAAATGGAAGCCGTTAGGCTTCTGCTAAACTTTAGTGAGTTAAACTCCTTTTGATTAAAAGATAACTGTGGGCCGAGTGCTCATTGAAACATTGGCTTTGGGGAATCATTCATGACATCACCTCTGTTGCTAAAGAGCGACGAGCAGATTTGGCGTTTATTTTTTTTAATCGTTGCTGTGCTGCTTGGCTTTAGCTTGCTCTGCTCTAGTCCCTTCGCAACGGCTGAGGTTGATACGGTTGAACAAAGTTTTTTGCATCAGACTAGTGCCGATGCGTCGCTAAAATTGCCTGCGCCAGGAACGCTGATTGATGCGAAGAATCTGGCTGATTACGAGGCTGTTGTCGAGCCTGTTTTGGTAAAGTTGATACAGGGAGGTAAGCTCAGTATTCAG
>Ga0070727_10002066_pt1 | contig 19927 bp, 15 predicted proteins | sample tdAd472_FD_66722 | JGI IMG/M metagenome (GOLD analysis project Ga0070727, IMG submission 66722) | Marine sediment microbial communities from the Atlantic coast under amendment with organic carbon and nitrate - tdAd47.2 | ecosystem: Environmental > Aquatic > Marine > Coastal > Sediment | place...
TTCCTCCCTCTCCCCTCGGGGGAGAGGGCCGGGGTGAGGGGTCTTTGTGCCAGTGTCTCTTCACGGGTGCCACGGCTTGTCCGTCCTCGGCAAGCCGTGCGCAATCAGAGATCACATTGCACTGGTTGCAAGACAACCCGCAGCACCCGTTCGGATATCACATCTCCGAGATCACACCCAGAATCTCGACCACACCCTCGGCCTCGGGCGCTTTGGCGACGTAATCCGCAACGCCCTTGAGTTCATCGATCGCGTTGGCCGGGCACGCAAAGAACGCGACCTTCTCACGGATCGCAAGATCGCTCGACGTATCCCCGATGCCCGCCAGCCTCTCGGCCGAGATATTCGTTTTCGTCTTGAATCGCTCGATACCCGTGGCCTTGGAGATATGCGCCAGATCGCAGTTGATGTAGTACCACGACATCGACACGCGGAAGGGCCAGCCGCGCTCTTTGCAGAGCGATTCGACGCCCGGGCAGATCCGGTTGCGGAGCAGATCCGTATCGCTGTGCCAGAAGGTCACGCTGGCCGACTTGCCCGGCTGCATCGTGACACCCATCGGCCGGAGCGTTTCGTGAAAGTACCGCTGCAAACCCGCGACGCTCTCCAGGTGCTCGGGCGTGATCGCCGGGTCGAGCTCGCTCTGGGCCGTCTTCGGGTCGTGCAGATACACACCCATTTCGCCGATCGCCGGCAGGATCGTGTTGCCCACAAGCCTCGTCATCGCCTCGGCGAACCCGACGGGCCGACCCGAGCAGACCGTCAGCACGGGCGCACTGTTGGATCGGATCGCGTGCTCGTTGTGCTCGCGGATAAGCCCGAGCCGCGACAGGTCGAAAGGTCCGCCGTGCTCGTCACACAGGCAGCCGTCGATGTCGCTGACGATTGCGTCGAATCGCGAGCGGCTCTGGTACAGTGGTTCCGATTCGTTCATGGTGCACGACTGTAGCCGAGATTTGGAAGGACTCGGATATGGCAGCGAGCTTTGTCATCTCGATCTTTCTCTCGGCGGCCCTGCTCTTTGCGGTCCAGCCGATGGTCGGACGCCTCGTCCTGCCCGCGATGGGCGGCAGCCCGGCGGTCTGGAACACCGTCATGGTCTTCTTTCAACTCGCACTCCTTGCGGGCTACGCTCTGGCGCACCGGATCGCGCACATGAAGCGAAGCCGGAATCAGGTTCTCGCGCACACACTCGTCGTGCTGGTTGCGTTGCTGCTCCTGCCCATCGGCATCTCTGCAAAGCACCTTGCCGGGAGCGATGCGCCCGCCCTGAACCTGTTCATGCAGCTTGCCATCGAGATCGGCCCCATCGCGCTGGCGCTTGGCACCATGAGCCCGCTGCTGCAGCGGTGGTACGCATCTCTGAATCTCCGCCGGAGCGAAGACCCGTACTTCCTCTATGCCGCCAGCAACGCCGGCAGCCTCATCGGGCTCCTGGGCTACCCGCTGCTCTTCGAGCCAACGCTCGGCCTGTCGCGTCAGCGGATCGTCTGGTCGATCGGCTTTGGACTTCTGGTCGCGGTGCTCCTGGTCATCTGGATCAGACTCTGGCGCACCAAGCCAGTCCAGCACACCGCCCCTGAAAGCAACTCGCATCGTGAAACATCCGTTCACCCGCTGCGATGGATCGTGCTGGCTCTCGTGCCCAGCAGTCTGCTGCTCGGCGTGACGCAGCACATCACGACCGATGTCGCTGCTGTCCCGCTGTTGTGGGCGATCCCCCTGGCGCTCTATCTCGTGACGTTCATCCTCGCCTTTGGTGGCAAGACATCGGGCCTCTTGCGCGTGCTGAGCCGCGTGGTCCCCGTGCTCGCCGTCGCCGCGGGGGTGGCGGTCATGATCGACGCCAAGCACCCGCTGATCGTGGTGGTTGTGCTCCATCTGGCCGCGTTCTTCGCGATCGCGCTGGCCTGCCATGCGCGCCTTGCCGAGTCACGCCCGCCGCCTGCCCAGCTCACACGCTTCTACCTCTGCATCAGTCTCGGCGGCGTCTTGGGCGGCTCGATCAACGCACTGCTCGCACCAGTTCTCTTCAACTGGGTCGCCGAGTTCCCGATCATGCTCGCGCTGGGCGCGGGCCTGGCTCTTGGCTGGCCAAGCTGGTCCAGACGCACAGCCATCGACATCGCCCCGCCCGCGCTGCTCATCATCCTGCTTGCGATCGCGCTGCTGCTCGTCCCCGCGCACTGGCCCTACGCAAATATCGTGCTCATCGGCCTGCCCGCGCTGGCCTGCTATCTCTGCTCGACCCAGCCGCTGCGGTTTGCGATGGCGCTCCTGGCGGTCATGCTGCTGCCCGAGTTCATCCGCCCCAGCACCGACATCATCCACCGCTCGCGCACGTTCTTCGGTGTGCACACCGTTCTGAACGAAAATAGCCCCCGCGGACCACGCCACACCCTCCGCCACGGCGGGACGCTCCACGGCCTCCAGAACGTTGGCTCAAGCGAATCGCAAACCTACTACCACACCACCGGCCCCATCGGGCAGGTCGTGCAGCGATTGCCCGACCAGGCCGACATCGGCGCCATCGGACTCGGTGTCGGCTCCATCGCCGCCCTGATGCGCCCGGGCGACCGCCTCACCTTCCACGAGATCGACCCAAAGGTCATCCGCATCGCCAGCGACCCGGAGCTGTTCACGTTCATCCGCGACTCGGCCGCCGATGTAGATTTCGTGATCGGTGATGGCAGGCTCACCATCGCAGGTGCACCTCCCAAAGACCTCATCATCGTCGACGCCTTCACGTCCGATGCGATCCCCGTGCATCTGCTCACCGTCGAAGCGCTCCAGGTGTACGCGGCCCATCTCCGCAATGAAGGCCTGATCGCGATGCACCTCTCCAACCGCTACCTCGACCTCGCGCCGGTTCTGGCTGCCAACGCCAAGGCCGCCGGCCTGACTGCACGCATCCAGACCGACTATCCCAACACCACCCAGATCAATGACGGCAAGCAGACCAGCACCTGGGCCATCCTCGCCAATGAGCCCGGCACGCTCGCGCCGTTTGCAGACTGGGACCCGCTGACCACAACCGAGCAGATCCGCCCCTGGACCGACGATTACGCCAATATCCTCAGCGTGCTCCGGTTGGACTGACCGCCACCGAGTGCCACGGCTGTGTCAGCCGTGCTCCCGCTATCCTCTCCCCATGCCAAAGCTCGAATACCAGACCGCCGGCGAATCGCACGGCCCGACCCTCGTCTGCACCATCACAGGCCTCCCCGCGGGCCTCCCGCTCGACATGGACCGCATCAACGGCGAACTCGCACGCCGACAAGGCGGCTACGGGCGCGGCGGACGCATGCGCATCGAGACCGACGTCGCCGACTTCGTCACCGGTGTCCGCCTCGGCAAAACCACCGGCGCCCCCGTCACCGCGCTCGTCAAGAACAAGGACAGCCGCCTCGACGACCTCGAACGCACACCCCCCGTCCACCGCCCGCGCCCGGGTCACGCGGACTTTGCCGGCAGCATCAAGTGGCTCACCACCGACTGCCGTGAAACACTCGAACGCGCCAGCGCCCGCGAGACCGCCGCCCGCACACTCGGCGGCGTCGTGGCCGCGTGCCTCCTCGCCGAGATCGGTGTTGAGACCTTCGGCTTCGTGCGCCAGATCCTCGACGTCCGCACCGACGCCAACATCACCCCCGAGAACTGGCGCGAGATGAAGGCCCTCCGCGACGCGAGCGAGACCTACTGCCCCGACCCCGCCGCCACCGAACGCCACAAAGCCATCATCCGCCAGGCCAAGATCGACAAGGACACCGTCGGCGGCCTCTGCGAGGCGCACATCTTCGGCCTGCCACCCGGCATCGGAAGCTGTATGGACTGGCGCGACAAGCTCGATGCACGCATCGCCTACGCCGTCATGGGCATCCAGGCCTTCAAGGCCGTCGAGATGGGTTTGGGCCGCGCGTGCGCCAGCCTCCACGGCTCACAGGTCCACGACCCCATCCGCTACGACGCGAGCAAGAAGTCCGAGTCCACGCTCGGCTTCGTGCGCACCAGCAACAACGCCGGCGGCACCGAGGGCGGCATGTCCAACGGCATGCCCGTCGTCGTCACCGGCACCATGAAGCCCATCGCCACACTCCTTCGCGGCATGCCCAGCGTCGACCTCAACACCAAAGAAGAGCAGGACAGCCAGTACGAACGCTCCGACATCTGCGCCGTCAGCGCCGCCAGCGTCGTCATGGAGGCCGCCGTCGCCTTCGAGGTCGCACGCAGCGCCCTCGACAAATTCGGCGGCGACTCGCTCATCGAGTTCAAGGACAACTACGAGCGATTCCTTGAAACGGCAAGGATCCTCCCCCTCGATCCGCCCGAAACTGTGATTGCGTGATCAAGAAATGGTTCAGCCCGCTCGTTTCATTCTGGCTCATTGGAGCCGTTATGCTTGGGAGTGTTGCTTACGTTCTTGAGACGTATTCTTATTCGTTTCGTATGCAGCTCGCTATCAAGCGTGGCTATTGCTGTTGCGGCGACTGCTTGAATCACTACTTCATCGACGAAAGGCTTATTGCTGCTGTGACATCAATGTCTGCGTTTCTCGCAGCGGTCATGTGCCAAGTACATTTAGGCGTGTCTATTGCGAGGTATGCACGCTTGGTTCACTCGCGGAAGCTCAACAACCAATGTAGGAAATGCGGGTACTCGCTCCAAGGGTTGATTGGCAACCGATGCCCAGAGTGCGGAAAGCAATTCAAACGGGTGGATCAAGACGCCTCAGCAGCCCCTCCCTCACCCCCGGCCACTCCACATCCGTGATCGAGTACAGCACCGAATGCCTCCGGCTGCCGTCGGGCATCAGCACATGATTCCGCATCGTGCCCTCGAGCTTCGCGCCCAGCTTGGCGATCGCCGCCTGGCTGTGCAGGTTCAGGTGGTGCGTCTTGAGCACCACCCGCATCGCCGGCCCGCCCGCGAACAGATCCGTCTCAAACGCGTGGCGTAGGAGCAGGTACTTCATCTCCGGGTTGACGGCCGTGCCGCGATACCGGGGCGTGATCCACGTCCACCCGATCTCAACGCCCAGGTGCGCCGCCCGGATGTCGCAGTACGTCGTCCCGCCGATCAGATCGTTCGTCTCGTTGTGAAACAGCGAGAACGGCACCGTGTTCGGCTCGCCCAGCAAAAACGCCAGTTGCTCGCGGCAACCCTCGGGCGTCATCGGATCGATCCTGCGCGAGAAAAGCCTGAAAATGTCCGGTGTCGTCGCCCGGCTCATCGCCTCGGCGTGCTCAAGGCTCGCCGGCTCAAGCCGGACGTGCTTCCCAACAAGCGTGACGGGCCTGATCGACTTATTCATAATGTGTCCAAACACAGGTTCAGTGAAGAACCCGGTACACCTCGGACTCGTCCGTCAGCCCACGCTTGACCTTATCGAGCGCATCTTCACGCATGGGCTTAAAGCCCGCGTCTACAGCCGCCTCGTAGAGCGTCACGCCGTCGGAGTTTTGCGCCGTCAGCCTGCGGAGCGTGTCGTTCATCTTCATGATCTCGTACACCGCGAGCCTGCCGCGATACCCGGTCCCCAGGCACGAGTCGCAGCGCTTCGCGTCACCCGTGTGCGAGTTTTCAAAGCCCGTGCCGCTGCAGACCGGGCAGATCTTGCGGACCAGCCGCTGCGCCAGCACGCCGAGCAGCGAACTCGTAATCAGGAACGGCTCCAGCCCGATGTCGATCAATCGCGGGATCGCGCCCGGCGCGTCGTTGGTGTGCAAGGTCGCCAGCACGAAGTGACCAGTCAGCGACGCCTGGATCGCAAGCTGGGCCGTCTCCTGATCGCGGATCTCACCGACCAGAATCACGTCCGGGTCCTGACGCAACAGCGCCCGCAGTCCCTTGGCGAAGGTCACGTCGCGCTTCGGGTTCACCTGCATCTGGCTGATGCCCTCGAGGTGGTACTCGACCGGGTCCTCGATGGTCATCACGTTCCGCGTCGCGCGGTCGATCTTCTGCAGAGCCGCGTAGAGCGTCGTCGTCTTACCCGAGCCCGTCGGCCCGGTGACAAGCAGCATGCCGTTGGGCCGATCGACGATGTCCATCAGCTCCGTCTGCATCGCCTCGGTCATGCCGATCTGATCGAGGTTGAGCTGCGTCTGGCTCTGGTCGAGCAGTCGCATGACCAGCCGCTCGCCGTAGACCGTCGGGATCACCGACAGACGGATATCGATCTTCTTCGACCCGACGCGCACCGACGTGTACCCGTCCTGCGGCGAGTGCCGGTTCGCGATATCCAGCTCCGTCATCACCTTGATGCGGCTCGAGATCGCGCTGGCAAGCGAAGTGGGGGGGCTGAACGCGTCGACGAGCATGCCATCAACGCGGTAGCGGATGACAAGCCTGTTCTCTTCGGGATGGATGTGCACGTCACTGGCGCGCCGCCGGATCGCCTCGAAGAGGATCATGTTCACCAGCCGAATGACCGGCGTCTGCCGCGCCATCGCGAGCAGGTCGTTGCCCTGCGCGATCGAGCCGGCCGCCGAGGCGATCGCCGACTCATCGAACGGCATCTCGTCAACGATCTCGGTGACCAGATCACCCTGCTGCTCGTACCCCCGGTTGATCAGCCCCGCTACAGCGCCGCGCGGGCTGAGCACGAGCCTGACCGGCATGCCCAGACGCTCCTCGAGCATCTGGAAAACGCTCGGCTGCATGGGCTGGGCCGTCGCGACCACCATCGCCGGACTCGACACGGTGCCCGCCTGCTCCAAACCCGCAAGGTGATGCTCTCGCGCGATATCCGGCGGAACGAGTTCGTAAAACCGCACCGCCGACTCTTCGAGTCTCGGCTCGGCGACGAACGGCAAACCCGTCCGCTCGCTCAGCAACTCCATCGCACGCTGCTCGTCCGTCGCCAAGAGCGACAGCACCACATCCCACGGCTCATCGTCCGAGCCCGGAGCCTCCGCGAACGTGCGCAGATGCTCGGCACTCAAACGCAGCTTGCCGAACGCCGCCGCCGCCTTCTCAAGCCGCTGCGCATCCGATGCCGCCAGCTCCTTCGTGGAGCCGCCGTCGTTGGCGGGATCGCGTGCCATCAGTCCTCTTCCCGCTTGAGTCGGCTCTGATCGATGTTCGGATTGCTCTCGCTGGGCAGGCCGATCCGGGGCTCGCCGTTATCCAGTGAGGGCACCGGGTCGGTCTCGGCGCTCCGCCAAGTCGACGTCATCATGATCGGGGGCAATTCCGGCACATCCGAATCAAGCCCCGAAGCCGCCTGCGGCCCCTCGGTCAGCAAGCGGTAATCGTTCAGCGTCGGCTCACGCATCACACGCGGCTTAAGGAACACATACAGCGTCGTCTTGCTGCCGTCCTTCCGCGTGTCACGGAACAGATGACCCACCAATGGGATGTCACCCAGCAGAGGCACACGGACCACCGTCTCGCCATCGTTCTCAACGACGAGGCCACCGATCACGACCGTCGAATCCGACGGCACCGTGACCGACTCACCGGCGATGTTGTTCGCCTGTTTCGGAGGGGGAGCACCCTCAAGTGCCGCCCCATTGAACGCCTCGAGCAGAATCTCGTAGTCCATCCGAATCGTGCCGCCCGCCGAGATCTGGGGCGTCACGGTCAGACTCGTCTGCGCGGTCACGAATTCAAACGTCGTACGCTCGCTGATGTCGCTGGCGATGGTCGTCTGGTACGGCACCTCCTGCGACGTCAGCACCATCGCTTCGGAGTTGTCATCCACCAGAAGCTGCGGCGTGGCGATAACACGTGAGTTGCTGTCGGTCTGCGTCGCGTGGATGATGAACGGGATGTACTCGTCTTTGATCAAGGCCGCCGTCACGCCGGGCAGGCCCGTCGCCACCGCAGTCGAATTCGTAAACGCGTCGAGTGAACTCAGACCGAAGTTGGTCCGAACGCCGCCACCGTCGCCGTCGGAATTGAAATCGAGGAACTGAGACTCGATGGCCAGGCGGAACGCATCCGTGTCGCTCACCGCGACGATCGTCGCCTCGATGTACACCTGCGCCCGGCGCAGATCGATCCGCTCGATCAGCTGCGCAAACTCGTCCTGCGTCTGGCGCGGGGCCGTGATCACCACCTGGTTGTTGCCGACATCCGCGATCACAAAGCTCGTGTCCGGGTTTGGGTTGAATCCCTGTGGCGAGGAAGTGTCGCTCTCGGATTGCTGCTGGAGACCATTAGGCGTCACCACAAACCGGGGCTGGTTGTTGTTCCCGCCATCACGAGGCAGGAACGCGCTCGCCTCCGTCTGAGGCCGTGTCCGCTCGATGAGCGCCTGGAGCAGGTCCGCGACCTCCTCCGCGTCGGCGTACTCGAGTTTGTACGTCTGCACGACGATCTCTTCGTCATCCGCGCCGAGCTGATCCACCAGATCCGTGAACTGCTCATGCAGCTGCTCGGTTGCGTAATAAATAATGACGCCGCGACCTTCGTCGGCAATCATCCGCGAGCCGCCCACGACCTCTTCCTGCTCCTGCCCGACCCCGAGACCATTGGCCTGCTGCTGTTGCTGCTGGAAGTTGCGGAACCCGAAATTCGTGTTGCTGTTATCGCTCGAAGTCGAGGTGAAGTCCACCTCGCCGAAGCCCCACTTGCTCGCGTTCTCGGCGATCGCGCGGGTGCTCGTGCCCGTGAAGTACCGCTTGGGCATGAGCTGGCTTGGCTTGTCGACCGCCTCGACGATCGAGCGGATCTCGTCGAGCTCCCCGGGCAGACCCCGGAAAATCAGGTTGTTCCCCGCCGGGTCGACCGTCAGTCGGCTGGCAAGGCTGCCGCTACCGCCCTGAGTTTGGCCGGCCGCATTCGGATCGATGCCCTGATTGACCTGGTTGAACACGTTCCGCGTTGTGCTCTCGGCGTTGAGCAGCTGAGCCGCCCGCGCCTTGGCCTGCGGCGCACTTATGTGGTCCAGCTCGATCGTCTCGGTGATCAGCGAGGCGCGCTGATCCAGGAACGCCTCGACCAGCGACTCCACAGCCGCGATCTTGCGCGGGCTGTCGGTGATCACGATCATGCCCAGCTCGTCCTCGTAGCTGATCCGCACGCCGCCGGTCGCCTGATTCCCCTGCTGCACCGCGATACCGAGCTGCGTCGAGATCATCCGCTGCAGCGCACTGGGCCTGACGCCCGGCGTGGGGATGAACCGCGTTGTCGACCCTGGCTCATCGCCCGGATTGATCCGGATGTCCGCCGTCTTCTTGATCGAGTAGAACCCCATCGAGTCCAGGACGATCGTGTACCCGAGATCCTCAAGCCGCGCATCGAGCAACGGCAAGAGATCCCGCTTGGTGATCTCCACCCCCGTGTTGAACGCCACCTGCCCCGTCAGGGCCGCGTCCCTCGAGATATTGATCCCGAGCGTCTCGGCGACATACGCCACGAACTCGGTGATCTCGATCGGCTGAGTGAACGGCCCGAGCACAAAAGGCTCGTCGAGCGAGTCCTGCCCTGTCTCCTGCGCGCTCTCCGGCTGATCACCGCCAGCAGCGTCCCGAACATCGTCCTGAGAAAACGCCGGCGACGCCAGGCTCAGAGCCAGGCCACACACCAGCACGATATCGATCAAGTCTCTGCGCACCTCAAGCCCTCCGGGCGTGGACTACCGTTATAGCCCACGCCAGCCATCCATGCCCACAAAGGGGCCAGGACTTCGTCCAGAACCCATCCCCCAGGCCGCTCTACCGGGTTGCAGCCCTCCGGTGCCGGGGAGAACGGAACACAAACCAACTTTCATCGCCCAACCACCCCGGAACTTCCCATGCGCCTCCTCTGCCACTCCAAAGCCGCGTCCGAAATCCTTGGCGCCCTCGGCCAATCCCACCTCGAAACCGTGAACTCGGCCGAGGCCACCGCCGAGATCTCCATCCACCCGCGCACAATCGAGGACATGCTCGACGCCATCCTCCAGATCGGCGAGCAGATCGATGAGCCCGCCCGCGCGACCGATCTCGTCGTCCGCCTCCGAGGCCGCCTCCACGCCGCCCAGGATTTCGTCAACCCCTACCTCGATGGCCCGCCAGTCCTGATCCTGGACTCCCTCGATCCCCTCCGCGTCCCGGGCCTCTGGGTGCCCCAACTCGTCGAACGCGCCGGCGCCCAGTTCCCCTGGAACCCGACATCTGCCGTGGAAGAAGCCGGAGCCGCCGCCGGCCCCCAGATGGCCTACCGCACCGCCGGCGAAGCCGTCACCATCACGCCCGCCCAAATCGAGATACACCGCCCGGAGTTCGTCATCTTCGCGCTGGCGGGGCAATCACTCGACGACGCCCGCGCCGCCATGCGCACATTCACGGCTCAGAATTGGTTCCAATCCCTCCCCGCCGCGCGCAAGAACCAGATCGCCATCATCGAAGGCACCGCCCTCGCCACCCCCGGCCCGGGGCTGGTGGATGCGTTCGAGTTTCTTGTAGGCTTTCTGAATCAGCGCGAAGAACTGATACCAGAGAGTTTGCAGTGGGAACGTGTTCAAAAGGAGCCGCGGGCGTAAGCACGCGGAGGGGGATCTGGCAAAGTCATCCGCGTTCTTACGCCCGCGGCTCTTTCAGGAATCCTCTTACTGCCTCTTCCCCTTGCCCTTCCGATCCGCCCGGTGATCTGCCTTGCCCTTGTCACGCCGCTTGCTCTTAGCCGCCCGGCGCTGGCCGCCCGTGCGCTGCTTGAAGCCCGCGCCCTCCGAAGCGCCCAGCCCGCCGCCGTCGCCCAGCGTCAGCTTGGGTGTCTTGTTCTTGCCCGCGCTGCGGTCACTGCCCTCAGCAATCGCCAACTCGAGTTGCCGCTTCAAGAGATCCACGTGCACGATCGACACATTGACCATGTGCCCCACGTTGTAGCTCCGCCCGCTGCTGGCATCGACCAGCGCGCCCGTCTTCTTGTCCAACTCCCACCTCGGCGGCTTGCCGCTCGAAGCACCCGCGATCAGGTCCGTCGTCTTGACGAACCCGTCCACCACGAACTTGTCGATCTGCACGAACAGCCCGCGCGCGATCACACTCGTCACCACGCCCGGGAAGACCTCGCCCATCTTGTTCGAAAGAAGCTGCAGGATCAGGAACTTCCGCAGATCACGCTCGGCGCTCTCGGCGTTCTTCTCCCGATCCGTGCAGTGACGCCCGATCTCCGTCAGCTCTTTCTCTTCCGGGCAGTCGTCGTCGCGCATCATCTTCTTGCCGAGCGCCACAAACTCGTTGTCGGATTTGGGCACCTTCTTGCCGTTCTCCGTCAGCCGCAGGAAGACCGCAAGCGCCCTATGCACCGTCAGGTCCGGATAGCGCCGGATCGGGCTCGTAAAGTGCGCGTACGCCTCGCTGGCCAGCGCAAAGTGCCCGATCAGCTCGGGCGAGTACTCGGCCTTGGTCAGCGTGCGCAAGACCGCCATGTGCACCGCCCGTGCCGCGGGCGTCCCGCGCGTCGCGTCCAAGAGGCCCTGCAGCTCCTCGCGCGAAGGGCTGGCTGGGATCTTGAACCCCGCGACCATCGCGCTGTGCTGCATGTCCTCTTTGTCGCCCGGCACGGGCTCGGGGTGAATCCTTCGCAGCAGCGGCACCTCTAAACGCTCAAACAACCGACCGAGCACCTCGTTGGCCTCGACCATGAACATCTCGATCAGGCGGTGCGTGTACGCGTCATCCTCGGGCTCGGCATCGACTACGTGCCCGTGCTCATCAAAGATCAATTCCGAATCGGGCAGATCCAGCGAGATCATCCCCTGGCTGTGCCGGCGCTTCTCGATCGCCTTGGCAAGGCGGTTCATATCCGCCAGTGTCGAGATCAACTCGGGCGTGTAGTTCGGCTCGGTCTTGGCGTGCTTCTTGGCCTCTTCCTGATCCCCATCGATCAGCGCCTGCGCTTCGAGGTACGTCATCCGCTTGCGCGATTTGATGATCGTCGACGCTGCGCCCTGCCCGGTCACCTCGCCCCGGTCGTTGTAGCGGATGATTGCCGTCTTGGCGAACCGCTCGACGCCCTCCTGCAGCGAGCAGATGCCATTACTCAGCACCTCGGGCAGCATCGGGATCACGAGCCTTGGCAGATACACCGAGTTGCCCCGGTCCTTGGCCTCGATGTCCAGAACCGAGTTCGTATCGATAAACGAGCCCACGTCGGCGATGTGTACCGAAAGCTCCCAGCCGCCGCCCTCGTCCTTGCCCAGCCGCTTGATGCTGATCGCGTCGTCGTAGTCCTTGGCGTCGGGCGGGTCGATCGTGCAGACGAAATCGCCCGTTAGATCCTCGCGTCCCTCGAGCTTCTCGCCCTTTCGGAACCGCTCGATCGCCTCATCAAACTCGCGCGTCGCCTCGCGCGCCTGCTGCACGCACGACTCGGGGAACTCGTTGCTGGGCAGGCTGTAGGCCGCGATGACCGCCTGCGTCTCGACATCGGGCAAACCCGCCTCACCCAAGACCCGCACGATGACGCCCTCACCCAGGTCGTTGCCCTCGGGGTAGTCAGTCATCTCGAAGACGACCTTGTCGCCCACGCTCGCGTACTTGCTCTCGGCATCGCGCACCACAACAGGCTTGCCATCGAGCTCGCGCGCATCGGGGATCACCACCCAGTTCGTCCCGCGCTTCTCGATCGTCCCCGTGTAGCTGCTCGTCTTGCGATCGAGGATCTCGATCACGTCACCCGAGAAGGCCTTGTCGCCCCCGCCCCGGCCGCCACGCTGCTTGTTGCGGATCACACCGACCTTCACCCGGTCGCCCGAGAGCGCCCCGAGCGTGTTGTCCGGCGGGATAAAGAGATCACCCTCGCGCGTCTTGATGTCCGCGCGGAGAAACCCGAACCCCCGCGTCGTCCCGCGGAACTCGCCCTCGATGATCTGCTGCCCATCACCGTACGAGGGCAACGCCACGAAGCCCTGCTGATTGAGCGAGACGATCCCCTCCTCGGCCAGCTCCGCAAGCTCCGCGCGGAACGCGGGCGGGTCGTCGATCCCGAGGTCGTCGATGATCTGCGCGACGTTCGTCGGCGTGTACCGATCGTGCGAGATGTGCGTCAGGAGGCGTTTCTTGTAGCGTCCAGTCATTTGGGTCAGTTGCTCGCGACTGCTTCGCGCAGCGCGCCCTTGTAGGAACCGGGCAGAAACCCGAGGTGTGTCTCAAACTTCTCGAGCGCAGCCGTGGAGTCCTCCGCCCCCATCGCAGCCATGCCCGCATCGAACGGCAGCATCCCGCCCATCCCAAAGAACTTCATCTTCATCGCTGCAAGCGCCGCCGCCGGGGCCGGGATCCCGCCCGGCTGGATGTTCTTCTTCGCGCCCGGTGTCGCGTCCCGCGCGGCTCGCAGCATCTCGGGCCAGCTCACCGCCTCGCTCCCGACCGCGTTGTAGATCTCGCCGATCGTCTCTTCATTGCCAAGCGCCAGCCGCACGGCCTTGGCAAGGTCGTCAGCCGAAATCGGCGCAACGATCGGGTCCGTTGTCTCGCCCGGGATGAGCGACCACTGCCCGTCGGCCTTGCGCGTGAAGTAGGGCATGAAGAGCCAGGGCTGCGTCTCGCCGCGCGCCCACTGGGCCATCATCCCGCCAAACTCGCCGCCTCTGCCAAGAACCAGGCTCGGGCGGAAGATCGTCCAGTCGACCCCGCTCCGCCGGATGGCCTGCTCGCCCGCATACTTGGAATTCTGGTACTCCGCCCGCCCGTCGGGGTCTGCGCCCAGCGCCGAAATCTGGACATACCGATCGGTGCCGTGCGCTTTGCACGCCTTGGTCAGCATCTCCGGCACGCGGACGTGCAAGAAATCAAACCGCTGACCCTGCTCTTCGCGGATGATCCCGATGCAGTTCACGCACGCATCGGCCCCCTCGACCAGACGCGAGGCCGACTCGTCCGTCACCGTCTCGGCCTGAACGAGCGTCAGACGATCCCTGTTGGGCGCATCCTTGAACGCCTCGGTCGCCTTGGCCGGCGTGCGGACCAGCGCCCGGACCGCGTGCCCGTGTTCCAGGAGTTCGCGGGCGATGTGATGCCCAACGAAACCCGTCGCCCCGGTCACCGCCACTGTTATGCTCTGGTCGCTCATTGCCGATCCGTCCTCGCTCTAGGCCCACCAAGGTCCACATCCAAGATGCCTGATGGGCATCGTAGCGGCCGGGCCCACCGGGTTCAGTCTCTACAATCGGGCGTGTCCCTCGTCTGCGAGCACATCCATTTCGCCTACCGGCCCAGTCAGCCCGTCCTGACCGATGTCTCCCTGTCGGCCGAAACCGGCTCCATCCTCACGCTCCTGGGTCCCAACGGCTCGGGCAAAACCACGCTCATGCGGCTGCTCGCCGGCGCCAGCTCTCCCTCACAAGGCCGGGTCCTCGTGGAAAGCAAAGCCGCTGCCAGACTCACCGCCCACGAGCGGGCCCAGCGGATCGCCTTCGTCCCCCAGCACCCGGCTCTGGCTTTCGCCTATCCCCTGCGCACATACGTGGCGATGGGGCGTTTCGCGCTCGGCCGGCGCACGGCGGCCGTAATTGCGGATGAAGCGATGAAGCGACTCGACCTGATGGATCTTTCGGATCGACCCGTTACCGAACTGAGCGCCGGTCAGCGCCACCGGGCCGCCCTGGCCCGCGCGCTCTGCCAGCTCCTCGGCGAGCGCCCCGCCGGCACCACACGCTACCTGCTAGCCGACGAGCCCGTGGCGGCCCTCGACCCGAGGCACGCGCTCTTCGTCACCGAACTGTTCAAGCAGCTCGCGCAAGAAGGCGTCACTGTCGTGCTCGTCCTGCACGATCTGGCGCTGGCGGCCCGCATCTCGGATCGGCTCGCTCTGCTCTCAAGTCAGGGCCGACTGATCGCAAGCGGTCCGCCCGCGGAGGTGCTGGGTGATCCGGCCCTCGAATCGGTCTTCGGCGTGAGCTTTGAGCGGCTCGAATCGGGTGGCTCGCTGGCGGCCCTGATTCCCGGTCGCCTCGCTGCCCGGGCCGATACACTCTGAGTACCTATGCAGTGGTTTATCCAAAACGCGCAGATCCTCATCATCGGCTTCGTGATCCTCTCGTCGATCCTTGGGCCAGTTTTCAAATGGCTCGGCGAGAAGCGTCAGCAGCTCAAGGCCGAGAACGAGCGCAAAAAGCGTGAGCTCGATGAGCTCCGCACCGGCCGGGTCGAGCAGCAAGGCCCAACACCCGAAGAGCTCGAGCAGATGATCGCCGAGCAGGTCGCCGCCCAGCGGGCCGAGATGCTGCGCCAGCGAGCCGAACAGGCCGAGATGCGAAGGCGGGCCGCCCAGGAGCGAGCCGAGCAGGCCAAACGCAAGCGTCAGGAAGCAACAGTCCAGTCGAGCGGTCAGGCCGGCGGACAGCGCTCAGAGCAAGCTCGGAAACAATCTGGCGGGCAGAGCATTCGGCCACAGCGCACCAAGCCAGTCAAGGGTGTCAAAGCGCCCCAGACGTATGAGCAGGCTTCAAGGCTCGCCACGCCGCCGATGATCCCGATCGAGGCGATGGGTGCACAGATGCACGCGCACCCCTCGGCTCGCGCAGTCACGCGTGCGCCCTCAGCAGCGGTGGTCGGCAGGCTCGGGCCGAACGAGCTCCGCCGTGCGGTTGTGCTGACCGAGATCCTGGGCAAACCCATCGCGCTGCGTGATGGCGAGGGCCATATCTAAAAGAGCCGCGGGCGTCAGCACGCGGTCAGTGCTTTTCTTTTGAAGAGTCAGAATCCGCGTGCTGACGCCCGGGGCTCCTTTGGTGTGCTCATTACCGCACGAGGGATTCGATCGCCAGGCGTGTGCGCGAGAGGCCGGTGACACCGAGGGTGGTGGTGCTTTCTTCGATCTCTTGGGCGACGATGGTCGTGCGTCCGGGCTTGATGGTGGCGATCCAGGTGCGCATCTGCATGTGGACGGCTCCCGAGCCGTAGTCAAAGTCCCAGCCAGAGAGCACGACGTCGGCGTCGTAGGTGCCCATCGGTGTGACGATGCGCTGCTGGCCGGCGTACTCGGTCCATGAGGTGCCCGGCCCCGAGCCGCGCTGCTTGCCGTTCTCGTCGATCTGGCGCGCAAGGAACGCGCTCTCGACGCGGTCGCCCGATTTCATGAGTGCCGGCGAGAGACGCACGGGCGGGTCGAAGACGATCTCGGCCTTGCCCGGCTCACCGAAGCCGCTTGCGGCCAGAACGGACCCGTCCCCGCCGTAGCGCAGCTTGAGGCCGTGGTCGTAGGTAGCGTTGCCGGTGGGTCTGCTTGGCAGGTGCCACCACTGGGTCTGCCAGCCGTCGCCTGCGGGTTCAACGCGCAGCTCGGACCGGCGCGCGGTGGGTCGGGATGAGCCGCCCTGAAAACGCTGGTACCTGGCGACGATCGGATCGGGGGAGAAGACGAGCTCGGCCGAGAGCAGGCTCTCGGATGGCTGGAGCACGCCGAGCTCGAGACCCTTTGCGGGCTCGGCTGCCGAGACGGTTGGGCTGGAGGCACAACCCACGAACTGACCCCCGAAGAGGCCCGCGAGCACGATTGGAACAATCCGTCTCATGCCCACATTCTAAAGCCCCCGACTTGGCCCCGTATACTCTGGCCATGCTGGAACCCGGATACAGGGTCAAATCGCTCTTTCTGCTCGCTCTGGTGGCCGTACCGGGCTGTGGTCTCGTCGAGGACATTGGGTTTCAGTACAACCCCGGGGCCGAGGGCATCTTCTCGATGATCACCCGCCCATCGCCCTCCCAGGCGACGGCGTGGGCACTCGACAAAGAAAACGCCGACCGGCGGTACCAGGGCACGCTCCTCCTGGCCAATGCCCCCTTTGCGGGTGAAGACGTCTATATCGAATTGTTTGTGGATAACCTCGGCGACGAGGACCCGGCGGTTCGATCGGCCGCGGCCCGCGCGCTGGCGCACCACGGCCGGCCCGAGCATGTGCCGCTGCTGCTCAATACGCTCAACGACGTGACCGAACTCGTCCGTGTCGAATCGGCGCGGGCGCTCCAGCGGATCCACAGCGACCTTGCGGTCAGGCCCTTGATCGACAAGCTCAGCGAAGACGCCGAGGAGAGCAGCGAGGTCCGGGCGGCGTGTGCGCACGCGCTCGGGCAGTACCCGGAGCCGCGGGTGCTTGCGGCCCTGGCTGCGGCGCTCCGCGATCAGTCGCTTGCGGTCAACATCAGCGCCGAGGCGGCGCTTGGCTATCTGACGGGTCAGGACTTCGGCCTGGATCAGCGGGCGTGGTTTGCGTACATCAGCGAGACGAGCGATCCGTTTGTGCAGCCGCTGGCGTACGAGTACCCGCGGTTCGAGCGGGATCGGCGGTGGATCGAGTACGTGCCCTTGGTGCCCCCGGCCCCGAACGAGCCGGCGGCCCAGCCCGTCGGCATGCCGCGCCAGGAGTAATAACCGGCGCAGACGGACGTGCATCTCACTCGATGTCGGGATGGGCGGACCCGGTGGCTGTCGAACGTCGAATCTCTCTGTATACGACCGCGCCGACTGGCGTGCGTCCGGATAAGGGAGATGCTGTGCGCGCACTGGTGACCGATGCGGATGGACCGAGGCTGGCCGAGGGGCGTGAGCTTCCCGAGGTAGGGCCCAACGAGGCGCTCGTGCGGGTCGAGCTAGCGGGGCTTGGCTCGCTGGATGTGGCCTGCGCGACGGGGCGGATCGGTCACGCGGGTGTGATCGGGCACGAGCTTGTGGGCGTGGTCGAGAAGCTGGGCGAGAGGGTGGCGCGGTCGCCTTTGATCGGCAAGCGCGTGGTGGCTTCGCCGGACATCGCGTGCGGCTCGTGCGATCTTTGCCGCAAGGGCTTGAGCGTGCACTGCCGGGCTCGGCGCGTCATCGGGCTGCGGGGTCACGACGGCTCGCTGGCAGAGCGGATCGTTGTGCCTGTGCGCAATTTGTTTGAGGTACCCGCGAGCATCAAGCCTGAGATGGCTGTGCTCGCGTCCGCGGTCGCCGACGCGGTGCACGTGGCGCACATGTCGCCGGTGGAGAAGATGACGTACGTGACGGTGCTGGGCGACGGCGCGGGTGCGATTCTCGTGGCGCAGGTGCTGGCCAAGCGGAACGCATCGGTGCGGCTTGTGGGCGCGCGGGAGGAGCGGTTCGGTTTGTGCGAGCGTTGGCAGATCCGGCATCGGCACGTTTCGGAGCCGGGCCTGCGCGCGGATCAGGATGTCGTCGTAGTGTGCCTGGAGCCCGAGACCGGGCCGAGCCTCTCGGGGACGGACGCGGTGAAGACGGCCCTTGGCATGCTTCGGCCGCGGGGCACGCTGGTCATGCAGGGCCCGCCCGTGCCGGTGGAGGGTCTGGACATGTCGCTCTCGGCGCATCTCGAGCGTGTGATTCACGACGAGCTGCGCGTGCTGGGCGCGCGGTCCGGTCGGATCGCTGAGGGGCTGGAAGCGATCGCAACGGGGCTGGTGGATCTGGCGCCGTTGATTACGCGGCGGGCGAAGCTGGACGATGGGGTGGCGATGCTCCGGGCTGCTGCATCACCGGATCAGATCCGCACGATCGTGGATATCGCGGCGTAATCAGTCGGCGATCGGAGCGGGGGCCAGCGGAGTTTCGGCCGCGTGATCAAGCGTGACGATGCCCGCGGCGACGAGCGAGCCGAGCAGGATCGCCAGGGCGATGCGGTACCAGCCGAAGGCTTCCAGGCCGTGCTTGTTGAGGAACCCGACGAGCCAGCGCACCGCGAAGATGGCGCTGAGCGTGGCGACCCCGATGCCGACGATCATCGCGCCCAGGCCGAAGGTCTCGAAGATGTTGGGTGTGCCGGCCTCGTTTGAGTCCTTGATGTTGCTGATGAGTTTCCAGACGCACGCGCCGCCGAGTGTGGGCAGGCCGAGCAGGAAGCTGAACTCGGCCGCGTCTTTGGGTTTGAGACCCGTGAGGACGCCGCCGGTGATGGTCATCATGGATCGGCTCGTGCCGGGCCACATGGCGATGCACTGCATGAGGCCGATGATGAGCGCCGAGCGGATGGACATGGACTCGAGGCTGGATTGGTTCGGTTCGATCTGGTCGGACTCGGTTTGTTGGTTTGGGGTTGTGTCGCTCCGGTGGTGGCGCATGCGGCGGCGGTCGATGGCGATCATGTACACGCCGCCGAGAAAGAGTGCGGCTAGTACCGGGCCCGTGCGGAAGAGATAGGACTCGATGAGATCGTTCAGCAGGAAGCCCAGGATGGCGGCGGGGAGGAAGGCGACGATGATGCGGATCGCCAGTCGCAGGCCCGCGGGGTTCTTGCCCAGGACGCCTGCGATCATCTGGCCCACGCGCTGGCGGTAGAGGCCAAGGACAGCCAGAATCGCGCCGCCCTGGATGACGATGTTGAAGGCGTCGATCGCGGGTTTCTGCGCGGGCGTGTCGAGACCCAAGAATGAGCTTGCGATGATCAGGTGCCCGGTCGAGGAGATGGGCAGGTATTCGGTGATGCCCTCGACGAGTCCCAGGATTGCGGCCTGCCACCATTCCATCGCGGTCGCTTTCCTCCAAAGGGGTCCAATCGGTCCGGGATCAAAGCCGACGTAGGATGCTCCAATCGTGAAGAACCCGGCAAATGTGATCCCGGTAATGGCTCCCGATGATGATCGGCTGATCGAGTACCGGTGCTTACGGGAAAATCGGCTTGCTCGGGCGATGGTTGGCGCACCGGCGGGTGTGTTTATCGCTGAGGGCGAGAAAGTCGTGCGATTGCTGATTTTGCAGTCAAGCTACCGCGTGCGGTCGCTTCTGATCGCGTCGAGCCGGGCCGAGCTTGCGAGGGAGTACGCGTCCTTTGTGGGCGCGGATGTGCCGGTGTATCTGGCCGACCGCGAGGTGATGGACGCGATCGTGGGGTTCCCGATCCACAGGGGCGTGCTGGCGTCGGGGATACGTGAACCGGAGCGGCCACTGGAATCGGTGCTTCGTGGGGCGCGGGCGTGTCTGGTGCTCGAGTCGCTGGCGAACCACGACAATGTGGGCGGGATGATGCGTGTCGCGGCGGCTCTGGGCGGCTGCTTGGAATCGG
>Ga0070727_10002068_pt1 | contig 19907 bp, 18 predicted proteins | sample tdAd472_FD_66722 | JGI IMG/M metagenome (GOLD analysis project Ga0070727, IMG submission 66722) | Marine sediment microbial communities from the Atlantic coast under amendment with organic carbon and nitrate - tdAd47.2 | ecosystem: Environmental > Aquatic > Marine > Coastal > Sediment | place...
ATGGCAAGACGCTCTCCTTCGACGTGACTGAGCGCGAGTTTCACAGCATCGGAGCCGGCCAAGACCGGGACCGCCGCCAGGAACCACTTCAGCGGCGGTGTACACCCGAAGGTCAGCAGCTCCGCCCCATCGCGCTCATCGTCTTTCGAAGCCAGAGTCGTCGTTGGGATCGAATGCGCCTTGGCGGCGCAGCAGCAGGAGCCGCTGGTCGAGCAGGCCGAGGCCTCGCCGCAGGCGCACGCGGTTTCGGCCGAGCCGGACTCAGCGAATGCAAAGGCATCGGCCAAGAACCTCGGCACCGGAACCGCAGCCAGGCTCGCGCACAGGTACATCCCGATCAGAACCGCGATGACCGATTTGGATCCGGTGAGTTCTCGCATGACTCCTAGCTGCCGGTAAACCGCTGCCAATGACCGGGCACAGAACGCGCCCGCATCAATCTATACGACCCAACCATGGCAAAAGATCCCCAAAAGGGAGAGAATAGCGAAAATCGGCTCTAAGTGGCTGCAGAATAAGGTTCTTACGAACGGGCCCCGAGCAGATCCGCCAGAACGGCCATCCGCACCAGGACGCCCGCCGAGACCTGTTTCCGCACGAGCGACATCGGCCCGTCGGCGACGAGCCCGTCCATCTCGAGCCCGCGATTGATCGGACCCGGGTGCATGACCACCGCCCCGTCCTTCATCGCCGACGCACGCGCCTCGGTCAGCGCATACAGCGAGCGGTACTCCCGCACCGAGCCCACGCCCGGGGGCGAACTCGGCTTGCCCTCACCGCCCGAGCCGTGCCGCTCGAACTGGATCCGCAGCATCTGCACCGCATCAAGCTCGGGCAGCACCTCGTCGAGGTCGCTCGAAACCGTGCACCCAAGGATCTCCAGTGAGCGCGGCGCCAATGGCGCAGGCCCGACACAGATCACCCGAGCACCCAGCCGCGTCATCACCGCGATGTCCGAGCGGGCCACGCGCGAGCTGACGATGTCGCCCACGATCGCGACCGTGACGCCCGAGAGATCAAAGCTTGTCTCGCGGCCACCCTTGAGCGCTCGGCACATGGCGTAGACATCGAGCATGCCCTGCGTCGGGTGCTCGTGCGTGCCATCGCCCGCGTTGATGACGGGGACACTCACGTGCTGGGCGATGTGGTAGGCCGCCCCGGATGCGCCGCTGCGCACGACGAGCGCGTCGCCGCCGGTGGCCTCGACGGTGCTCGCGGTATCGACGAGCGTCTCGCCCTTGGAGATGCTCGAGCCCGGCGCGGTCAGGTTGGTCACACCCGCGCCGAGCCGGCGCGAGGCGAGCGAGAAACTCACCCGCGTCCGCGTCGATTCCTCGAAGAACAGGTTGCACACGCTCTTGCCCGCAAGACGCTTGCGAAGCTCGGCATCTTCTCGGGGCATGCCAGCCCCGTCGTCAAAGCTGAGCGCCAATTGAAGGAGATCGACGATCCGCTCGCGGGGCATCCCGGCGAGCTCGATGAAGTGCCTGGCGTGGTCCACTCCCCGCTGCATCAGCCCTCGCCGTCGGTCTCGGGCTCGGATTCCTCCGGCTGAACCTCGTCAGCCGGGGCCTCTTCGACCGCCTCATCCGTGCCGATGTTCCGCCGCTCGTCGTACGAACGCTGGATGTCTTCGATCGTGAACAGTTCCGGCGGCGTCAAGGTCCCGACCTCGCGGGGCCTGTCGCGCTCGATCTGGCGTGTCCCCGTCGAGCCACGCATGTGCACCTCGACACCCACATACACGGGCTCGTCCACACCCTGCTCGAGCCCGGTGATCGGGCGGATCACATCCACGCGCACGCGCGTGTGACGGATCGCGACCTCGCCGATGTGGTAGATCGGCAGACCCGGGTCGGTCGTTTCGCTTAGGACCTCGGCTCTCGGGTGGGCGTTGGCAGCGATCCAGCGGTAGCTCTCGGGCGCGATGCCGCCGGGCACGTTGATCGCCACGATCGACCCCGTCGCCGGGAGCTTGAGGTTCTTCTGGGAGGCCAGGTCCTTCTCGATGACGTGCTTGAGCGACTTGGCCATCGGCTCGCGGATGGAGGCGGTGTCGCTGGCGTTGATCCAGGTCACGCCGGGCTGGGGCGGGTAGTTGCTGTACGCCAGGCAGCCGCCCATCGCCAGCACGCCTAGCCCGACCACCGCCGAGCCGCACACGCTCTGCAGGCCTCTCAAGTTCCGCCGATTCCGTCGATTCATGCCGTGGCTCCAGACATTCAAACAGCGCCCCATCCCCGCCGCCACACTCTATGCGGGCTCGGCCCGTATCGCCCCGCGTGCCCGGGAATTGCGATTCTCCGCCATCCTCATCAACATTGAATCCAGAGGCTCTCCCCGAGCGACCCTACCATCACCCGTGGATACACGCCCCAAACGTTACGTGGTCGGCATCTCAGGCGCTTCCGGCGCCGCGTACGCCCTCCGCACGCTCGAACTGCTCCTCCAATCCGGGGCCGAGGTGCACCTCGTCGTCTCCGAGTACGGCCAGCGCCTCCTCTTCGAAGAGGCTGGCATCAAGAAAATCGAGCCCGAGGCCCTCCTGCCCGAGCTCATCGAGAAGGACGGCTCGTTCGCCTACAAGCTCACCTGCCACCCCAACAAGGACGTGGGCGCCCTCATCGCCTCGGGCAGCTACCTCCACGACGGCATGGTCGTCGTCCCCTGCAGCTCGACCAGCCTTGGCGCGATGGCTACCGGCTCGGGCAGCAACCTGCTCACCAGAGCGGCGATGGTGACGCTCAAAGAACGCCGCAAGCTGATCGTCTGCCACCGCGAGTCGCCCCTGAGTCTCGTGGACATCGAGAACATGCGCACGCTGACCCTGGCCGGCGCGGTCATCTGCCCCACCAACCCCGGCTTCTACCTCAAGCCCATGACCGTTGGCGACATCGTCGACTTCACCGTCGGCAAGATCCTCGACCTGCTGGGCGTCGAGCACTCGCTGGCGACCCGCTGGGAAGGGTAGTCCCTCCACTCTCTTGCTCTGAATCAAGAACTGGGCGCATTCCCACTCTTGCTGTTCCATGAGTTATGCTCGCGGGATGCAAGGCGCAACCCTCCCCGGCAAGACAGTCTGCATCTCCTGCGGCTACCACCTCGCGGGGCTCAAGAACGCCGACCTCTGCCCCGAGTGCGGCACGCCCTGCGCACAGTCGGACATTCAAGACAACCTGTACGACGCGGGATATCCGTACATCACTCGATTGGCGATCGGTTCTCGCTTGGTACTCTACGGGCAGTACGTCTACCTATTTGGAATCTTCGCCCGGTTGCTGGCGGCCTGGATGCTCATCCCGGCACTCGGCGCTCCTAACTGGTTCTCACTGAGTATTCCAAATGAATCAGGTCGGATCGCGATGGTCGCCGGATCATCGCTTTGGGTCGTGGGCTGGTTCATCGCGATGCCGCCGGACACCTCGGCTTCCGCCGAAAAAGGGCAGCGAACCACACGAATGATCTTCCGCACCACGATCGTGGCAGCGTTCATTATTCACACACTCGGATTCGTCTTCGATCATCCTCTGGCCATTTTCTTTGCCGTATTCATCATGACCGGGGCAACTTTCATCACCTACTTCGTGACGCTCGCATGGATGAAACGCAACGCAATCCGTGTGGGAGATCAGGAATTCATCAAATCAATCCCATTTTCAAAGACCGCCGGCGTTCTTGCGCTACTTCTCTTTCTGAGCGCGTACATTTGTTTCATTGTCGCTATTCTCACTCCACAAGAACTCTTGCAACGACAACCGGTTGAAGCCTCGACTATTTACATAATCCTCGCGGGACTCCTCTTCGCCCTTGGGGTTTTGGCAGGCATCACCGGATACTTTCCAATGGTGCACAGCTTTGCAAAGGCAATGACGCAAGCTAGGCAACGCGCTGAGCCGCTGCAGTACACTGGAACTCAACCATGACCACGGCCATAGCACAAACCTGCACCCAATGCAGCTACTCCCTCGTCGGCCTGCCCGACGACTCGCCCTGCCCGGAGTGCGGCTTCCTCCACCAGAAAGCCGACGACTTCGTCGTCTGCAGCCACTGCGGCTACTACCTGGCGGGACTCAAACTCGATTCCAACTGCCCCGAGTGCGGCAAAGCCATCGGCGAATCACTCGTCCTGCACTCGATCTACCGCGGCGGCCGGGCGTACGTCGACCGCCTCACCTCGGGCGCCCACCTCATCCTGCTGGCGGCGTACCTGGCCGTCGGGGCAGTCTTTGTCATGGTTGCTGCCATGTTTGCATCCGGATCTCTCGGCATCGCCGCCGGCGGCGTGGGGCCGATGGCGGGCATGGTGCTCGGGCTCTTTCTCTACGTCGCCATGCTCCTGGCGGCGGCGATCGTCTGGCTCATCGGCTGGATACGCGCCACCACGCCCGACCCGCTTCTTGGGCATACCGCGCCCACCGACCGCAAGCGAGGGGCCACGCGAGGTCTGGCAATCGCGATCTTCTGCCTTCAAGTCGCCACGATCATCCCCATCGTCGGCCCGCTCGCCAGCCTGGCCAACATGGTCTGCATCGTCATCTTCTTCTTCATCGCCACGTCTTACATCCGCAAGCTTGGCGAGCGCATGCCCTCGGCCAAGCTCGTCCGCACCGTCGGGCACGTGCGCACCGCGGGCATCGTGCTCGGCGCGATCTTTGTGGTCTCGATTGTCATTTTCTTCATCAGCATGATTTCAGCGCTCGCCCCCCAGGGGCCATCACCGATCTCATCGAGTGTCATGCTCGCCACGGGCATCGCCCTTCCGGTCTCGGGGCTCGGGCTGCTCTTGGTCTACCTGCGCCTCATCGGGACATTCGCCAAGCAGATGAAAGCCTGCAAGCTGCGAGCCGAGAGTCTGCCGACGAGCCCGATGCCAAGAGAACTCGGCAAGCCGATGCTCAAATCAGCCCTGCCGCCCGCGTCCCCACCCGCGCTTTGAGTTGTCCTCGGTCTCGATCGACTTGCCGCCGACGAGCGCAACACACCCCGCGCCGACGACCCCGGCCGCCTCGCGCACGAAGTCGGGGCCCAGTTCGATGCGCATCATCGGCTCGGGCGCCACGGTGATCGCCCGGCCGCCGGTCTCGAACTCGAGCACCACCGGCACGACCTCGCCGGCCGGCTTGACACCGCCGGGCTGGATCGCGCGGCCGGTCAGGAAGCGATGCAGATCATCTACCGTCTTCATGCCAGTGCCGTTGAGCTTCTCGGTCCGCAGCGTCAGGTGCAGCCTGCCCTTCTCAAGAGGCTGACCCTCGATGGGCACCATGCGGTCGACGATGATCTGCGGCGAGCCTCGGCTGTGATCCATCCGCCCCATCACGAACTTCGGATCATCGTTCTCAAACAGATGCCCAAACTTCGCGTAGCAATCGGCGAACATCACCGCGTCGGCTGTGCCCGTCAGATCCTCGAGCGTGACGATGCCCATCTTCTGACCCGCGCTGCGCCCGTTACGCACCACGATCGTGCGCACGCTCTGCACCAGGGCCGCCACGATCACGCGCCGATCCTGCTGCACCTCGGCCAAGTCCGCCATCCGCAGCTGCGCAAACACCCCCGACCAGTCCTTCCACTGCTCGAGCGGGTGGCTCGACACATAAAACCCGAGCGTGTCCTTCTCCTGACGCAGCGTCTCCGACTCGCTCCACGCCTCCGCCTTGACGAGCGGAACCGCCGCGGGCGACGACTGGTTCTCAGCCGGCTCTGGAGCGCCAAAGAGCGCCCCTTGTCCCGCCGCCTTGTCGGCCGCCAGCTTCTGACCCGCGCTGACCGCCTGATCGATCGTCGCCACCAGACTCGCCCGCTCGTCGCGGCTGTGCACCTCGTCGAACGCGCCGCTCTTGATTAGTGCCTCGATCGTCGCCTTGTTCACCGAGCCCGGCGGCACGCGCTCGCAGAAATCAAACAACGAGTCGTAGCCGCCGTCCTTGTCGCGCTCGGCGATGATCGCGTCGATCGCTTTGGCGCCGGCCCCCTTGATCGCCTTCATCCCGAATCGCACGTGACCGCCCGAGGGTGTCCGCTCGTCCTCTTCCTCGTACACCACCGCAAAGTCCGCCTCGGACAGGTTCACGTTCGGCGGCCGCACCTCAACACCCGTCTTGATCACCTCGCCCGTCTTGGGATCGATGAACTTCGTGCGTTTGCAGTCCTCGAGATACGGGATCCAGTCGCTGGCCTTCTGCGCCTGGCTCTCGAAGCTCAGGAACGCGGCCATGTAGTGCGCCGGGAAGAACGTCTTGAGGTACGCCGTCTGGAACGCCACGATCGCGTAGCCCGTCGAGTGCGACTTGTTGAAGCCGTAGCCCGCGAACTTGAGGATCAGTTCGAACAGCTCGTTGGCCTTGCTTTCTTCGAGTCCCTTCTCGCCGGCGCCCTTGACGAACAGCGGCCGGTTCGCGCCGATGACCTTCTCTTTCTTCTTGCTGATTGCTTTGATGAGCGAGTACGCCGAGCGCAGCGGGATGCCGCCAAGCTCGTGCACGATCTGCATGACCTGTTCCTGGTACACCATCACGCCGTAGGTCTCTTGCGTGAAATGATCGACGATCGGGTGGACCTTGGGCACGGGCTGGTTGCCGTGCTTGCGCATGTTGTAGTCGGGGATCAGGTCCATCGGCCCGGGTCTGAACAGCGCGTTGGCGGCGATCAGGTCCTCAAGCCGGTCGGGCTTCATCTCGAGCAGTAGCCGGCGCATGCCGCCGGATTCAAACTGGAACACGCCCGTCGTGTCGCCCCGCTGAAAGAGCTTAAAGACGCGCGGATCGGTATAGCCGAGCCTCTCAAGGTCGAGCGGGTTCGGCCCGCCGTCGCCAACCTCGCGCCCCACCGCGTCGTAGATCTGCGCCTTGCTGAGCGACTTCGTGATGAGCTGCTTGGCGCGCTCGATCACGCTCAGCGTGCGCAGGCCCAGAAAGTCCATCTTGAGCAAACCGACGGATTCGCACGTCGGGCCGTCCCACTGCGTGACGATCTCGTTCTCACCCCCACCGCTCTGGCGGTACAACGGCACGACCTCGTGCAGGGGCCGCGTCGCCACGATCACGCCCGCCGCGTGCACGCTGCTGTGCCGCGCCTGGCCCTCCATGACCCGCGCGTTGTCGATTACGCGCTTGGCGATTTCGTCCGTGTCGTAGAGTTTCTTGAGGTCCGGCTCCTGCTTGAGCGCCTTGTCGAGCGTGATGCCCAGCTCTTCCGGGATCAGCTTGGCCAGCTTGTCCGTGTCGGAGAGCGGGTATTCGAGCACCCGCCCGACGTCGCGCACCGCAGCACGCGCCTTGAGCGTCCCGAACGTGATGATCTGCGCCACGTGCCCGTACTTCTCGCGCACGTAGTTGATCACATCGCCCCGCCCGTCCTGGCAGAGGTCGATATCGATATCGGGGTATTCCGATCGATCGGGGTCCGTGAATCGCTCGAACAGCAGGCCGTAGTGCACCGGGCAGGCGTTGGAGAGACCCAGCACAAACCCGGTCATGGTCCCCACGCCCGAACCACGCGCGATCGACGGGATGCCCCGCTGGCGCCCCCAGTTGACGAAGTCCCACACGATCAGGAAGTACGCGCTGATCAGCTTGTCAGAAAGGATCTTCAGCTCGCGGTTGAGCCTGGCCCACTTGCGCCACTTGTCGAGATCGTCACCCTCAAGCTTCGGCTCGTCGCACGCACCCTCGATGTCCTTGTGCCTGGCCTTGAGAATCTCCGGCCCGTACCGCCAGACCATCCCCGCCTCGCAGAGCAGCCTGAGTGTCTTGTCGCACTCAACCGTCAGCGACGCCTGGTCCTGATCAGGATCGTTGGCGGGCTCAAGCTCGAAGTGAGCACAGTACGCCTTGAACCACGCCGTCAGATCGCCCGCAAAGTCCGCGTCGTCGTGCGAAGGCAGTTCCTTCTTCGGCGGCGCCTTGACCACCACAACCGGCGCGTGGTTTTCATCCTCCGGCAACTCAAGATTGCACCGGTCCGCAATTTTCTGCGTGTTGAGCAGCGACTCCTCGCCCGCGCGCCCGTACTCAGAATTGTTGTACTCGGGCGAGCCGAAGATCTCCCACATCTGCTCCGGGCTCTTGACATAAAGCTCCGGCGTGTACCGCATCCGGCTCTCGTCGAACTTGCTCTTGCCCGTGGAGATGCAGATCAGTGTGTCGTGCGCATCGTGATCCTCGGCGTGCAGGAAGTGGCTGTCGTTGTCGCAGACCAGGGGCAATTCCAGTTCCCGCGCGATCCGGATCAGGTGCGGGTTGATCGCGATCTGCTCAGCGATGTGGTGCTGCATCTCGACGTAGAACCGCGGCCCGGTCCCCTCATCTGCAAACACCTTTGCGTGCCACTGGGCGCTCTCGATGGCTTTCTCGTAGAGCGACTTGTCGCCGCCCTTGATGCCGCCCGAGGTCTCGTAGTCGAGCAGGTGCTCGCCCATCTCCGAGCCGAGGTGCCCGTTAATCGCGATCAGCCCGGAGTTGTGCGTCTCGAGCAGTTCGCGGTCCATCCGCGGCTTGAAGTAGAACCCCGTCAGGTACGCCTCGGAGCACAGATAGAGCAGGTTCTTCCAGCCCGTCTCGTTCTCGGCCAAGAGCACCAGGTGGTACCCGCCGTCGGACACGCCCGTGTAGGTCTTGTCGAGTCGGCTCTTGGGGGCGACGTACGCCTCGACGCCCAGAATCGGCTTGATCCCCTCGGCCCGGGCCTTGCGGTAGAAGTTCACCGCCGCGTGCATGTTGCCGTGGTCCGTCACCGCCAGGCTGTTCATGCCCAGCTCACGTGTTCTCTTCACGAGTTTGTCGAGCCGATTCCCGCCGTCGAGCAGCGAGAATTCGGAGTGCAAGTGCAGGTGCACAAAGGGCTTATCGGACGATTCGACCGAACCGCCGAGTGCACCATCATCTTGTGGCTTGGAGTCTTTGGGCATCAAGGGTGAGTGTATCTGTCGGCTAGGAAACGTCTCCCTAGCGTTTTACGAACATGAATAGCCCGTGTCACATTCCAGATCACCCCTCCCATTAACCGACAGTTCTTCCCCATGACAAAGCACCCGGCCGTGGGATCTCGATCACCCGCAATCCCGGATGCCCAGCACCTATAGACTCTGCCGTGGACCCGACACGCACACAGCAGTACGCCGACCAGGTTCAGGCCTTCCGCCTGAAGATGCGCCAGCACCAGAACCGCCCCCGCGGCCCGATCGCCTCGGCTATCCACCTCTTACTCACACTCATCGTCCTCGTCGCCCTACTCATCCTCATCATCCCGATCATGGCCCTGATCCTCATCTTCGGGATCGGATTCTTCATCTATCTCAAGCTCAAACGCGTCTTTACGGGCCTGGACAAACCAAACGCCCACGTCGGCCCCCTCCGCACCGACGGCCGAGACAACGTCCGCGTCATCGATCGGGACTAGCTTCCAGGCGTCACCGCCTGACCATCCCCCGGCCAGCCCTGCCCGCCCTGAGCGCCCAACAATCACCCGTGACCGGCCCAAAGCCCATCCTCCACTGCCGACACTGCGGCCACGATCTCTCGGCCCTCATTGAAACGCCGTGGATCCGCACCTGCCCTGAGTGCGGCAAGAAGTTCGACCCCGACTTCGTCTACGAGGGAAACGTCCCAAACAAACCCGAGCCCAACGGCCCGCTCCCACAAAGACGCAATCTCGCGGGCGACCAAGACGATGATTGAAACCGCCCGCAAAGCCCGATCGCTGCTGACCATGACCGCGCCCATCGCGGGGCTTTCAACCGCGGGCGTGCTCACGGCAGCCGCCCACCTCAAAATCGCCACCTTTGCGCTGGGCGCCTGGACCTTCCCGCTTGCGATCGTGATCCCCGGCGTCATCGCGGGGCGGCACATCCAGGCACGCCAGCCGATCATGCGCACGGCGATATTTGCCGCCTTGGCGATCATCCTGAACCTGGCGCTGGACGCCCTCGGGACAGCCGCTCAGATCCGCTTTCTTGGTTGAGAACTTTGCCCGCCGCTCGAATCAGAAGACGAGTTCGCCGAGCAGCTTCTTCGTGACCGCCCCGACCTCGCCACTGGAAATGTTCTGCGACTCAACACGCACCACCGGCAAGATGCCCCAGCTCGAATTCGTCAGCATCAGCTCGTCCGCGCCGAGCACATCGTCGATCGTCAGCATCCGGCTCATCGTTTCGATGTCCTGGCGCCTTGCGATATCAAGGACTTCCGCGCGCGTGATTCCCGGCAAAACCGGGCTTGGCAGGCCCCCCGGCGTTTCCTCGCCGCGCACGACCGGCGTCACGATCCGGCCGTCCTTCACAAGGATCGCATTGGACACGCACCCGCCCGCAAGGTGGTTGGTCACCTGAAACACCAGAGCCTCAGCAGCCCCCTTGGCCGAGGCGTTCTGGAGTTCGCCCAGCCTGCCCCAGTAGTTCAGCGTTTTGTGCGATGTCATCGGGTCCAGCGGGTTCACCTTCAGGTCCGCCAGCGCCACCGCCACGCCCTGCTCGTACATCTGATCGGGATACTCCGTCGCCGGCTGGGCAACGATGAGGATCGTCGGATCGTGCCTGGGCGCTTCACCGTTCTTGGCCGCTGCCAGCGGGTTCAGGTCGCCGCCCGTGATCGTCAGCCTGATCCGCTGGCGATCGAGCCCGCACTTGACCGCCGTTCTTTTCACCGCCTCTGCGAGCGCGGGCCGGCGCAGGTCGGTCGTGAGCCGAAGCTGCTTGGCCGACTCGCCCAGCCGATCGATGTGATCCAGCAGCCGGACGACATCGAACTCGCCCGCATCGTTCTTGCGCGCGCTCATCGTCTCGAAGAGCCCGACGCCGTGCGTCAAGCCCGCATCGAACGCGGACACCATCGCAGGCGATCCGTCCTCGATAAATTCGCCATTGAGAAAGATCGTGGCCATTCAAACTCCTCCCTCTCCTGCGTCCCGCAGTAGAGGGTGCCGAGCGCAGCGAGGCGGGCGAGGGTCGTGTGGTCTACTTACTTCACCTCAACCAGCGGCACACGGAACACGCCATAAGGCCCCTCCGCGAACGGCCCCTCGGACCTGCCAAAGCCGGTCTCGTGGATCCGCGCCGTCGTGAAGTACAAACGCCCGCCGTGGATCGCCAGGCTGTCGGGCCAGCTGATCCGCTCGTCGGCCGTCACGTTGATCAGCTCGCCGCTTGGCAGGCGTGCGGTGATCCCGTCACGCTCGAGAGCGGTGAAATACAGCACCCCGTTCTCGTCCATAATCATGCCGTCGGTGATAAACGTCTGCCCCATCGGCTCGACGTGATCGTTCACGGTCATCGCGGTGGCGCCGGTGAAGCGCCCCTCCCACTCGCCATCGGGCCGCAAGGCCGCCTTCATCGCAAGCGTCGGCACGCGGTACAGATCGCGCCCGGTCAGCGCCTGGTAATAAACGTAATCACCCTCGGGCGAGAGCGCGATGCCGTCGCAGTTGATCATGGGCGTCTTGCCATCGCGCAACCAGGGCTTGCCGCCGATGACTGCTTCTGTTCCCGGGACCGCTTTGGTCGAGGGGTGGTCCTCAAGAAACCGCATCGCTCGCCCGGTCGTCAAGTCGACACCCACGATCGCGCCAAGACCCGAATCAGAAATCCACGCGAAGCCGTCCTTCGTGTCGATGCGCACGTCGTTGAGGTACGAGCCCTCGGGCGCGATCATGTCATCAAAGAGGAACGAGGCGCCGATCTTGTCGCGATCCGTAAACCGCACCAGCTTTGGCGCACCCTTGATAGGCCCCTCAAAGCCCGGCGCACCCGGGTCGAGCACCCACAGCCGCCCGAGGTCATCGCTATTGAGCGCCTGCACGCTCACCCAACTCCGCTCGGGACGCACGCCGGGCGACCACGCATTCCACGACGGGTTCGGATAGCTCGCCGGCGGCTGCATCTTGCCGGTGAACACCTCCACCACGCTGTTGCCGTGATTCCCGTGCCACCTCGGGCTCGACAGGAAGAGCCTGCCGCTTGGCGACACCGCGATGCCCACTGTCTGGAACCCGTCGAACGCGACGACCCGCTCCAGCGGCCCGCGGGTCGCGGTCGAGAGCCTCGTAAACAACGGCACGAAGCCCTCCGTGCCCGGGTTGGGCCTCGTCGAGTCGTACGTCGTCACCCCACGCTGCGACGCACACCCAGCAAGAGCCGAGATCGCCGCCACAGCCAACACACCCATGCGTCTATTCATGCCCCAAGCCTACACACCGGCCCCGCCCCCGGGCGCGGATACGCTCTATTCATGTGCTGGGACGATTCATACGACGCAGACCCCGAATTCGATGAACTCGACCCCGAGGGCCCCTCGGCGGCCGACATCGCACGCTTCGACCGGGCCGCCAGCACCTGCCCGTCCTGCGGCTCGGAGGTCTACGACGACGCCTCAATCTGCCCAGTCTGCAACGAATACATCCTGGGCCCCAGCCAAAGCCTCGCCCGCAAGTACCTCTGGCCCATCGTCGGCTCGGTCGTCCTGATCATCTTCGTGCTGACGTGGGTGTTCTAACAGCCCCCACTCTCCGCCACATCAGGAAAGAACGAGCGGTCTGATTTCAGTCCGGCTTCTTCACCGCTTCCGACGCACCGCAAGAAGCGCTCCGAGCCCCGCGAGCGCCACCGCTCCCGGCGCGGGCACGAGCGTGTACACCGCCCCCGTGTCCGGCACGCTGACGAGCATCTCGCCCGAGGGGAGGAACCCGATCTGGGCCACGAGGCGCTCGGGCTGCTCGGCTAGTTCATCGAAGAATCCTGTCGCAAGGACCTCTGTTGCGCCCGTGTCGAGCAGCCGCAGCAGCGAGCCGGCGTCCGAGTCGAAGACGTAGCGATCATCGCCCCAGAGCGATGAGCCGTCGCCGAAAGCGATCTCGCTGAAGCGCCCCTGTGGAGCGATGCCCGCCGTGGAAAGTTGGCCAGACACATCCAGCGCCTCGACGTGCCCGCCCTTGCCGATCGCCACACGGTTGACAGCCTGCTTATCCATCATCGGCGAGAAGCTGCCGTGCACACTTAGCCGCATGACCCGGCCCTGCGTGTAGTCGGCGTAGTACAGCCCGCCGTCGGCGCCCATGACCATGTCTTCCGGGTTCATGAGATCCTCGCTGCGCTGAGCGACGTGGTTGACGTTGCCGCCGGGCGTGACCGCAAAAAGCCCCTTAAAGCTCCCAACAAGGATCGAGCCAGCAGGCCCGAAGCTGCCATCCATGTCCCACACGACCGCGTCCGGATCGCGGATTGGCGAGCCGACCTCGCGCATCGTCCAGTCACTATCCAGCACCCGGACCGCATGCGCATCGCTCGTGCCCGGACCCGTGCGTCCGAAGGCGACCTCGCCCGTCACCGGATTCACCGCCATGCGCCCCATGTCCCCGACACTGGCGACGCGCTCGATCGTGAGCGAACTCGAGATCGGCTCAGCAAGACCCGCCGAGGCCGAGAGTCCGAGAGCGATTGAAACAAGTGCAGAGCGTGTCGCGTGCATGTGGTGCCTTTCTGTGAATGTCGGGCGCAATGCCCATCACCCACAGACTGCGCGCTCTGCTGCCCACGCCCACCCGACCGCCTCGACCTTGCAGCCAACCCGACACACCAGCCGATACAGAACGCTCAGGGTGACCCCGATAACCGGATCATCCGCATAGACCGAACCCCCGGGAAAAACCGGGGTCCACATGGGCGGCACCGTCCCCGTCTATTTGCCATCCTCTCCCCGGGTACAGGGGGAACTTGTCATGCTGCCACGCCACGAATCCATCTCACAGCACGACGATCGGCGAGACGCCGGCCGGATCCAGTGCAGCGAACTGCGCTCCAACATCGGTGAGATCGTCGACGCCTCATCCACAGGCCTGCGCATCAAGGGCAAGCTGCCCGCGGGCTCAAAGCCCGGCTCCACCATCGCCCTGGTTGTCGCCGGCGACGAGGAATCGCTGCCATTGACCTGCGAGGTCCGCTGGATCAAAAAGCTGGCCTTCCGCACCACCACCTTCGGCGTCTCGTTCACGGAGATCACCGAAGACCAGCGCCGTCTGCTGTGGCAGATGATCCGCACGGGCAACGTCATCACCAGCTGCTCGAGCATCTCGCTGGCCGCCTAGAACGCCCAGCCCGAGCCATAGAACCCCGTCTCACGAATCTGATTCCCCGAAACGAATCGAACCCGATTGGCGTCACACACACCGGGCCTCGGCATTTGTGCCACTCGGTCCGATGTAGCCGGTATGCTCGATTCGGGGAATCATGACCAGAAACCGCCAATCTCAACCCGAGAGCCGCCGCCGCGCCTTTACGCTCATCGAGCTCTTGGTCGTGATCGCCATCATCGCGGTCCTGATCAGCATCCTCCTGCCCGCCCTCGGCAAGGCCCGCCAGCGCGCCCAGAACGTCCAGTGCCTGGCCAACCTCAAGGGCATCGGCGTGGGCTTCCAGCTCTACTACAACCAGTTCGAGCTCCTGCCCGATGTCCTCCCGCTCACCGATGCCGACGGCAACGCCAACGACCCGGCCATGCTCGAAGTCCTGGCCGACTACATGGATGTCCCCGCCCCCCGCCGCGAGATCCCGGGAGACCCGAACTCATTCTGGATCGTCACCGATCCGTGGAAGTGCCCCTCCGACACCGAGTCCGATGACGCCGCCTCCGGCTACCGACCCGTTAACGAGGTCTTCGGCACCAGCTACGAGTACGTGGCGGGCAAACTCATCTTCGCTTCCGAGCTCTTTGTCCTCTTCCCCGGCGCCGACCGCCCCCGCATCCAGAAAGCCATCACCGTCGGCCTCGAACGCCGCGACTGGCCCATCCTCGTCGACGCCGACACCTGGCATGACACGAAAGACGGCCGCAACGCCCTCTACTTCCCAACCATGCGCGCAGACGTCAACGTCGACCCCACCAACCGCGAGTTCGAACGCTTCCTCGAAGAGATCACCCCCCGCCGGAGCCTGCCATGACCGAACCGGGTGACTTCCAGAAACAACAGTTCGAGCCCCTCATCACCGATTCTGGCCCCGCGCCCGCCGGCAAGAAAGCCAAGCGCGCCAAGAAAGAACGCGCACCCAAGCGATCAGTCTCCGGCCGCTGGAAAGCCTTCGTCGCAAGCCAAACCGATACACCCGAGCGCGCCAAACGCTTCAAGATCCTGGGATTCTCAACCGGCGCCCTCGCCCTCGTCGCTGTGGGGCTTGGCCTCTACCTCGCGCTGCGCCCCTATCCCATGCCCGACTACGACGACGACCCACTCGACGACATCTTCAACTACACGCTCTTTCAGGACGAATTCAACAACCTCCCCGTCGAGGAACGCGTCCGCCTCGTCGGCTCGCTCATCAAGCGCGTCGAGGGCATGGGATCATCCGACGGCACGCTGCTGGCGGCCTTCGCCTCGGGCATCTCCGGCTCGGCCCGCGAGCAGCTCGAAGAAAACGCCGCCCAGATGATGCTCGACTTCATGGACAAGTTCGCACACGACTACCCGAGCCTCGACGACCCCGAAGCCCAGGAAGAAGCACTCAAGTCCCGCATCGTCGACATGATCCGCCTGGCCAACGAGTTCGACGGCTCACCCTCGACCCGCTCCGACGACGAACTCCTCGAACGAGCCATGCGCGACGCCAGACGCGATCAAGACGCCATGCGCGACCCTTCCAACGGCCCCTCGCTCGGCGGCATCAGCCGGATGGCCGACATGATGGAAAACCGCATCGGCGCCAAAGGCACCCCCCACCAACGCGCCCGCATCACCCGCTACATGCGCGACATGACCCGATACCTCCGAAACGAAGACCTCGCCACCGGCAAACCCAAAGGCGGCGGCTAAACAAACCGCGCATGGGGGCGGCGTCCCGCCGCCCATTCAAACAGACTCAAACAAGCTCAAACACCGCCTCTTCACACGCCGGGAACCGCTCGGTCTCCTCGGACCACTCATAGCTCGTCAGCACAAACCCGCACTTCTCCAGCACCCGGATAGACCCCGCGTTGCTCCGTGCCGCCCTGGCGTGCAAAGGCCGATGGCTGACAACGCCAAGAAACAGCGCCAGCGCCTGCGACGCAATCCCCTTGCCCCAGTGCGCGCGGTCAACCCAGTACCCGATGTTGTCGCGCCCATCCACCTCGAAACACGAGATATGCCCGACCACCTCGCCATCGGCGACAATCACCCTCGCCACGATTTTCGGATCATCCAGCGATTCCTCCCAGTGCGACCGGAAATCATCCTTCGTCCGAGGCCTCACAACCGCCATGCGGTTGGCCTCCGGGTCGAGCTGGTACGCATAAATCGTCGGCAGATCACCAAGCACAACCGCGCGGAGCTCGATGTTGCAACTCGAATCCATCGTTTCTCACACGTTCAACAATTACTCCGGATTCATCGTCACACAGTGTGCAATCACCGTCCCGTCGCGCACCCTGAGCCCGAGGAGCCGCACCCGCCGACCATCGCCCAGGCTCACCTCCGCGATATCAAACAGCGGCAATTGTCCCGTCAGCTTCTCGAACAGCGCCTCCGCCTCGGCCGTCCCGCGCAGCTGCTCGGGGATGTACTTGGCAGCGCTCGTGTCCGCACCGCTGAGCACCCAGCCGGCGGGCATCGTCAGCCTTCCCATCGAGACCGTCTGCGCCTTCATCCACAGCGAGCCGTCCTCGTGCAGCTCCGGCACGATCGCGCAGCTGTAGATCCGCGTGCCGATGTCCGTCCGAACCCTTGCGCCGATTCGGATCGTTCCGTTATCAAAGACCATCTGAAGCTGCTGCACCGACTCGGGCCAGTCCAGCCCGTCGCTGATCTTGGCGAACCACTCGGGCAGCTTGATGTTCATCCACGCGTTGGCCGCCTCGTCGGTCATCTTGACGGGCCACTCGACCGAGCCGCCCACCAGCGACTGGCGATCCTCGAACAAGTGCGACAACGCGCCGTTCTGCACGAGCTCAGCCAGCTGGATATTCCGCGGGTCCTCGGCGTCGATATCGACCCACCACGACGGCGCCGACCGCGCCAGCGCAAAGCCGATGGCGATAGCCACACTGATCGTGCCGACGAGCACCACAAGCGCCGAGGCAATGAGCCCGCGCTTGAGCCGGAGATACCGCAGCAAGACCTTCCGCTCGTGCGAGTCGCCCAAGTGCGTGACCGCGTACAGCAAAGAGTGTTGCCGATGCCGAGCAAGCTCGGGTGTCTCCATCGAGCCCGTACGAGACGGGTCGAGCTCCGTCGGCACAACCGCAGCCACGAGCGAACCTTCGCCCGCCTCAGCCCCGAGCCGGGACGCATCCCCCGCGCCCTTGCCAGGCCGCGAACGCTTGTACTCCACCCACGCCGCCGACTGCTCCGGATCGGACGCCACCTCCGAATCCGCCCCGCTCCCGGCGCGCGGCTCGGGCAACGCCTCAATCAACTCCTGCCCGGAGTCGTCGGCCTTCGGATTCACACGCGGGTCGGACACACCCCCATCGTCCGCTTTCCGGGCCCATCATTCAACCCGGCACCCTCGCATCGGCCCGAGCATCAACAGTTTGTCGGTTACGAGCACCCCAAACCGTGGCCCAGACGACCCGGAACTCAATCACACCCGCGGTTGAACGCGGATACCCACGCCGAGAAATCCGCCGGCGTGACATCTCCATCGCGGTTCGTGTCCGCGATGCAGGGCTCGCGGGGAATGAGCAGGAACGCAGCCGCCTCGCCGTCCTTTGTTCCCTTGCCCACGATCCAACCCGCGTCGTTGATATCGACCGCTTCAGCGAGCGACCAACCCACAAGATCGCTCTCGAGAACAAGATCTGCGAGTCTTACCGAACTCGTCTCTTCTGACCAGATAAACGCGGTGGACGGCCCGTAGTCCCCGTCCGGCCAGCCGTCGTTATCCAGCAAAACCGGGTTGGCGTACCCCACCACCACATCCTGCTCATTAATTGCCCGACCAACCATCTGTCCCTGCGTTTCGCACCACGGCGTCGCAGAACCCTCACACCCGAGCGGGAAAATTGAGCCGACCACACCGCTCACCCCCGTCTGCACATCACTCGCGCCCTCATCAAACACGTACACACACCGTCCCGCATTGTTGATATCCTGCGCATCGGCAAACTGCCCACCAGAGAAGTGAAACACGACCTCGCCCGTGCGCGTGTCATACAGATCGCCGTTGCCAGTGCCGCTGTTCTGCCCCCAGTGCCCGATCAACCCAGAATCAGAGAATGCGCCGACCCCTACGCGAAAGAGTGAAGAAATAAGGTTCACCTCGTAGCCGCTCGGCGTAAGCGACCATATTGCAGGCACGCCATCAAATAGATCCGGAAGCTCAAACATTCCCCCTGCGACATCGCCCCTCGAGTTGATCGCGACGCCGTAAGACAGGTCATACCCGGCGGGCACTGGCAACTCGTGGTGCACGCCCTTTGCCGTGCGCACACGAAGCGGACTCCCCTGGTTGACCGACGCGCCGTACAGGATCGCACCCTCGTCATTGATGTCGATCGCGCGAACAGAGTCTGAAACAACCGGCGTGCTCAGCTCCGACGATACCCCGTCGGGCATAAACACAACCGGCACCCGCACAGACCCGTCGACACTCTCGCCAACAGCAACGCCGCTGTTATTGATGGCCACCGGATACACCGGATTGCCCGGATCGATCCGCTGCAGTTCGATCAGCGTGTACGCCTCTGGTACATGCTGCCCAAACGCCCCCGCAGTAAATCCGGTCAAGGCTGCCCCGGCCGATACAACAACAGCAATCGCGCGCATCACATTCTCCATCTTCGAAAGCAGGTCCGAGAATCCGAACCCGACGAGGTCACAGCTTTCTGCCGCAACGCGTTATCAGAGGATAAACGGTCCGCCGGGACGATCCACGAAGAATCTGCGAATTCGTCCGCTTCTGGGGCTGACCCCGGTTCAAATGTGCCCGCCCACGCCTCCCCCGCTACCCTCTCCGCAACTATGAGCACCCGCATCGACCTCGATCAGATCACCAAGTCCTTCGGCTCGGGCTCCTCCAAAGCCGTCGCCGTCGACCACGTCTCGCTCACCATCGAGCCGGGAGAACTCTTCTTCCTCCTCGGCCCCTCGGGCTGTGGCAAGACGACGCTGCTTCGCATGCTCGCCGGCTTCATCGAGCCAACCTCCGGCAAAGTCGCCTTCAACGGCCGGGAAGTCACCAACACCCCCCCCAATAAGCGAAATACGGGCATGGTCTTCCAGAGCTACGCCCTCTGGCCCCACATGACCGTAGAGCAGAACGTGGCCTTCGGCCTGACAATCCGAAAGACCCCCGCCGCCGCCAAGGAGCGAGCCATCAAGGAAGCCCTCGAGGCTGTCCAGATGCTCGAGTACGCCAAGCGCAAGCCCAACCAGCTCTCCGGCGGGCAGCAGCAGCGCGTCGCCCTCGCCCGCGCCCTGGTCATCCGCCCAGACGTCCTGCTCCTCGACGAACCCCTCTCGAACCTGGACGCCAAGCTCAGATTGGACTTGCGATCTGAAATTAGAGGCATCTGCAAAAGTGCAGGACTGACAACGGTTTATGTCACGCACGATCAAAAAGAAGCCCTCTCAATGGCCGACCGAATCGCCATCATGAAGGGCGGCAAGCTCCAGCAGCTTGGCACGCCTCAAGACCTCTACCGCCACCCCGAATCGCAATTCGTGGCCAGCTTCCTCGGCGAGACCAACTTCATCGAAGCCAAGGTCGCCGGCCACGACGCGCCCGACCGCCTCGCCCTCGAAACCACCGCCGGCAAGCTGCTAGCGACCATCCGCTCGGGCGACAGCTTCTCAGCCGGCCAGCGCGTCACCTGCTCCGTCCGCCCCGAGTCGATTCGGCTCGTCGAGACCGGCACATCCGGCGCCCTGCCCGGCAAGCGTCTCGAATCCGTCTACCTCGGCGAGATCGCCCAGCACCGGATCCGCCTGGGTGAGCAGACCATGGGTCA
>Ga0070727_10002069_pt1 | contig 19900 bp, 16 predicted proteins | sample tdAd472_FD_66722 | JGI IMG/M metagenome (GOLD analysis project Ga0070727, IMG submission 66722) | Marine sediment microbial communities from the Atlantic coast under amendment with organic carbon and nitrate - tdAd47.2 | ecosystem: Environmental > Aquatic > Marine > Coastal > Sediment | place...
GACCTCATGGGTGCGATGAGGGAACTCGAGACTTGATCCACCCCACGGCCATCATCGATCCGTCGGCGAAGATCGCGGACGGAGTCAGTATCGGTCCCTATTCCGTCATCGGCGGCGACGTCGAGATAGGAGAGAGTACCTGGATCGGTCCTCACGTGGTGGTCAACGGACCGACTCGTATCGGGCGCGAGAACAGGATTTTCCAGTTCAACTCCATCGGTGAGATTCCCCAGGACAAGAAGTACGAAGGCGAAGAGTCGTTCCTGGAGATCGGTGATCGCAACATGATCAGGGAGTATTGCAGCTTCAATCGCGGTACGAGACACGGAGGCGGCGTTACGCGGCTCGGCAGCGACAACTGGATCATGGCCTACGTGCACGTCGCCCACGACTGCCAGGTCGGCAGCGATATCATCATGGCGAACAACGCGACGCTCGCGGGGCATGTAACCATCGGGGACCACGCGATTCTCGGCGGATTCACGCTCGTCCATCAGTTCTGTTCCGTCGGCGCCTACAGCTTCTCCGCCATGGGCACGGCGATCGGCAAGGATGTCGCGCCCTATGTGCTGGTTGCCGGTCAGCCGGCGACCACGCGGGGGCTCAACAACGAAGGACTCAAGCGGCACGGCATCGACGGGGATGCTTTGCGGTTGTTGCGCCAGGCCTACAAGATCGTGTTCAGAAGCGGTCTCAAGGCGGAGGAGTCAACGGAGCAGCTCAACAGTCTCGGCGCGGCGTCGCCGGAGATCCGGGCCATGGCGGAATTCATCAGAACATCAACGAGGGGGATCGTCAGGTAGGGATCGGCGACGGCCGCCATCATACGGGGGCCGACGATCGCCTGGTGAGCCGACAAGCGAGCGACATTGCGCATTGCCATTATTGCCGGAGAGGCGTCCGGCGACCTTCTGGGCGCCGGGCTGATTCGAGCCGTCGTCGCCCGTTATCCCCAGGCGCGCTTCGAGGGGATCGCCGGTCCCCGTATGACGGCGGCGGGCTGCGAGGTCCTGTATCCCATGGAGAGGCTGTCGGTCATCGGACTGCTGGAGACACTGCGTCGCTACCGGGAGTTGCGCGGCGTGCGCAAGCGGCTCATCAAGCGGTTTATCGACGACCCGCCGGATCTCTTCGTGGGAGTGGACGCGCCGGATTTCAATCTCTCCCTGGAGTTCGCTCTGCACCGCTCGGGCATCTCGACGCTGCACTATGCGAGTCCCCAGGTCTGGGCGTGGCGCAGATACCGCCTGCCGAGGATCCGACGGGCCGTGGACATGATGCTCACATTGTTTCCCTTCGAGGAGGCGTTCTTCCGGGAGCATGGCGTCGACGCGCGCTTCGTCGGCCACCCTCTCGCGGATCGTATCCCGGACGACCCCGACAGCCGCACCGCGCGCGCCGCGCTGGGGCTTCCCGTCGACGCGGAAGTCGTCGCGATCCTGCCGGGCAGCAGATTGAGCGAGGCTTCGCTTCTCGCCGACACGATGGTAAGAGCCGCGCGCTGGCTGGCCCAACGCCGCCCGGCGGTGAGATTCGTCGTGCCCCTGGTCAACGATCTGGTGCGCGAGTGCTTCGAGGCGGCGATGGCCGCCTGTGCCGACTGCCCCGAGATGCAGCTGCTGGAGGGCGACGCCCGCGGCGCCATGACCGCCGCCGACGCCGTCCTGCTGGCTTCGGGCACGGCGACCCTGGAGGCTCTGTTGCTCAAAAGACCGATGGTGATCACCTACCGCTTGAGTCCCTTGAGCTGGTGGGTGGCCAGCATGGTCGTGAAGGTGCCCTATGTCGGCCTGCCGAATCTTCTGGCCGGCCGGCCGGTGGTACCCGAGTTCCTGCAGGAGGACGCGACACCGGAGAATCTCGGCGGTGCATTGCTGGAATTTCTGGAGGATCCGGACAGGGCGGAGCGCCTGAAGGACGAGTTCCGGCGGATTCACGCCAGGCTGCGTAATGACGCCGACGAGCGTGCCGCGGACGCGGCGCTGGAACTGATGGGGGTGCCCATTGGTGGCCGCCCGTAACTGGTCGAGGGGCGGCCGTCGGGCCTACTCCGAGGTGGAAGCATGGTGGACTATGCGTTGATTGCGGGTGTCGACGAGGCGGGGAGGGGGCCGCTGGCGGGCCCCGTGGTGGCCGCGGCGGTGGTTCTCGACCCCCGCTTTCCCATCGAGGGACTCCGTGACTCGAAGCAGCTGAGCGCGACCGGCAGAGAACGGCTCGCCTCGCTGATACGCGAGCGTGCCCATGCCTGGAGCGTCGGGCGTGCCGAGGCGACCGACGTCGATCGCATCAATATCCTGCAGGCGACGCTGCTCGCCATGCAGCGTGCGGTGGAGGGCCTGCCGGAGTGCCCCGATCACGTGCTCGTGGACGGGCAACACTGCCCCCAGCTGGCGTGCAGTGTGGAGGCGGTGGTCGGCGGGGACAGGCGCGTCCCGTCCATCAGCGCCGCCTCGATCCTCGCCAAGGTGATGCGGGATGCGGAGATGGTGGATCTCGACGACCGCTACCCTCAGTATGGATTCAGGCGCCATAAGGGTTATCCGACTCGGGAGCATCGTCTGGCGTTGATCGAGCACGGCCCCTGTCCGCTGCACCGGCGCAGCTTCGCGCCCGTTCGAGCGGTAATCGAATCGGACGGATCCCCATGAATCGACCATTCGTTCACCTGCACCTGCACACCGAGCATTCGCTGGTCGACGGGATCGTGCGAATCCCGGCGCTCGCCGATGCGCTCGTGGCGGCGGAGATGCCCGCGTGCGCGGTCACGGAGCAGAGCAACCTGTTTTCCATGGTGAAGTTCTATCGCGCGGCCCAGGTCGCCGGCGTCAAACCGATCATCGGCGTGGATGCATGGATGTGTCCCGACGAGCTTCTCGATCAGCCATCCAGGCTGGTGCTGCTCTGCCAGTCCGGCGCGGGGTTCCGTTCCCTCAGCAGGCTGATCACCCGAAGTTATTCCGAGGGACAGGTGCGAGGCGTGCCGATGCTCCGCCACGACTGGCTCGAGGGCAACGTCGAAGGACTGATCGCGCTTTCCGCGGGTGTCGCGGGAGATCTTGGGCAGATGATCGCCGCCGACCGTGCCGGGGATGCGGAACGGCGGGTGCGGCGATGGCTCACGCTTTTCCCGGATCGCTACTATGTCGAGCTGCAGCGCATAGGCCGCGAGGGGGAAGAACACTACATCCAGCGTTCGTTGGACATCGCCTCGAAATTCGATGTCCCTGTCGTCGCCACGAACGACGTCCGCTTCGTCGCCGCGGAAGATTTCGAGGCGCACGAGGCGCGCGTCTGCATCCACGAGGGCAGAACCCTGGCTGACCCTCGCCGGCCGAGGGACTACAGCCCGCAGCAGTATCTGCGCAGTCCACAGGAGATGTGCGAACTGTTCGCGGACATTCCAGAGGCAATCGAAAACAGCCTCGAAGTTGCGCGCCGTTGCAACGTGGAGCTCGAGCTCGGTCGGGATTTCCTCCCGGATTTCCCCGTGCCGGGGGATACGGACCCCGACACTTATCTGATTGAGCAGTCACGGGTGGGGCTCGACAGGCGGCTCGGCAACGACGTCCAGGCCGGCGGCGCCGACGACAGGAAGACCTACGAGCAGCGTCTGGACAGCGAGCTCGGCGTGATCACACGCATGGGATTCGCGGGCTATTTCCTGATTGTGGCGGATTTCATCCGCTGGTCCCGGGAGCAGGGTATTCCCGTCGGCCCCGGCAGAGGTTCCGGTGCGGGCTCCCTGGTCGCCTACTCTCTCGGCATCACGGATCTGGATCCAATTGAGTACGAGCTCCTCTTCGAACGTTTTCTGAATCCGGAGCGCATCTCTCTTCCCGACTTCGATATCGACTTCTGCATGAACGGGCGAGACCGGGTCATCGACTACGTCGTGCAGCGCTATGCTCCGGACGGTCCCCAGGGCGAGCGTGTCGCACAGATCATTACCTTCGGCACCATGGCGGCAAAAGCGGTCGTCCGTGATGTCGGCAGGGTGCTCGGTCATCCCTACGGATACGTCGACCAGCTCGCGAAGCTCATTCCGTTCGAGATCGGCATGACGCTGGACCGGGCGCTGGTCGAGGAACCCCTGAAGAGCCGGCACGAAGAGGAGGACGACGTCCGGACGCTCATGGATCTTGCCCTCAAGCTCGAGGGGCTCGCGCGCAATGCAGGCCGGCATGCAGGGGGCGTCGTGATCGCCCCCACCGCACTGACGAACTTCACGCCCCTCTACTGTGAACAGAGTTCGACGACACCCGTCACGCAGCTGGACATGAACGACGTCGCCGCCATGGGGTTGGTGAAATTCGACTTTCTCGGCTTGCGTACGCTGACGATCATCGATACGGCGTTACGGACCATCAATGCCCGGCGTCTCGAGGATGCCGAAGACGCGTTGGACATCGGAGTTGTTCCGACCGACGACGCGGATACCTACGAGCTCATCAAGTCCGGGGCGACGACCGCCGTCTTCCAGCTGGAATCCCGGGGCATGAAGGACCTGATCCGCCGCCTGCAACCGGATCGCTTCGCCGATATCGTCGCGCTGGTGGCGCTGTTCCGGCCGGGCCCGCTGCAGTCGGGAATGGTGGACGATTTCATCGATCGCAAGCAGGGGCGCGCGCAGGTGGAGTATCTGCACCCGGATCTGGAGCACGTGTTGGAGCCCACCTACGGCGTCATCCTGTATCAGGAGCAGGTCATGCAGATCGCCCAGGTGCTCGCGGGCTATACCCTCGGGGGCGCGGACATCCTGCGCAGCGCAATGGGGAAGAAGAAGCCCGAGGAGATGGCCAAGCAGCGCCAGGGCTTCGTCGAAGGTTCGATCGCGAGAGGCGTCGACGAAGCGACCGCCACGTTCATATTCGACCTGATGGAGAAGTTCGCGGGGTATGGTTTCAACAAGGCGCATTCGACGAGCTATGCGCTCATCGCTTACCAGACGGCCTGGCTGAAGAAGCACTATCCCTCGGATTTCATGGCGGCGGTGCTGTCGGCGGATATGGACAATACGGACAAGGTCGTGATCTTCATAGACGAGAGCCGCGCCCTGGGGCTGCGCGTCGATCTCCCGGACATCAATCTTTGTGCGTTCGGGTTCACGGTCGCCGGTAATGACGCGGTTCGCTACGGGCTCGGAGCCGTGAAAGGCGCTGGCGAGTCCGCCATCGAATCGATCATCGACGAGCGCGACGTCAATGGCCCGTTCGAGGATCTCTTCGACTTCTGCCGCCGTGTGGATTCGAAGAAGGTCAACCGGCGGGTCATCGAGGCACTCATTCGCTGCGGCGCTCTGGATTCGCTCGGACCTGAGCGCTCGTCCGACGACCGATCGTCCATGATGGCATCGCTGACCGTGGCCATGCAGACGGCGGAGCAGCACGGCCGCGACGCGGCCGCGGGACAGAACGACCTCTTCGGAGGCGCGGTGGCCGCCAGCAGGGACCAGGACCGATTCACCCGTGTGCCGGCCTGGAGCGACGAAGAGCGCCTGGCGGGCGAGAAGGACACCCTCGGGCTGTACCTTTCCGGGCATCCCATCACGCGCTTCGAGTCGGAGCTGGATCGTTTCACCAGCGTACGGCTCTCGGATCTCCGGGCCCGGCCCGGGGAGAGCCAGGTCGTGGCGGGTCTGGTCGTGAGCCTGCGAATGCTCAACTCCCGCGCCGGGCGAATGGCGGTAATCACCATCGACGACCGGACGGCGCGCATGGATGCGGTCATCTATTCCGATCTCTTCAGCGCAGAGCGTGAGCTGCTGGTGAAGGATCGGCTTCTCGTCCTCGAAGGCGAGGTGGGAGTCGACGACTTCACCGGCGGATGTTCGATGACCGTGCAGAAGCTGAGCGATCTGGATACGGCCCGGGAGGCGTACGCGAGAAACGTCGTCATTCGGCTCGGCGAGGATGGCGTCGGCAACGGAATACTCCATGAGATTCGCGACGCCGTCAGCGTTTATCGTCACGGGAGGACCGGGCTGTGCATCGACTATCTTCGCTCGGATGCCAGCGTACGCCTGCCGCTGGGCGACGACTGGCGCGTGCATCCCACCCAGGAGCTGCTCAGGCGATTGAGCGAATTAGTGGGCTCGGAGAGCGTCGAGGTCGAGTATTAGCCGCTCGGCCATGCTCCGAATCATGCTAACTTGTAACCCCTTGATCTAACCGCTAAGTTTTTCTGATGCGTCCCGGATCCGGCCCATGAATCTGAATTTCCTCGATTTCGAACAACCTATCGCCGACCTCGAGGCGAAGATCGAGGAACTGCGCCATGTGGACACGGATTCCGAGATCAACATCGACGAGGAAATTGACCGCCTGCAGGCCAAGAGCCGGGACCTGACCAAGTCTATTTTCTCCAATCTCAGCGCGTGGCAGGTTGCGCAGCTTGCCCGGCATCCTCAGAGACCCTATACCCTGGACTATCTCGGGGGACTGTTGACGGAGTTCGAGGAACTGCATGGCGATCGCAGCTTCGCCGACGATCCGGCGCTCATCGGCGGCCTCGGGCGGCTGGATGGCCGGCCGGTGGTCGTCATCGGTCATCAGAAAGGCCGCAGTACCAAGGAGAAGCTCGATCGGCACTTCGGCATGCCCCGCCCGGAAGGTTATCGCAAGGCCCTTCGGCTCATGCAGATGGCGGAAAAATTCCGACTGCCGATCCTGACCTTTATCGACACGCCCGGGGCCTATCCCGGCGTCGGCGCCGAGGAGAGAGGGCAGAGCGAAGCCATCGCGCGCAATCTCTATGTCATGGCGCGGCTGCCGGTACCGATCATCTGCACGGTCATCGGCGAGGGCGGATCCGGCGGCGCGTTGGCCATCGGCATCGGTGACCGGGTGCTGATGCTTCAATACAGTACCTATTCCGTAATTTCTCCCGAAGGATGCGCATCGATACTCTTCAAGAGCGCCGAAAAGGCCGCCGATGCGGCCGAGGCCATGGGGATAACCTCCAGGCGCCTGAAGGATCTGGACCTCATCGATCGCGTGGTCGACGAGCCCCTCGGCGGCGCCCATCGGGACATGGGTGCCTCGGTCTCCACTCTCAAGCAGGTGCTGCAGGAAGAGCTGTCGGAGCTCGAAGCGATCGATCCCGAAAAATTGATCGAGATGCGCTACAAGCGGCTGCAGGGATTTGGTCAGTTTCGTGAGTGACGCTCCCGCCAGGCGCTATTTCAGCATCGCCGAGGCGAACGCCATGATCCGCGATCTCGAACTCTCGTTCGGGCGCATGGTGCAGATGAAGAGCCAGGTCCGCAGCGTCTACGCGCGCCTGGAAGAGGCCGGCTATGCCCCCGGGGGTGACGACTTCGATATCGCGCCGGAGGGCGCCAGCGCCGGAATCATCAACGACCTAACCACGCTCAAGACCCTCATCGATGCCCTGAAGGTGGAGATGGGCACTCTCAACGACGCCGGCTGCCTGATCAAGGATATCGACGAGGGAATCGTCGACTGGTACGCCATGCGCGGCGAGCGTGACGTGCTGCTGTGCTGGAAACTGGGAGAGAAGGAGATCGGATTCTGGCACGACCCGGAAGCGGGATTTTCCGGGCGCCGCCCTATCTCGGAGCTCATGGACGAATAAAAGAATTTCTCCTCTGAATTCTTTTTATTTGTCTTCCTGATTCTGCTGAATTACCGTAAACAGCAGCTCCCCCGAGAATCTGCACATCAGTGTCAGCAGGGTCTGGTCGCCCACGCTGAAGAGCTTGTCGTCCTTCTTGTTGAGCATTTCGATGACGCCGAGCACGCGCCCGCCGCCGATGATCGGCGCCGCGAGCACGGACTGTGTCTTGAAGCCCAGCTCCCGGTCCATGGCCGGATAGAATCGATCGTCGGCCTGGGCATCGTTGACGATGGTGGCCCGGCGGTTCTTCGCCACCCACCCGGCGATGCCTTCTCCCGGCGGCAGGCGGTGCCAGGCGAGCTGCTCCGTAGCGGCCTCTCCGTGGGTGATAACGAATACAAGCTCGTTGCTGTCTTCATCCAGAACCAGCAGGGAACCGTCGGTGGCGCTGATGGTACGCAGTGCGTTGGCCAGAACACCCGACAGCAGTTCCATGAGCTCGGCTTCCGGGAGCGGTTGCTCCACCGCTTCCATGAGATTCTGCATGGAATCGATGAATTGGCGCAGCGACAGGATCTCGTCGCGCAAGGCCGAATTCTCGGATTCGAGCTGCGCGATCTCGTCGTAGACCTGTTCGTCCGGTTCGCTCATAGCGTCGACTCGTTCCAACCCGATTATGCCTGTTCCACCTGGCGCATGCTTTGCGTCAGCTCAGCCTCGGAGATCAGGCTGTGGAGCAGCTCGCCGGCGAAGCGGCACATGAGAGCCAGCAGGGTCAGGTTACCGGTGCTGAACAGCTTGCCATCCTGCTTGTTGATGACTTCCACGACGCCGAGAAGGCGATTGCCGCCGAGTAGCGGCGCGGCCAGCAGAGAGCTGGTGCGGTAGTCCAGCTCCACGTCCAGTTCCGGATAGAAGCGCTCGTCGGCGGGCACGTTGTTGACCGTCGTGCCGCGCCGATTCTCCGCAACCCAGCCCGCGATGCCGCGTCCCGCCGGCAGGCGACGGCCGATGAGATTCGCCTTGGTGGACTCTCCCTTCACGAGCACGAAGACCAGCTCGCCGGTTTCGTCGTCAGGCACCAGCAGCGAGCCGTCCCGGGCGCCGATGGCGCGAATCGCGGTGTCCAGCACTTCGCTGAGAAGCGTGAGGGCCTCGTTCTCGCGCTTCGGCCGCTCCGCCGCTTCGATGAGCGTGGCCATGGACTCCATGAACAGCGTCAGCACCTCGGCCTCAGTCTCGAGGACGAGGCGCTCCGCGCGTAGCTCCTCGAGCCGCGCCAGCCGGTCCTTTTCACTCAACTCTGTCTCGGTCATGCCAATAGTGTCGATCCTGGGAAGGCACCGGCCTGGGACGGGGGACGGGCCGCCGGGTCCGGATGGGCGGAAACCGGGGCATAGGTCGCCCCCGCGGCTGCCCCTGCGCCGGTAGTCGCCTGGTCCGCTGGCTTCGAGTTCAATAGGATGATTGAGATTATGGCGTGCGGATCACCCCCCTGTCAGGGGCCTATCCTCCGGACTGTGACCCATTCCCGCCCACAGGGGGCCGGGAGCGTGTCTATCGACCTCGGTGGGATGCAGAGGGTAGGCTTCGCCGGAAGCGGGCCGCCGCCCCTGGTCACCCCTGGCCGCCCCGGGGCGTAGCCCGGCAGCGCCGGGCACTTCCCGCAGGAGCCCCGTCGACCATGAAGCGCAGCATCTTTTTCGTTTCCGACAGCACCGGAATTACCGCCGAGACTCTCGGCCATGCGCTGCTCAGCCAGTTTGACAGCCTGGAGTACGCTCAGGTGACGATCCCCTTCGTCGCCGATGAGGACCAGGCCGAGGAGGCCGTGCGCCGGATCGATACCGCCGGCGCCGAGGACGGCCAGCGACCCATCGTGTTCAGCACCCTGACCAATCCCCGGCATGGCGAGATCCTGCGCAAGGCCGACGCGCTCATCCTGGATTTTTTCAATGTGTTCATCCATCCCCTGGAGATCGAGCTCAATCGCGGCTCTTCCCACGCCATGGGGCGTTTCCACGGGCTGGTGGATCGGGCGTCCTATGACGGCAGGATCGATGCCATGGACTATGCGCTCGATCACGATGACGGCGGCAACGTGAGCCACTACCGCGACGCCGACCTGATCCTGGTCGGGGTGTCTCGATCCGGGAAGACCCCCACCAGTGTCTATCTCGCGCTGCAGTTCGGTATCCGCGCCGCCAACTATCCGATGACCGAGGAAGACCTGGACGTCGGACATCTGCCGGAGGTGTTGGCGCCCCACAGGGAACGCCTCTTCGGCCTCACCATCGTCCCCGACCGACTGCGGCAGATCCGCAGCGAGCGGCGGCCGAACAGTCGCTACGCATCGCTGAGCCGTTGCCGCAAGGAGGTCGCCGAGGCGGAGTCCATCTTCCAGCGCGAGCGCCTCGCATACATCGATACCAGCGGCAGCTCCATCGAGGAGATCGCGTCGAAGATTCTTCAGCAGACCGGTCTCAGGCGGCGCTCCTTCTGAGCCCGGAATGGCAGCGTCGTGGACAGGCCCAGTGACAAGGTGACCAGATCCGGCGGGGCCTTCGAGCCGGCGCGCCTGGGCGATACTCTGGTCGATGCCGTGGCCGACGGTCTGGCCAAGGCTCTGGCCCATACCCTGGCGCCCATGGAGCCGATGGATCGCTACCGGGTGGCGTTCAGCGGCGGCGCCGACTCCCTCGCCCTGTTACACGCGCTGTCGGCGCTGCGCGGGCACCTGGCGCCGGCACGGATAGATGCCATCCACGTGCATCACGGGTTGCATCCCGATGCGGATGCCTGGGCGGACCATTGCCAGTCGGTCTGCCGACGGCTCGAAGTGGATCTCGCGGTGTTGCGGGTCGATGCCCGGGCCGCTTCCGGCGAGAGTCCCGAGGCGGCCGCGCGCCGGGCCCGTTACCAGGCGATCGCGGATCTGCTGAATGCGGGGGAGGCCGTCTGCACGGCCCATCATCAGCGCGACCAGGCCGAGACGCTGTTGCTGCAGTTGCTGCGCGGGGCCGGCCCCACCGGACTCGCCGCCATGCCGCCGGTGGCGCCCCTGGGCAGGGGTTGGTTGGTGCGTCCCATTCTGGATGTCGGCCCCGAGACCCTGCGCGATTACCTGGAGGGTCGCGGCATGGGCTGGGCGGAAGATCCCGGCAATGCCGATCGGCGTTTCGATCGCAACTTCCTGCGCCACGAAATCATGCCGAAGCTCTTAGAGCGCTGGCCCGGTGCGCAACGCACCCTGGCCCGCGCCGCCGGCCACCAGGCCGACAGCATCGCCATCGCGGACGCGCTGGCCCGCATCGACCTGGACACCGCTCGGGATCCGCGCACCGGCACCCTGTCCCTCCCCGCGCTCACGGCGCTGCCGGCGTCGCGGGCGCGCAATCTTCTGCGTGGCTGGCTCGCGGAACAGGGCCTGCCGGTGGCGGGGGCCGTCCATCTGCAGGAGATTCTCGACGGGCTGGTGCCGGCCCGGGAAGACGCCATGCCCCTGGTGAGGTGGCCGGGAGCCGAGGTGCGCCGCCACCGGGATGTCCTCCACGCGCAAGCCCCGCTACCGAGCCATGACGCGGACAGGGTGCTCCCCTGGGTCCCCGGTGAGGCCCTCGAGCTGCCCCACGGTGTGCTCGACGCCAGCCTGACCGAGGGGCGCGGGCTGCGCGCGGCAGCCCTGAGCGGCGCCCGGGTGGAGGTGCGATTCCGGCGTGGAGGAGAGCGCTTTCGTCCGGCCGGGCGCGGCCGTTCGACGGCCCTCAAGAAGCTGCTGCAGGCGAGCGATCTGCCGCCGTGGCTGCGGGAGCGCATCCCGCTGGTCTATGTCGACGGCGAGCTTGCCGCGGTCGCCGGCATGTGGGTGGCCGAGGCCCATGCCGTCGGCAGCCGCGACAGCGGCTGGGTCCTGCGCTGGAGCGCATTGCCGGATACCCTTGCCTGAAACCTTTAGGGCCGACATCGGGTCGAATAGACATGCCCTTCGACGAAAATCTCGCCCCCGACATCGACTCGGTGCTGAACGCTACCGCGCTGCTGGACATCACCGAGTGGGATTTCTTCAATCTCGCCTACGACCGCTGGCACGGCGAAGCGGCGAAAGACGGCATCATGGAGCCCATTTTCGCCGCCTACATGTTCAACGATGTCGTGCCGCTGTGGGCGCGGCATTTCGCGCGCCTGGTAGAGCGGCTGTACCGGCGGGGTGCGCTGGATCGGCAGGCACTGGGGGTGGATCGTCTGCCGAGCAGCAGCAAGATGGTCACTCGGGGTATGCGTTACACCGTCATGGTCACCGCGATCATCGCCGCGCTGATCGTCTTCGCCCAATTCGCGGCGCAATTCATCAAACTGGCCGAGCGCTGCATGTTTCCCCCCTGCTACTGACCGGGGAGGGGCAAGGACTATACCGGGCGCAGTCCTCGCTTCTTGTCGGCGGGGCGGAATGGTGTGACGGTGCTGTCCGTGCCTCCCTCGAGGTCCGGACGATCGTGGGCGGCGAAGACCGTGAACTTCAGAGTGATGTCACCGAGCTCGATGAGATCGCCGTTGCTGAGAATCGCGGTGCGCGCCTTGCGCCCGTTCACGTAGACACCGTTCAACGATTCGAGGTCCCGGATGACGTAGCGGCTGTTGAGCTCGTGCTTGATCTCCGCGTGAAAGCGGGAGATTGACGCATCGGCCACCATGAGCTCGTTGTCGGCGTGGCGGCCGATGCGGAATGTGTCCCCGGATATCGGATGACGGGTGTGCAGCTCGTCCTGGACCTCCACATAGGCAAAGGAGCGGGCATTGAGCTCCAGGGTCGCCGCCCAGGCGGGCTCGCGTCGGCTCTCACGGGCTCGGCGCCGTAGAAACCACCCGAGGAATCCCGCCGCCAGCAACAGGGCAGCGCCGATGCCGATCCACAGCAGATTGCGCTCGAGCCAGCCCCGCCGATGCACCGGCGGCGCGCGAACGACGCGTCTGGCGGGTAGCGGCGCCTGGGTCTGAGCCTGGGTCTGTGATTGCGCCTGTCCGGCGGGCGTGGTGGGTTCAGCGCGGGGCAGCAGGCGCAGCGGCAGATGGGCCGAGGCGCTGCCCGCCGCGCCACGCCACTCCAGCTCCAGCACCGCTTCCGAGGGCAGGGGGGCCGAGCCCGTCAGGGCCGGGGAGAGATCCAGCTCCAGGCGGCCGCCGCTCGAGAGCTGCCCGAAGGCGCGGGTGGCGAAGTCCCCGGGCAATGGGGTGCCCGGCTCCGCGGTCACGTACAGGCCCCCGGTGTCCTCGGTGAGACGGCGCAGGCGCTCCAGGGCCGACGACAGGGCGGCGCTCTTGACGTAACCGACGCCGAAGATAGCCACCCGGTACTGGCGCGCCGCGTCCACCACGTCGTCGTGAAAGTAGGCGGAGTCGTCCGCGAGCCCGTCCGACAAGATGAACAACGCCCGGCGCTGGGCGGGATAGTGGCCCAGCAGGCGGACGGCCTCCAGGGCGCTTCTGTTCAGCTCCGCGGGCTCCCCTCCGGGGGTGAGTTCCCCGAGCACGTTGCGGATGCGGTCGGTGCCCGGCGCCAGCGGCGCGTGCAGCTCGACCTCGTTGGCGAAGCTGGCGAGGCCGTAGTTCTGGTGCGCGGGCGCGGCGTTCAGCAGGGCTACCAGGTGTTCCCGGGCGGTTACCGGCGCCACGGGTAGCTCGGCATCGCTGACGTCCACCAGGAACATGATGGCGGTCGTACCGGGTTCCGCGGCATAGGGCGTTACCGTGGGCGTGGGCAGCTGCCGGCCCGCCATGCGCGCCGTCACCTGCTCCGGCTCCGGCGGCGCGAAGCGGCGGAAGTCGCATACCAGCCGGCTGCGCTCCATCTGCAGACAGGCGAGCTGCACGCCGTCGCCGTACACGTGATAGTCGTAGGCGGTGGCGGTGGCGGACAACAGCAACCCGGCGACGCCGAGCAACAGTCGCCGCGCGCCGGGAGTCGGGCCCATGAAATTTTCCGCCTGCATAGTCAGCGTTCCTATCCCGTTGCCCCGCACACCCGGCCGATCCATCGCCCGCGGCTCCCGAGACCGTCATTGGCGCTATCTTAGCGCGATTGGCCCCCGGATTCTTCCCCGGCTGCCGGGAACCTATAAGGGTAATTCCTGCAATATCCGGGGCTTAGACGACCATGTGCACGCCGTCACGAGCCCTTGAGACGGTCCAGGCGCAGACGCTCCCGGGTGTCGAAGAGGCGTCGGCAGGCGACCTGGACGGCCAACGCGGTGCCGGCGGTGGTGGCACCCATGATCAGGCACATGATCAGGATCTGGTATTTGACTGCCTCCACCGGCGGCGTGCCCGCCAGAATCTGCCCGGTCATCATCCCCGGCAGGCTGACGATGCCCGCGGCGGCCATGGCGTTGAGGGTGGGGATCATGCCCGCCCGCATGCAGTCCCGGCGGATGTCCGCGATGGCCTCGCGCGCGGGATGGCCGAGCATGAGGCGCGCCTCGACGACGGCGCGGCGCTCCCACAGGCTCTGGGTGAGACGATCCAGGCCCAGCGCCACGCCGGTCATGGTATTGCCGAGCAACATGCCGAGCAGGGGGATGGCGTACCGGGGCGTGTACCAGGGGGTAGGCCCGAGGATGACGGTGAGGGTCAACACCGCAACCGCGAAGGTGGACAGGAACATGGTGCCGACGCCGATACCGAAGCTCCACAGCCCCGCCATGGGCCGTTTCTGGCGGGCCGTGGCCTCGTAGCCGGCCACCAGCACCATGGCGACGGCGATGAGGGCGACCCAGGCGAGCTCCGCCTGGTGGAAGACCGCTTTCAGGACCAGGCCTACCAGCAGTAGCTGCACGACCATGCGGGCCCCGGCGATCAGCAGGCTGCCGCTGATGCCCAGTCGCAGTCTCCAGGCCAGCGCCGCGGACGCGATCACCAGCAGGGCCGCCAGGGACAGCTCCCACGCTCCCAGCAGGATCATCCCGGGGCCTCCCGCCGCTCGCCCGGGGCCGGCTCCCGGCCCGCACGGCCCGCGTCCAGGCGCATCTGCCGGTGGGCGACCCGGGTCCGCTGCAGCGGGTCGTGGCTGACCCACAGGACCGCCGCGCCCGCGTCGGCCATGTAGTGCGCCACCAGCGTCTCCACCCGCGCGACGTTGTCCGGATCCAGGTTGGCGGTGGGCTCGTCCAGAAGCAGCACCCGGGGCCGATTGGCGAGCAGGCGCAGCAGCGCAAGGCGTTGCCGCTCGCCGCTGGAGAGTCTCGCCACCGGTGCCTGGAGCAACTCCGGGCCCAGGTCCAACGCTGCCATCGTCTCCGCCGTGGGCGGGGCGTCGAAATGCTCGTCCACCCGATCCCGCCACCACTGGCTGTCCGCCCCCAGCATGCCGACCCGGCGGCGCCAGGCCGGCGGCGCGAGGGCCTCGGCGGCCACGCCCTCGCAGGAAACGCTGCCGGTGTGCACGTCCAGATCGGCGATGGCCCGCAGCACGCGGGTCTTGCCCGCGCCGGAGGGGCCGCTCAGCACGAGGCACTCGCCGCCGGCGAGCCACAGATCGACGGGGCCGACACCTTCCATGCGCAGCCCGAGGACATCGAGCTGGTGGGCGCCGGTCATCGCGGCCGCCTCACGCGCGCCGCAGCTGCGAGAGGAGCGATGTCGCGTCGGTGAGACGGTCGATGAGGGTGCGCACGAAGGCCTTGTGGAAGCGCAGCTGCGTGCCCTCTGCGGCCCGGTCGATGGTGGAGTCGTTGACCTTCATGAGCGAGACGTCGGTGCGCGCGATGGCGCTCGCGATACGCCGCGAGCCGCTGAGGAAGCCCATCTCGCCGAAGCAGTCGCCTTCCTGGAGAAGATTCACGACGCTGCCCTCCTTCTCGATGATGACGACGCCGGAGAGCACGATGTAGAACGAGTGATCCATGTCGCCCTCGCGCAGTATGGATTCGCCCGGTGAAAACGTCTGCCACGTGCAAGCCCGGATCAGCTCCCAGATGTCGGCGTCAGCGAAGCCCTTGAAGAAGCCGAGGCTCTTGATGGTGCCGAATTTTTCACGCAACCCGTCCTCGTCGGCGACGGCGTCGAGGTCTTCGAATATGAGCGCGAGATCCGCCGCGAGATCAAGCCCGGTGGCGTAGCGTTCGCCGGGATGCTTCTTCAGCATACGGCCCAATGTGTAATTGAGCTCGTCGGGGAGATCCTGGCGGAACTCGGTGAGCGGGCGCGGCTCGTTGTTGCTGATCTTCTGGTTGATGGCGACCAGGCTCTCGGCCTGAAAGGGATGGGTGCCTGTCAGCATCTGATAGGCGAGGGTCCCCAGCGAGAAGATATCGCTGCCGCCGGTGATCGACTGATCGTTGATCTGTTCCGGCGACATGTACAACGGGGATCCGAGCACACCGGTGAACTGGGTCTGCATGGTATCGCTGCGGGTGACCATGGCGACGCTGAAATCGGCGAGCTTGATGTCCCGGTCACCGGTAAGCAGGATGTTGCTCGGCTTGATGTCGCGATGGATGACCCCCTGGCGATGGGCGTAGTCGAGCGCCTTGGCGACCTTGTAGACGATGTTGATGGTGTCCGGCAGAGGCAACAGGTTGTCGGCGCTGCAATAGGGCTCGAGCGTCTCGGCGTCCTCGATGAGTTCCATCACGAGATAGCAGGAGCTGCCGTCTATGTCGGCATCGAAGACCCGCAGGATGTTCGGATGATCGAGTACCCCCGCGGCATGGGCCTCGTTGAAGAAGAGCTTGCGGAACTTGCGGGCATTGGCGGAATCTTCCGCGTACTGGGGATGGGCGACCTTGACGGCCACGAGCCGATTGGAGAACGGGTCGTGGGCCGAGTACACCGTCCCCATGCTGCCGCTGGCGAGGCGCTCGACGAGCTCGTACTTACCGATCTTTTCCGCAAGCATTGGGTCGCTTACCTGTCGGCTGGATTGACCACTTCCCCCGCGGCCATGTTAGCTCGGAAAAAGGGTCCGAGGGAACGTTGCCTGTAGGAGCGAGCTTGCTCGCGCCTTGTCTATTTCAAGGGGCCTCATTCGCGAGCAAGCTCGCTCCTACAGACCCCGGCCCACGTGCGGTAGCGCACTCGGGGACGGACGGATAGAATCCGTTCGCTGCTCTCGGCCGGCAACCCGGTCCCGGAAATCATGTGAAAAGCGTCGCCTTCTGCACATTCGGTTGCCGTCTGAATCAGTACGACACCGAGACGATCCGCACCCTCCTCGACGAGTACGGGGGTTGGCGCAGCGTGCCCTTTCGCGACCGGGCCGACGTCTACGTCGTCAATACCTGCAGCGTTACCGCGCGGGCGGACGCCACCTGCCGCAAGGCCATCCGACGCATCCACGCGGAGCGGCCCGAGTCCGCCATCGTCGTCACCGGCTGCTACGCTCAGCGCGCACCGCGCGAGCTTGCCGAGCTGCCCGGGGTGCGTCTGATCGTCGGCGCCGCCGATCGCCGCGGCATCGCCGACAGAATGCGCCACATGCCGGAAGGCAGCCTCGAGATTGCGGTCTCGCCCATCGGCGACGCCGACACGTTCGTGGACGTTCCCATCACCGAGATGATGGAGCACAGCCGGGCGTTCGTGAAGGTGCAGGAGGGTTGCAACGAATCGTGCACCTTCTGCATCGTGCCTCAGACCCGGGGTGCATCGCGGAGCCGCAGCCCCGAGAGCGTGCTCGCCCAGGTCCGGGAGCTCGTCGCCGCGGGCTACGTCGAGGTCGTTCTCACGGGCGTTCATCTCGGCGATTACGGGCTGGACCTCCCCGGGAGTCGGCGCATGCTGGCTGACACGGTGCGCGACATTCTCGCCGTGCCGGGACTCGAGCGCTTTCGCCTGAGCTCCATCGAACCCGCGTCGATCACCGACGAGCTCATCGAGCTCGCGGCGGACAACGACAATTTCGCGCGGCACTTTCACATTCCGTTGCAGAGCGCGAGCGACGCCGTGCTTTCGAAAATGAAGAGACGATATACCGCGGATCAGTTCTCGCGGTTGATCGAGAAGATCTCACACAAGATACCGGACTGCGGGATCGGCACAGACGTGATCTGCGGCTTCCCCGGAGAGAGCGACGAGCATTTCCAGGAGACCTTCGATCGGCTCGCCGCGCTGCCGATCACCCACCTGCATGCCTTCACCTATTCCGTGCGGCCGGGCTCGGAGGCGGAGAGCTACGGTGACCAGATTCCCGGCGACGTCAAGAAGCGGCGCACCCGTGCTCTCAAGCGGATGATGCGAGACAAGCAACAGGCATTCCGCGAACGCCACGTGGGCAGGACCGTGCCGGTGCTTCTGGAGACGTCGCGACACGGACAGCACACGCGCCTGGCCGGGTGGACCGACAACTATCTGCGCGTGGAACTCGGAGAAGGGGAGGCCAAGGACGTCGTCGGGGGCGGCGTCGAGGACGTTCGCATCGAGTCGCTGCGCGGCGATCAGCTGATCGGGAAGCGCGTGTCCCCGTCAGCCTGAGAGAATCGATATCGCCTGGGCGTGCATCTGTGGGCATCCGGCGGCGAGAACCTGCCCGCTCCAGCCGAGGTCGATGGGATTTCCCGACCAGTCCGTCATCATGCCGCCGGCGCCCTCGATGACCGCCGCGGGAGCGAACACGTCGAAGGGATCGAATTTCGCGTCCAGTCCGATATCCGTGCGCCCGGACGCCAGCATGGCGTAGGCGTAACAGCTGCCGCCGTACTGGACGAAGCGGACGCGGGACTTCAACGCGGTGAACGCGCGCATCTCGTCCGTATCGAAGTAGTCCGGGTTGCTGTTGGTCACGATGGCGTCTTCGAGTCGTTCGCAGCCCCGGGTGCGTACGGGGCGGCCGTTATGGCGGGCGAAGCTTCCGGCCACGCCGGTCCAGCGGTCGTCGGTCGCCGGGTGGTCGATAATGCCGATGAAGGGCCTCCCGTGCCGGGCGAGGCCGATGAGCGTGCCATAGACCGGGATGCCGGCGATGAAGGGCGCGGTGCCGTCTATCGGGTCCAGCACCCAGACCAGGTCCGCATCGAGACGCTCGCTGCCGTGCTCTTCTCCGAGGATGCCGTGCTCGGGATAACGGTCGTCTATGAACGTGCGGATGTGGGCCTCGATACGTCGGTCGAGGTCAGTGACCGGGCTCGCGTCGGACTTGTACTGGATGTCGCTCGGCGCGGCGTCGGCCGCGCGCAGAATGCCGCGCGCCTCGTCCGCCAGGAATTCGGCGAATGCCACCAGCTCGTCGGTCAGCTCGTCGTTGTTCATCGTATTGGAACTCATCGGTTGCCTCAGTGGGATGAAAACGTTTCCCGCCGCGCTATCCGTCTTTCGCGATGCCCTCGAGCGCGGCGCGCAGCTGGTCGCCGATTGCGGGTCCCCGCCACCCGCGCAGCTCTTCCGGGAGCGCGTCATTGCCCGCGGCGGCGGTGGCCACGAGGGCCTCCAGGGTGCGCGTCTGAGCCAGGAGGGGCGCCGGCACCCCCAGGGTGGCCGCCCGGGACTGCAACACTTCCTTCAGTGATTTCAACCAGATAGCGTGTCTGCGCTCGATGGTGGGCTCGGGCACGATGGGCGCTTCGCCGTCGTCGGCGCGCGCCTGCTCGAGGATCTCGATCAAGGCATCGGAATATCGGCGCGCCGCCTTGTCCGAGAACTCCGGGATATCGGCGAACTGCGCGGCGCTGTCCGGACGGGCCGATGCCATCGCCACCAACGACACATCCCTCACGACCATCTGGCGGGGCAGATCCCGGTTACGGGCCTCGTGCTCGCGCCAGGCCGCCAGATCCCGCAGGGCGCGCAGTGCGCCGCCTTCCAGGCGCCGGCCCTGGCGGATGCGCAGGTAGGCACGCCGGGGATCGCGGTCGGCGTCCCGGCGCCGCTGCACGCGCTCCATTTCTTCGTCCAGCCATCCGGCGCGCCCCAGTGTGCAGAGCTCGCTCCGAAGCTGCTCGTACATCCGCAGCAGGTGGAGGACGTCGAGCGCCGCGTACGCGATCTGCGCATCGCTCAACGGACGCCTGAGCCAGTCAGAGCGCGTCTCGCCCTTCGAGAGCTCCTCGCCGAGGAGCATCTGGGTAAGATTACGGTATCCAAGAGAGAAACCATGTCCGGTAAACGCGGCCGCAAGCTGGGTATCGAACACGCGAACCGGAACGATGTCCGTCAACTGCTCGAGGACTTCCATGTCGCCTTCGGCGGCATGCATGACCTTCGTGACGTCGGGGCTGCTCAATAGCGCGGCCAGAGGTTCGAAGTCGTCTATCGCCAGGGGATCGATGAGGGAGACGTGCTCGTCATCGAAGATCTGCACCAGGGCAGGGCGGGAATAGTAGGTGCGTGTGCGCTCGAA
>Ga0070727_10002070_pt1 | contig 19894 bp, 11 predicted proteins | sample tdAd472_FD_66722 | JGI IMG/M metagenome (GOLD analysis project Ga0070727, IMG submission 66722) | Marine sediment microbial communities from the Atlantic coast under amendment with organic carbon and nitrate - tdAd47.2 | ecosystem: Environmental > Aquatic > Marine > Coastal > Sediment | place...
ACCTGGGAAAACCGGCCCGAAAGCTTGAGCCAGCCCACCAGATCATCACTTGACAGCCCTTTTCCATCTATTCTGACAATGTCCATGTTTTCTCCTAGCTGTTGTTGGTACCACGTAAATCAGATTTTGCTAATCCATAGCCTGCGGTCGTATGTCCGCAGAAGCGCCCCTTACCTGACGCTTCTGAACGGCTCCAGGGCAAGGTCTATAACGCGGCGCTCACGCACCACAATTTCCGCAGCGGCGCCCATTCCATAGCGCAGCAGGGCCTCGCCGTTTGCCGTGTCGATAGTGTCGCGCTGCAGTTGGATCTTGCCTTCGTACATGGGAGGACTGCCCTCTTTTCCTTGCACAACTGCGGGCGAAATATAATCCAGCGTACCGTCGATAGAGCCATAGGTCTGGTAGGGAAACGCGTTAACCTTCACTTTCACCGCTTGACCGATGCGCAGGAAACCGCGCTCGCTTTCTGGAATCTGCACCTGCAGTATGCGTTGCGTATCGGACGGCGCGATGCTCACCAATGGTTTGGACGACTGCACCTTGTCGCCACGCTGCATCAGCGGTACATCTGTCACAACGCCGCTTATGGGCGCATGAATCCTGAGGAAGTTGTTTTCGTCAAAGTTCTTGAAACTCACTCGTTCAGCTGCTTCCGCCGCTATACGCGCACTGCGCAACTGAAACTCAACCTTGGCCTGCTCCTGTTCCATGTCTCGCAGTAAGGTCTCGTACTGCACCCGCTGCTCAGCCAGTTCCTGCGCTGCATTGGCTGCGCTGCTATCCGCTTCGGCAATGGCGCGACTGAGTTCATATTCGAGAGCGGACAGGCGTGCCTGGGCTGCGCCTGTCTTGGCCTGCGCATCCAGATAGGCATTCACCTTCTGCTGCACCTGCGTGCGCGATACACCACCGCCTCCTTCCATAGCGCCCAGGCGCTCATACTGTTCTGCTTCGGTCTGTGCGGCAGCCTCGGTGCGCCTGGCCTGCTCCAGGGCCGATCGCGCCTCTTCCAGCTTGGCCCGCTGCGCGCCTGCCAGTTTGAACAGGCCTTCTTCAATCTTCTTGTCATGCTCTTTTTGCAGAAAATCCAGCTTGGCCTTCATCGCTTCGGCCTTGCGCTGCTGCAAGGCCAGCTTCGCCGGGAAACGGTCGTACTCAAGCCTGGCCTGATCCAGCCGCAGCTGGGACTCCAGTGCTTTGGAAGCAGCGTCGATTGCGCTGCGCGCGTTGATCCGGGCGATCACATCGCCCTCCTGTACCGGCACACCAGGGGTCACATACACATCTACCAGCTCACCATCGATGGGTGCGTAAACGCGACGGATATCCGCCTTGGGAACCAACACGCCCTGTGCCGTCACCACCACGTCTGCCTTGGCAAAGAACGCCCAGACCACGGCCACCAGCAAGACGCAGGCGATCAGAATATTGGTGATCCTGAGCATGCGCGACGGCTCAGACACGAGAATGGCGATACCTTCCAGGCTGTGATCACGCAGGGCATCTGCCAGTCGCAGCGAGCGCTGTACTTTCATCATGGCTGTTCTTCCTCCGCAGCAGCGGGTAGCAGGGATGATTTTTCCGCCACCGTGGCTGCGCCCAGCACAGCACCGAGGTCGTCAATCGCTGCACGCTGACGCTCTGCCTCAGCGACAACAGCCGCATACAGTGAGCCAGCACTTGCGGGCAGCTCAGCCCCCAGGAGAGTATAGATCTGCGCAGCCTCCCGCAGGCTCTGGTGGGCACTGCTCAGGTGGTTTGCTTGTTCACGATAACGCTCGGAAATCCTCGATTCCAGCCGCAGGGCGCCGCTTATGCCGCCCGCTGCCTGGTAGTCCTGCCAACTCTGCCCACCCGCTGCCAGCAAGGCCTGCGCGCGCTGTTCCGCAAAGTCCCGTTGATCGCTGAAATCCGAACGCAACGCATCAAACATGAACTTGTCGCGCTGCGCATCGATGCGTGTATAGAAAGCCAGCAGAGCTGTTTGGTAGTCCTCGCTTTGATACAGGTCCGGCAGGCGCAAGAAGTCATTGAGCAACTGCTGGCGGTATTCAAACAGCGCTTTTGCCTCGCCCCCCCAGTCTCCCTGTGCCAGCGTATCCAGTAGCGCCAATGACCCGGTGAGATCACCATTGCGCCATTGTTGGTCGGCCAGCGCGTACTGGCCAGCCAGCGGTTTCAGCTCATCACCGGGGGGAAACTCTGCCGCCACGCGTTCTGTGAAATACACGGTATTGAAGCCCACAGCGTCTCTTTCACGGAGGTAGTCAGTCAACTTACCCGCAGCGTGTGCCTGCTTCAGCGTCAGATAGGCCTGCACATCTGCTCGCCATGTATCGGCGCCCCTGACCCGCGGATAATCCCGTTCAAACGCGTCCAGGGCTGCGAGGGCCGCCGCAGCTGCCTGCGCGTCCAGCGGACGCAGCACTTTCTTTTGCAAACTCTCCATTGCTTCCAGCAACACTGAGGCGTCGCTCTTCAGCGAGCGCAAATGGCTGAGCGCATTGACCCGCACCGGATCAAAAGCCGGGTACTCCCTGGCGAGTTCATCGAGAAGGCGCAGGTTGCGCTCGCTGTTTTCATTCCACCGGCGCAGCAGGAGCTCAATGGGGTGTTCACCCTCCACCAGCACGACTCCTGTGGAGACCTCACGGCCGGCCACATAACGCTGCAGTTCGCCTATCCAGTAGAGCACCGCGAGCTCACTGGCGTCGGCCTGGCTTGCTGCTTGCGCGCGCGCAGTATTGAGCATGCCATCCGCTGCCTGATAATCGCCGGCGAGAATCGCATGCGACCAATCCGGAACGAGGTAGCCCCTGAGTGCCTGATTCGCCAGGCGCTGCACCGATTCGTTCTCGGGATTGTCCGCGAGATAAGCCTCCGCCAATACCAGCGCCGGCTCATACTGCTGTGCTTCCAGCAGGGCCTGCACCTCTTCCGGGCGATCATCAGCCAGCAACCAACCCGCTACCACGGCAAGGACTGCCAGTACCACCAGCGAGAGCGCTGCGATCCTCAGCTCTTTGCCGAGCGGCACCTGCTGCCAAAGTTTCTGTACGCGGTCACGCACTGACAGTGCCATGGCATTGAGCCGTGCCAGCGGCGTCTGCTCCTCTACGGGCGTTGATTCAGGCTCGGGCATCTCCGATTCCGGCTCAGGTGTGTCGCAGTAGATATCAAGAAACGACGCTGCCCTGGAAACCAGAATAGTTCCCTCCGGCACAGTCCGCCTGGTAGCAACAGCCTGGTTGTCCTGCACCGGCGCCGCCTCCAACGCCACTTTGAAGGTAAACAGTTCGTGGCCAAACTGTAGCGTATCGTCAGCACTCAACTTCTCTGCCGTGCCATCCAGCCGCCTGCCGTTGAGCAGAGTTCCATTGGTGCTTCCCAGGTCTTCGATATAGAGGTCCTGTCCGCGGGCGTAAATATGCGCGTGCCTGCGGGAAACAAAGCTCGTCTCTTTGGCGAACTGTTGCTTGTATGTTGCAAAATGTCCGCTGGATTTCGACACCAGGAACGGGAAGGTTGAGATCGCGATCGGGCTGGGGCCATTTCCGGAGCGAACTGGCAGTAGCAACAGCGTCGGTGGCATGGGGGCAGCCAGTATTTCGGTACGCTCACCCTCCTCTGCGTCCGGATCCTCGCCCGCTGCCGGGCTTGCCGAATCGGCTTCTTCCAGGGCGGCCACTTCCAGCGCGGCTTCTTCCAGAGCGGCTTCTTCCAGAGCGGCCTCTTCCAGGGCGGCTTCTTCCAGAGCGGCCACTTCCAGCGCGGCTTCAAAACGCAGGTCGTGGCCAAAGCAGAGTACGTCACCCGCTGACACCGCCAGGGGATCATCTGTAACCGGCTCACCGTTGAGGGTAGTGCCTGTTGCGCTGTGCAGATCAACTACGTACAGCGTGTCCCCATCGAGGAAAAGCCGCGCATGCCGCTCCGCAAGCTGCAAGCGAAGGTCGTCGGGGTAGCTGTCGAAGGGTGCATCCCCCATACCAATCGGCAGCAACAGACCGCTGAGCGCAATATCATCATAGTCGCCGCCAAATAGAGGTTTCAAGCACACCTTCATGATGTCATTCCCTGCTTCTGCCCAACCATCACAACACACCCCGCTGCAGCATTTCATCGCTCCAGCCGCCGCCCATGGCTTTATACAGATCGACCGTGTCACTGAGGATCTGCTGATGGTTTTGCAGTAGCGACTGGTTGGAATTCAACAGGCGGCGCTCTGATTCCAGCACTTCCAGCTGAGTTACGATGCCCACCTCCAGTTGCGCGCGCGTCTGCCTGGCTACGGTGCGCAAGTGACGAACCTCCTCTTCCAGTTCACGCTTTTGCAGTTGCCTGCTGCCCAGGTTCACCAGGGCATTCTCAACTTCCTGGAATGCCAGAATAACCGTTTTGCGATACTGCTCCTCGCTGACCTTGGCAGAGGCCTCCCGCGACTTGACACGGGCTTTCAGTGAGGGATCGAAGATCGGGATGTTAATGGAGGGCCCTATACCGAAGGTCAGCGACTTGACCAGTGAGGACAGGGACGCACTGGCGAGATCACCGCCCCCCCGGGTATTGGCGGTAAGGCTGATGGAGGGAAGCCGCGCGAGTTCCGCCTCGCCCACCAGTTCGTAGGACTCAAGTACCCGGTACTGTGCCGCGACAATATCCGGCCTGCGTGTCAACAAATCTGACGGCAGCCCCCCGGGAATGTCCATTAATTTTACAGTCTCTCGCAGCGGCGCTACCGGGACATCAATGCTGCCCGCCGGTTTACCCAACAGCGTCGCAATCGCGTTCTCGCCAATCTCCCGTTCGCGTTGCAGGTCCAGCAGTCGCCGTTTCAGGGTATTCAGTTCGGCTCGCTGGCGCAGAACCGGCGTGTTGGAAACGATACCTTCCTTGTATTGGTTCTGGTAGATCGTGTAGATGCGTTCGCCGGCAGCGAGCGACTGCTGTTGCAGCGCGATCTGTTCATCGAGACTGCGAATAAGAAAATAGGTTGTGGCGACACGCGAAACAGTGGTCAGGTAGGTGGCACGCCAGTCTGCCTCTCCGGCCTGGTAGGCCGCTTTCCGGGCGCTGACACCCTTCTCGAGTTTGCCCCAGATATCGATTTCCCAGCCCAGTTCACCGCTGGCGCTATAGCGATTGTTAGTGTCGAAGTTTCCCGTCATCGGGTTGCGCGCGCCTTGTACAGTAGCCCCTGTGCCCAGCGAAGCGGTGGGTAGCCGAGAAGCCTCGACCTGGCCCAGGGCAGCACTTGCCTCTCCCACGCGTGCCACGGCAATGCGCAAATCAAGGTTGCCATCTATGCTCTGGGCAACAAGGCTGTCGAGGTAATCGTCAGCAAACCCCGTCCACCATTCGGGCTGAATGGTTTCGCGCGCGGAAACCCTGACACCCGCTGGAGAAGACCACTGATCGGGCGTGTCGACATCCGGGCGCTGGAAGTCGCCACTGCCGCCGGCAGCACATCCCGCCAGCCCGGCGACGGCTGCAATCATCATTACAGTGCGCCAACTCGCTGCACGGCGCATGTCCAACCCAAGTCGTATCATTCCTACGTCGTCCTTATTCTCTACTGTTCAGTGAAGCGCTGCATGACGAAAGCACCGTGTTACCGTCGTACGGCGGCATCGCTACAGCGCTCTTCCCGGTCTTCCCGGTCTTGATTAAAGCAAGAGACAGGCCAATCTGATAAATCACCCTCTATCTTGTGCCAATAGCCAGCGCAAACCCGCCGCGTCAGCGCCTGTGCGCGGCCACAACAGCAGAGGCGGGCCGTGTTCACATGGTCACCCGCAAACAGCCAGAAAGTTGGATAGCCGAATACAATGTATGAAAAATACCAACATTCTTATTTTTCTTGGCCTGCAACGGGCCCCCTACAGGCCCTCACTACTACAGTATAGATCGCTGTCTCAAAACAGCACGAATCCTTTACGCTGCAAGCACTACCCGCCGGGGAAGGCGGCAGTGGCGAGCGACGCAGCCGAGCAGGGTTGCTGCATCTTATCAGGGAGACATCGCGACTGCGCGTTGCTGCAAAAAAGGTTTTTACGAACACAACGTGCGCTCAATTTAAGTTATATATCTTCAAACGTTTAGCCGCGTCCTGATCAAGATTTTCTCTCGGAAGAGGCCGGTATTAAATTATTTATTCAACAATAACAGTAGCTTAAGATTATTTTCGACAGCATTGTAAAACTTGGCATCTATTCTGCAACTCTACAGGCAACGGCGTCAAACTGGCGCGCAACGCTTTTATTAACCCGAGGAAACTTACCATGAATTACCTGAAGCTTTGCCTCCTGGCTGTCACCGCCTCCCTGCTGCTGGCCTGCGGCGACGAGCCTGCCTCCGCTGGCATGGGCCAGCTGACTCCCTTTATCCAGGACATGAGCGACGGCGGCTGGACCGTGCGCAACAACAATGGTCGCGTGGTAATGACCAACGAGTCGGAGCCCGGCGCCATTCGCTACTTCTACGTTAATCCCGGCCCGGGTGAAGAGGGGCACAGGGATATTTCTGTTGATGTCAGCCTGCTCGAATCCGAGCCGAATTCACTGGCAGGCTTACTCTACGGCTTCCAGGATAACCCTCGCTCCTACTACCTCTACACCGTACGCGGCGATGGCCTGGTAAGCCTGCATGCGATGGAGAACGGCGACTTCCAGGAACGCATGGCGTTCTCGCTGGGTGAACCCACAACGAGTATAACCACTCTGGGCATACGCGAGCGTGGCAACGAAATCGGCCTGCTGGTCAACGGCGTGGAGAAATCCAGCATGGGCAATAACCGCCTGGGTCGCGGTGCCGTTGGTATTGTTGCCAGTCATCTCGGGCGCTACCAGTTCGACAACTTCGCAGTAAGTGCGCAAGGCAGCAACAGCCCCGGAGCAGCGGTCAACCCGGCGCCTGCATCCGCGCCTGGGGCCCGGACGGTCGCAGCAACCGCTGTGCAGGCTTCAGCACCTGCTAACCCCGGGCGAAACACGCAGCAGTCGCAGCTCAAGTATTTCCACTTTCACGATCCTGCCACCGGAATGAGCAGCGGGCGCACACCGTTCCCGGCAAACTGGAAGCAGCTGACCAACAACAAGGAATTCAGCTTCGAAGGCCCCAACAGACTCCGCGTCAGCAATGTGGGCGGGGCCTCCTTCCAGTTCACCAACAATGCCGATATGGCGCAGATGTTCCAGATGCAGGGGACAGCCAATCAGCCGCCCATGTCCATAGAGCAGATCACCCAGACGTACTTTATGCCTATTGCCCGCGACGAAGGCCGCACGTTGGTAAAAACCTACGAGCTGCCTGATCTCGCACGCAAGTCACTGCATGACAGCTCGCAACTTTACAGTTCCATGCCACAACAACTGGATGCGAAAGCGTATGCCCTGGAATGGAAGGACAACAAGGGAATGTCTTACGTCTCCGTCGTCAACGTCAACATTGCCTATAGCCAACCCTCATCTTACTGGACGATAACATCGCAGTACCTGGAAGCGCCGCACGACGATTTCCCCGCCGCACGAGACGCACTCATTCATGGCCTGGTAAATTCAGAAACCAATCCGCAATGGTTGGCACTGAAAAACCAGCAGGACAGACAGCGCTCCCAGGTTAGCCACCAGCAACACATGGCGCGCATGGGCTCCATCCGTTCGGCAGGCAACGCGGCCGCACAAACGGGCAAGATCTACAGCGAGATATCCGACATCAACCACCAGGGCTACATGAATCGGGACAGCATGAACAGCGCCGGGCACCAGCGCACCATTAACGCCATTGGCGATCGTACCGTGATTGCCAACCCGGACAGTGGCCAGCGTTATAATGTGCAGAGTGGCAGCAACCAGTACTGGGTGAACCCCAACGAAGAGTATATCGGTAGCGACAACCCCAACTATGACCCCCGCCTGGACCCCTACACGAATAACCAGGACTGGGTGGAATACCAGGAAGTCCAGTAGCAGCAAGCCAGGACCGCGCCGCTTCAGGCAGCAAAGGAGAGTTCACCAGGTGACAACATTAGACACAGGAGGGTTCAGCCACAAGGGAGCGCGTCCTCACAACGAAGACGCGCTCCTGCTGTGTGACGACCTGGGCCTCTATGCCGTTGCAGACGGTGTTGGCGGGGTAAAGGGAGGAGAAGTGGCCAGCAGCATCGTCTGCGCGACACTCGAAGCAGGCTTGCGCGCCGGACACTCGCTAACCGTAGCCATGGACCAGGCACATGCGGATATTCTGGGCGCTGCCAGCCGAGGGGAAGGCGTCCCGGGCTCCGCGTCCACCGCTGTTGCCGTCACCTTGAAGGGTTCGCAACTGGAGCTTGCCTGGGTGGGCGACAGCCGCGCTTATCTCTGGGATGGACAACTGCAACTATTGAGCAAAGACCATTCCCTGGTCCAGTCGCTGGTGGATACGGCGCAGCTGGACTTTGCCGAAATGGAACAACACCCGCAAAAGAACATCATCAGCCAGGCCCTCGGCAGCCGCAACGGAGCGCCGGTGACCGCCAGTAAACAAGGCCTGCTGCGCACTCCATGCGTGATCATGCTGTGCAGCGACGGGGTGAGCGGAGAGCTGAGTGAAGAGATGCTGATCAACACCCTCTCCTCCGACAACAGCGCCCAGCATTGCGCCCGCACTCTGGTCGAGGCAGCCGTCAACGGCGGCGGACAGGACAATGCGAGCTGCATCGTGATACGCGTGCCCAGGCTGGACGCGTCGGCAGCGGACGAATCCAGGCTGGCTTTCATGCGCTTCGGGCCAGACAAGCGATGGCACCTTGCGGACGCCCCGGCGACAGAGGACACCCGCGTCAATCCGTCGCTGCAGGAAGGCGATCAAACACTTGCCATTGCCGCCACCGCCAGTGACTCAGCGCCCAGTGGCGCGCGCACCATGTTCCGAGTCGCTCTGGGGTTTATCGCGTTGGCGGCAATGGCCTATGCTGTAGAACAGACTGTAACCTGGTCTTCCCTACTGGAACTGCTGCGGCGGGGCCAGGGGTGAATCAGCATCAAGCCTGCATGACAATTCGCCAGAGCAATATCGATTAATCAAACGGCCAGTGGAAGAAGACCGCAACATGAAAACCATCATCTTGCAGGTCATTGTCTTCGGGCTTGGTGACGTCGTCATCATCTATGCGCTCACCATAGTAAAGGCTGGCATTGATATACTCGCGAGGCTGCCAACGAATGCCGAGGCCAACGCTGCTGAGCTCGGCAGCCTTGCTGGTGGACAGGTTGCTGTCTTCATCCCAGCTCCGCCCATAATCGATAAACGGTATGGCGGTTAGATTCCAGCGGCTGTAGCCCGCCTCGTTGACAAAAATGGGGACGCGCCACTCCAGGGAAGCGGTGAGTCCGTTGTCCCTCACCAACTGGTTTTCCCTGAAACCGCGCACAGAGTAGACACCGCCCACTGCCATTTTCTCTACCGACAACAGAGGATCAAAGGCCTCCTGCCAGACGCTGCTGAAGACCAACTGGCTGTTGCGAAAGGGAAGGCGTCGCGCATATTGCAGCTGAGTCAACAGCACGGTGAAATCGCTCTCGGGAATTTCGGCACCGGTATCAAACTGTTCCTCTGGTGCACCGCTGGGAATCATGGTCGCGCCAAACGCATCGAGTCCGTAGCGCAACGTAGCGCGCATGGCCAACACCTGATACTCGCCACGCTCTATCCACTCGCCACTGATACTGGCATTGGTCGCAGCGATCTCACCGTTGCGGGCGCCCAAAGAAAACGAGAAGGGCTTTCCCAACAGCGACGTGTCTGTTTCGCTATGGTTCAGGCCGGCCGTGACGGTGACATACCTGTCCAGGCTGTCGATCAAAGGGTGACTCACTGAAACCGCCCAGGACTCGGTGTCACTTTCAATATCCAGGTCGTCAAACGGCGCTTCGATCACTTCCGATTGGCCACGCTGGTATTCCAGTTTTATACGGGTGTCGTAGCTGTTTACCGGAAGCTGATAGGAGATATAGGCATCCTGAAGGCCTTCACTGGCACTGACGGCAAGCGCCAGGCGATCGGCACGCCGGGTGAGATTCAGGTGCTCCAGTGTAAGCAGTGCACGCTCCGCACCGACACTGGGAGATCGATAGTTGTCCAGCGACAAGCCCAGGCGCAAGGGCTGTTCTTCCTGCACACGCAGCCTCAGGTCGGCAACGCCCGGCGTGAGGCCGGGCACCAGCACCCCGTTGACCTGGCGTATCAGAGGGTTCAGCTCCAGCATACGCAGACTGTCCTGCAGATCATTCAAATTCAGCGGCTTGTCAATGTTGCGCCGCAGTCGGGTCTCTACATAGGGACGGGACAGGCGCTCGTTTTCGAGTATCTGCACTTCCTGCAGTTCGCCTTCAATCGCACGCAGCGTCAATACACCCGGGGAGGGTTCGCCATCCGGTAGCACCACTCCCGAGTTGACATAGCCATTATTGAAGTACAACAGCGACAGGCGACGAAGCAACTCCTGAAGATTTTCCGGCGACAGATCACGGTTTTCAAAGGGAGCCACTACGGCCGATATGTCCTCTGCGGAAAACACCGAACTGCCATCCACCACGATGTCAGTCACGGCAAGTGACGTCGACAGCACATTGGCTCTCTCCTCGCCCTGTGTCATGTCTGGCGGCGGCAACACCTGCGGCGCGGGGGTGCTGGAATCAGGCTGCAGATCCAGGTCAAAGCTGGGCTCGTCGAACCCGTCCAGGCCGCCCGAGAAGCCGCGTTCAATGTTTTGCCCCAGGCCAGAGGCTACACCGGCGTTCTGTGCCATGGCCTGCATGCCAAAACACACACAGCCACTCAACAGAGCCAGTCGCACCACTCTCACCAATTCGCGCTGCCCGCGTCCCACCCCAAAGACTAATTGCATTTAGAACCCCGATTTTCTGTCAACGCATACTGTATCGCCGCGTCGCTTGTGTTATTCCAGTTCAACAGCGTCTCATCCTGATCGGTATCACTGAGCAGAAATGGGCTGGCCAGATAGTCATCAAATGTCTCGGGGACAACACTGTGCCCGGTAATGACCAGACTGCTGCCACCGGCCGTGTTTGCGGCGCAGCGATCCTGTATGAGGTTGGTTGCATCGAGAATGGCGACATCCAGTTCGGTGACTGCCGCGCTGATATCCTGCTCCGGCGAGTTAATTTCCAGGCTGCCCTCCTCGCCCAGCGTTGACGTCACCTGGAATACGGAGCGCGCATCACGCAGGAAGGAGTCGGCGTTGATATTGATCCGGCCACCATTGCCCGCATTCGCACTCGCAGTCAGGCCACTGCTGCGCACCAGCACCAGGTCAGCGGGCGCGGAGGGATCTCCCAGGGTGATCGAACCGCCATTACCGTCAGCATCGGACGACTCGGAACTGGCTGTGATGAACACGATGCCGCCGGCAGAGAGGTCACTGTCGAGCTGGATATCTCTCCCATAAATATTGATGTCACCACCACCCGCATTCTCTGAGGTGCCTTCAATACGCGCCTGCGTCAACCTGACCTGCGGTGCTGACAACAGAATCGTTCCGGCATTGCCGCTGCCCACCGCAGAGGTCTGCACAAAGCCGCCGCCGCTGAATCGCAGGGTGTCATCGGCAATAATGCTGACATCACCGGCGTCGCTAGCGCCCTGAGAATTGGTGAGCAGCTCTGTATCGGCGCCTGTCAGTTCGACTGTCCCGCCACTGGACACCAGGATGCTGCCACTGGCGCCGTCCCCGGTGCTGGCCGACTGCACCGACACATTGTCCAGCTGCAGCGTCGAGCCGGCATTCAGGCGCACTTGCCCTGCCGGTGCCAGGCCGCCGGTGCTGCTTTGCAGGAAGCTGCTGCTTACCTGCAGGTCACTACCCGCAGCAACGGTTATCTGCGCTGGGGCATCATTGATATCACTGGCCCCTGTCGCCGTACTGAACGTAGACCGATCTATATCGATGGCTTCACCCGTCGCCCTGATCACACCGGCTGCCCCCTGGGCGGCGGCAATACTGCCCACCTCAAGGCCGCTGACTGACAACGCGTTCTGCGCCAGTAACTCAACCCGACCAGCATCGCCTGACCCCAGGGAAGATGAAGACAGGGTGGTAGGTTCAGGCGAGGAAATACTGATATCAGCCCCCTGCAGCACTACACCTCCTGCCATGCCGACACCCACTGTCGAACTGGTGATGGAGTGTTCACCGCTTACCGTCAAGGCCTCCGTCGCCTCAATGAGCACCGTGGCTCCGCTGCCGGCGCTGGCCGTAAAGCTGGATATAGTGCTGGCGTTGTCAGCTCCCCCTGCCTGCTCCAGCTGCACATTGCGGCCGCTAAGCGTGATATCACCACCCGAGCCCTGCCTGCTGCCGTCACCGAGTGCGTCGCTGCTGATATCGAACTGTCCACGCAGCGAAAGGTCGCCCGCCGCGGCGATGACGATCTCTCCGCCATCGAGATCACCACCCGTCCCGGTACTGAGCACGGCCCGCTCAGCATTGGAGCTCAAAGCGATATCACCCTCTGAAAACAGGGCAATAGAGGCACCTACGCCCTGCGGATTGAACGCACCCAGCAGCGATGTGTTGTGCAGGCTCAGGCCGCCGGCTCCGGCCTGAAGGCTGATCAAGCCAGGGCCGCTGAAGTTCGAGCCGTTGGAGAAAACGTCCGCATATTCGGCGCTGATGCGATCACCGAACAGAATAATGTCGCCGGCATCACCGAAACCATCGGTGATACTGGCGATAAACGCACGGTTGCCGGAATCCCCTATCAAGGACAGCTCTCCCGCCACCAGCAAGACCACGTCGCCGGCGTTACTCAGTCCGGTGCCTGTCGTCTGAATACGACCCTGCTGCAGCAAAAATTCCGACATCGGTAGCGAGGCGCTGCCGCCAAAGATGATGTTACCGGTATTCCCGGTGGGTTCACCGAGGTCCAGCACCCTGCTGGACACCAGCCCGCCCGTCTGCTGGTAGCTGCTGCTGTCGATTCGGATATCACCTGCGTCAGCCGCCACGGCGGTGGTGGTTTGCAACACGCTACCGAGCAGCCATGTGTTGGAGAGCGAGCGCAGGGAGATCTCTGTTGGCTGCAGCACGGCAAAGGTATTTATGAACGAGTTCTGAATCAGCAGCTGATCGGACAGAACAGAAAATCGTGACGAAGGCACCGCCGCGTTATCGGAAAACAGCAGATTGCTGTTCTGTATCAACACACCTGCCAGCGACGCGTCTGCGGCTGAGCTCAAGGTGTTGCCCGATTCCACATCGACAGCAATGACACCACCCGGAGCCAGTGCCCCAAGGCTGAGGTTAAAGGCCTGGTACTGACTGCTGTCAGCTGGCGCCAGCACCGCGAACGGATCGACAGGCGTGGCAATGTCGCCCGCTATAGTAACACCGGCAAAGTCGGGATCAGTGCTGCTGCCGACCAGCGTCATATTCGACAGTAGCAGCGGCGAATTGGCATTGTCGGCATCAGCCACGGCCAGCACTATTCCCCGCGGTGTCACATTGGAGGGCAGCGCCTGCTTGTCGAGAAAACCAAAGGCCGTGGGATTGGCAATAGACAATTGCGGGCTGATAGCGGTTTCGTGCGTGAAGAAGTCATCGCCATTGGCAAAGCCCAGCCGGTTTGCGGTGGAGAACACAAAGGAGCTCTGCGGGTCGAAGGAGGCCCCGTCACCAATGAAAATGCCGTTGGGGTTGAGCAACCACAGTGCAGCGGAGGTCGGCGACAGAATGTTCCCGGAGGCACGCCTGACCTGCATGTTGCCGTATATTTCCGTGGCCTGGTTACCGGTTACCCGCGCAATGATATGCGCGATGTTTGCCGAGCTATGGCTGAACGTCGCCTGCTCGCCAGACGCCACTCCAAAGCTGCTGAAACTGTGGAACAGGTTGTTGCCAGCCACTTCCCCGTCAGCCTGCCCTATTTCAAAGCTGCCTGATCTCTCGGTGCCCGGTGCGTTGTCGCCGATGGTGCCGTCAAACACTGCGGCGCCAAACGCACTCGTCATACCCAACAGCGGGCCGGCGACTAGAGCGGCCAGCAAGGTCCATCGTTTCATCACTCTGCCTGTTTCTGGTTTGGTCATAATCAAAGGTCTCTGCCTTGCCGCGCACGTCTTCATAGCCAGTTCCCTATCAGCAGGAAGGGAGCCCATTTACTGGGGTGATCATGGGCCGGGTCGTTGATCAACTTCACCTGCGCCTTGCGCAGGCCCTGCGCCTTGGACAGATTGCCCAGCTCAAGTTGCGCATAGAACTCGCTCACCACTTCCAGCGTTGCCTTGTCGTCAACTTCCCACAACGTGGCCAGGGCGCTTCTCGCCCCGGCTTTGAGCGCAACGCCCGCCAGGCCCAGCGCGGCTCGATCATCGCCCGCTGCGGTCTCGCAGGCGCTCAACACCAGAAGCTCCAGCGTGCCACTACCAGCGGCCCTGGTTTGAATTGTCTGCCCAAGATCAGTGATCAACAGTTTGTCGTCATAGGTCAGTAAAAAGGAATCGTCGTAGCTACTGCCGAACTGCCCGTGCGTGGCAAAGTGCACCACGCTATAACCACCTCCGGAGAGCTCCGCCTTTACCCGGGACAGGGTAAACGCCTGGTTCTGCAACACGTTGGCCGACAGCCTTTCACGCAGTGTCACCAGCTCTCTATCCACACTGGGTAATGCGGCAAAACCCTGTACCGATTCCGACAGCCCTCCTGCGAGCGCGCTGTAGGATGCCCCGGCAAAGGGTTTCGGATCCAGCAAGGTAAGACCGGGGGTAGTCGCCAGGGCGTAACGCTCAATCAGAAACCCCTTGCCATCGTGCAGCGCGGCCAGCGGTATGGTGCGCAGTGCGCCATCCGGGACCACCACCAGCGTGGCAATATTCGCTGCATCGAGCTCGGCTTCCAGCGGCCGCACCAGCCAGTCATACAGTTGCTGACCATGCCGCAGATAGGCGTCGGTGCCGTTGTCCACTTCCAGGTTCAAACGAAAGTCGCGTATGCTCGCAATCAGGCTTGCTCGCTCTACCGGCACGGTAATCTGCTTGATACCACCGGGTGTGGTGAGCAGCAGCTCGATGCGCGACTCCAGCATAACCGGATAGAGCACGGCCGCGTTGTCGGCCAGCTGGTCCAGCACCACGCTCTCGTCGCCCACGCATTGTTCATCGAAGTAGTCTTGTACTTCCGCCAGTTTCAGTTCTTCCAGTGCCAGACGAGCGTCGCGCAACAGTTGTTGCCTGGAAGCAGCGTCGTCCTCGGCCGAACTCTGCGTCAGCAGGGCGTCGGCATAACTGTAATACAGGGGCTGGATAACCTCGTCGAAGGTCTCCGGATCCAGTGACTCCAGGTTGCTGCGCAGCGTGCGCAGGGAGGCCACAGCGCTGGCGTAGGCCTCCAGCGACGCAGACGTGTTACCCAGCGCGCCCTGCGATCGCGCCAGCACCCATTGCCAGCGGTACTCAAGACCATCCACCTCTACCTGCCTGGCATATTGCAGGGCACGCTGGGCATAATTGACCGCGCCTTCATACTGACGATCGTCGGCGTACAACTCCGCCGTGTGGCCGTTTAACAGGGACCGTGTGCGCGGCGCAACACCCGGACCCTGGCCAGCGCGCTGCAGTTGCTGCAGCGCGGCAAGGCGATACTGCGCGTCGGCGTCAAACTCGTTAACCGCCTTGCGGTATAGCGATGCCAGCGCGATACGCGCGCGTATCGCGTTGCCATCGACCAGCTGATCCAGGACCTCACCACTTCGGCGCGCTGTCACCAGCGCGTCCTCCACACGCCCGTCATCGAGCATCGCGCGTGCCCTGTTGATGGTGTAGATTGCCCGCAGTTCATCATCTGTTGCGAGGTCCGCTGCGGCATCGAAACCTTCTATCGCTGCGCGAAGATCGCCCGCGCGCTGCTGTATCAGCGCGTTGTCATTGCGTATCTGGGCGCGCAATGCTGGCCGCAAAGCGGCCTCGAGATCGAGGGCGAGAGCAATCGCCCGGGCTGCCCGTGCGGTCTCACCCTCGCGGTAGAACAGTAACGCCCGCTGGCGGTGCGCCTGCGCTACCTGCTCCGCAGCGGCATTCTCCTGGCTCGCCAAATAGGATTGCAATGCGGACAACTCATTGTCGGCGCGCGCAATCGAACCGAGCCTGCGCAGTACGTCAATACGCAACAGGCGCATATCGATATCCGCCACCGACAGTTCACCGGCCACCTCGCGTGACAGCCCGCCTTGCTGCTGGTCGAGCAGGGCCAAAGCGGCGCGCAGCTCCCCGCCGGCGCTAAGCGCCAGTGCTCGCTGCAGGTCGCCAGTGGCCGCCGACACCGGTATCAGGGTGAACAACAGCATGCCACTGAGGCAGGCACCACTGAGTAAGCGGCCAAGATTCAAGTGCTTTATTCTTCGCATAGCGTCCGTGTCCGGGCAATTTCCGATTTTGTTAGAGTATAGGTCACGCGAACAGCCGGGTAACCGGGCGAGCCCCTCGCAGCTGAATAAACAAGCTGCCAACCATTGTTTCGCTGCGTCACATGGGTTCCCGTAAATAATTCTGTGCCTGTGGGTGTCCCAGCCGCGCCGCTGCCAGAAAGTACGTTCTGGCCCTTGCTGTATCCGGCGCATCAAGGTTCAGGCCGGCATCGTAGATGCGCCCGAGGTTGAACAGCGCATTGCGATCGCCCTGTTCACCAGCCAGCTCAAACAGGCGTAAGCTTTCATCGACATCACGCCCCAGTACCTGCCCCTCAAATAAATAGTTGGCGAGCACTGTTTGCGCAAGAAAGAAGCCCTGCCGCGCTGCGCGTTCAAGAATACGCAAGCCAGAGCGGCGATCGGCGTCAGTCCGCGCATCCGCCAGCAGCAAAATTGCATGATGGTACAGGCCCAGCGGAGAACCGTTCTGCGCGGCACTGGCGGCATAGCGCAAAGCGGTCTGCCTGTCCTTTTCTCCGGCCCAACCGGTTTCAAACAACTCACTGAGCACCAACTGCGCCCACTCCGAGCCTGCCGATGCCCGTTCTGTGAACGCGTCCATTATGGCGCTGTCCTGGCTTGCCTTTGCCCGCAGAATGTCGGCAAAAATACTACCCGGGTAGGCAGCAATAAAGGCCCTCTCAGCGTCTGGCAAGTCCTGGTTTACCGCATCATAAAACGCGAAATACTCCGCCGCGCCGGGCGTGGGAAGCGTGCGAGGTACCGGTTCCGGGACAGTCGCAGCGACGACATCAGCTGCCGGTTCGCTGACACCGGACACCTCGGCTGTATCAGTGCGGCTACCCTGTGGTTCACGCATCTCCACCGGTTCGCTGCCGGCCTCTTCTGCCGGATAGTCGCTAACGCTGTCGTTGGAGATAACCGGAGCCGCCACGGAGACAGGTTGTTCTGCCTGTGGTGAGGCCTTGATCTCTGCAACCGCGGGCCGGCCTTCCCGCAGCGTAAACCAGGCAACGCTGGCGAGCAGAACAAGAAACCCCGCCCCGGCGAGCACAGCAGTTCGCCGCCGTGGCCACGCCATCGCGCGCTGCTGCTTGCCCTCGTTTTCTTCGCCAGCACCAGGCGCGGCCAGAATAGCCGTGGCATCTGCATCTCCCTCGGGCTCGGACACCGACGTGACGCGCGCTGCAGGCAGTGCTGACAAGGCGTCAAGTAACTGCTCGCAGCTGCTGAAACGCTGGTCTCGTTCGTACGCCGCCATACGATCCATCAGCGGCTGCAAGTGTTGCAGATGGCCCGGCAGCAGGGGTTGCTGTTGTTCAAAACGCTGCAGCGAAATTTCCGTCAGGTTGCGGCCGCTGTAGGGTGGCACACCCGTTAACATCTGGAACAACATGATGCCCAGGCTGTAAATATCTGTGCGGGCATCCAGCTGGTGCCCGAGAGACTGCTCGGGACTCATGTACTTGGGCGACCCGATAACCGATTGCACCTGGGTGATCTGGGTAATGTCCTCGGAATCCTCAGCGGTGCGGGCTATACCAAAGTCCGTTAGCACTGCGGTGTCTGCGTCCCGAAACAATACGTTGTCCGGCTTGACGTCGCGATGAATAAAACCTTTGTTGTGCGCGTAGCCAAGCGCACTGGCCAGCTGCCGGATGATGCCCAGCGCAGTGGCTTCATCCATGGGTTGATCCATTCTGCTGCGCAGATCACCCTCGGCAAGAATTTCCATGGCCAGGTAAAACAGGCCCTCATGCTCGCCCACGTCGTAAACAGGCACGATATGCTGGTGCGACAGCATGCCCACAATGCGCGCCTCGCGCAGGAAACGCTTGCCGAATTCTTCACTGGCCGCCAGCTCACTCGCGATCACCTTGAGCGCCACAGGGCGCTCGAAACCGCGCTGAATCGCAAGGTATACCCGAGCCATGCCACCCTCACCCAGCAGGTGCTCGATGGTATAGCCCGGAATTGTCGGCAGGTCTTCAGTCACGGCTGACCAGCTGTCAGGACAGGGTCGTTCAATCGACAAACACCTCCAGACGCCTGTTCAGCCGATGATCAGCCTCGGGCAGGCTTTCACCACGGTATTTCGGCTTTGCCTCACCGGCTCCTTCCACGTGCAACCGGTTCTGCAGCGTGGGAAACTTCTGCACCAGTTCATCGCGCGCTGCCTGTGCCCTGCGCTCCGACAGTCCCAGGTTATGTTCCCAGCTGCCGCGCACATCCGTATGGCCGACAAGCGTGAAGTCCCGGCCCTGGTAATCCTCACTGGCCAGTACTTTGCCAAGTTCTTCTATATTCTCACTGGTGAGTTCATCCAGCTCTGTGCTGTCCAGTTTGTAATTAATGGGTATGCGCACACGCGTTTTCTCGGGCTCTGCCCCCGCCAGCTTGCTCGATGCCAGAGCATTCACCGACAGCAGGCCGAACTCCTGGCTGGAGAGACTGCGTTTGATAGAGTCACTGGAAATAGGCGTATCCACCAGGCTGTGGTCGAGCTGGCGAGCATTCTCGCGCATCCAGGACGGTGCATTGGAATGGCGCTCAATCGCACGATCCAGCGTGGCCAGCGCTTCAAACCGCTGGCCGTTCAGCGCCAGCACCTGGCCATAGCGCGCCAGCGAAACCGCAGCCTCGTCGGCGGTCTCTGCGTGCTCCACTGCCTGCTCATAGGCATGCAACGATTCCTCCAGCTTGCGCTCTTTCTGATAGGCCGTCCCCATCAGGTGCCAGGCAGCATAAGAGTCGCAGGCTTCGACAGACTTGCCCAACCATTGCGCGGCCTTGTCAAAGTCCTGCTGTGCACCGGCCTTGCGCGCCAGGTCGTAATAGCGCTTGCCATCTGCACAGGGAATGGATGCGTTACCCGCTTGCGCGGCTAAGGCGACAACAGCCCCGGCCGCGAGGATGAGTTTGCACGAACTGTTAAACATGGGTTCCTCCTGACGCGCCAGAGATCTCAGGATCTCAGGAAGCTGATGAAATTGTTGTGCGATGTATCGAAGGATGCACCCGCAGAAGCCCATGACGACTGCAGGGTCGAAACAAACGGGTTGTAGTAGTAACTGTAAGCCGGTTGGTACAGCCAGTACCAGCCGCCGGTTACCGCTGCCAGTGCCTGTTTGTCGAGGTCGCGGCTGTCTTCGAGGTCGTTGATAGTGATGTTGGCCATGATGATTCTCCTTGCTTACCCTGGTGATTTCCAATCTGTCGAGTGGCTTACTGATGTGCCTGCATTAAGTAAAGCAGAATACGTGCCAGAGTAAGCACTAAAAACAATACAATCTCTATCTTGCTGATAATTAAAGATTTATTAAACATCGAGCGGTAAGGAGCAGCCAGAGGCGGTGTCGCCGAACCCTCTTTTTGTTAGATCCATTCGTACATAAGTAGATTTTTAGTTATCCGTAGAACAACACAAGCTCCGTAACAGAATCACAGCAATGCACAGCGGACACAAAAAA
>Ga0070727_10002073_pt1 | contig 19876 bp, 16 predicted proteins | sample tdAd472_FD_66722 | JGI IMG/M metagenome (GOLD analysis project Ga0070727, IMG submission 66722) | Marine sediment microbial communities from the Atlantic coast under amendment with organic carbon and nitrate - tdAd47.2 | ecosystem: Environmental > Aquatic > Marine > Coastal > Sediment | place...
CTCACAAGATCGTGTATATAAGAAAATCGGTAGCATAGAGTACGCAGAATTAGTAAAGATTTTTGAAGGAATAGACCTCTTGTGTAACCGATAAGTGCAGGGTGCAAAACCGCATAGACTGTGGTACTTTAGACAGACTATGGAACCAACAGAGCCACTCTCTCTTCGGAAGCGAAAAATTGTATTTGGACTACTCGTACTTCTCTTTATCGTAGCCCTCCCATTCCTCTATCTCTATGCGACTGGATATAGACTCGATCTCAATGCAACGGATACATTTGTCAGTACCGGAGGGCTGTATGTTGCTGCGGACAGGACAGGAGCAGAGATTTACATAGATGATGAACTGGTGCGAGAGACGCGCGCATTCCGTCGTGCATTCTATGCACAAGGACTAGAGCCGGGAACACACAAGGTACATGTGCAGAAGCCAGATTCACATACATGGGTTAAAGAACTACCCGTGTATCCGCATGTGGTGACCGAGGCGCAGGCATTTAATATGCCGCTTGTGCCACTGGTACGTGTGTTTTCTGCATATCGAACAGGAGGAGGTGTCGCGGTACTTCCATACGAGCCGGTTACCACCGCAACCACGACACAGGACTACGTACTTGATGATGCACGTACGCCAACAGTACTTACCGATGATACGGAATATCAAGCACTTATAGAGGTCTTTGAAGGAATAGCAACAGTATCACTCCCATCACGTATTCAAGAGGGGATAGATTCCTTCCTTTCAGGTGATGAGGTTGTTGCGACAACGACAAAAGTATCAAACGGGGTAGCACTCTTTGAGTCTGAAGGATATGTATATGCAGAGTACATCGGAGCGCGTGAGGATATGCCATACTATTACTGTGCGCCCGCATATGAGCCACTGGAGACTACGGTAGAGACTGTGCATGGTGTTGCATACGCTGCAGAGGAAAATATCTTACTTGATTCTGCAGAAGAGCCACCGGTAGAGGAGGAATGTGACCCCACCATCCTTCTTGCGGATAAAGGGCAGGCCATCACCGCTTTTGATTTCTATCCTGGAAGTACAGACCTCGCACTCCTCGCACTTGAAGACGGTATCTATGTGGTGGAGATAGATGACCGAGGGTGGCAGAATATGCAGCCATTGCTCCTCGGCACAGACCTCGACATGCGTGTCTACAACGGTGGGGTGTATGCATTTGATGGAAACCTCATGTATCAGATATTATTAAACACATAGTATGGAGACACCACACGGACACCAGCACCCACTTACAAAAATGATCTCAGAGATAAACAGCATCTTTGCTGAGATTGGCTTTGTGTTTGCTGAAGGTCCTGAGGCAGAGACAGAACACTACAACTTCGACATGCTTAATGTGCCGAAGGATCATCCAGCACGAGATATGCAGGATACGTTTTGGTTTCGAAAAGACGATACAAAAGAACCCATGGTACTGCGTACACACACCAGTCCGGTGCAGTCTCGGTATATGGAAAAACACGAGCCGCCGATTCGTGTGATTGTTCCTGGAAAGGTATTTCGTAATGAAGCAACAGATGCAACACATGAAGCACAGTTCCATCAGCTGGAAGGACTCTATGTAGATAAGGGGGTGCATATGGGACATCTGAAGGGAGTGCTTGAGTATTTCTTCTCCCGTTTCCTTGACGGAGAGGCGGAAGTTCGTTTCCGTCCAAGTTTCTTCCCATTTGTAGAGCCAGGGGTAGAGGTGGATATGAAGGTGACTGGAGAGAGTAAACTTGCAGGAAAGTGGGTGGAGATTATGGGTGCAGGTATGGTGCATCCGAATGTACTTCGCGATGCAGGTATAGACCCTGAGGTATATTCTGGGTTTGCATTTGGTATGGGTATCGACCGTATGGGATTCATGAAGTATGGACTTAATGACGTCCGTGATTTATATAGTGGCGATCTTCGCTTTGTCTCACAATTTTAAGTATGAACGTAGTACACGAATGGATAGCAGAATATCTTGGAGACAACACTCCAACACCAGAAAAAATTGAGGAACTCCTCACCTTCCACGCTTTTGAGATTGAGGGGGTAGAAGGAGATGTAATTGATGTTGATGTGCTACCGAATCGTTCGAGTGATTGCCTCTGTCATCGTGGTATTGCAAGAGAACTTGCGACGTTACTCAACGTAGAACTGTCACACGACCCACTTCGTGAGGAGATAACCTTGAAAGAGACTGACACCATTACCGCAACTATCGCAGACACCAAAGGGTGTCGTCGTATAGGGCTTGCGCATATGGAAGGGGTACAGATTGGTCCTTCACCGGAGTGGCTCAAGAAGCGTCTCGAAGCACTGGGGCAGCGGTCTATAAACAATGTGGTGGATGCAACAAACTATGTGATGCTCTCTATTGGACAGCCACTGCATGCATATGATGCACAAAAACTTTCTGCACTACAGTTGGGTGTTCGGTATGCAAAAGAAGGAGAGAAAGTTACGACACTCTCTGATGAAGAGTATGAACTTTCTTCAGATATCCAAATTATTGAAGATGCAGATGGTACACCACTTGGTATTGCAGGTATTAAAGGAGGGAAACATGCTGAGGTAGATGGAGAGACGACAAACATTTTTCTTGAGGCCGCAAACTTTGATCCGGTCATTACACGAAAAGCATCGCAGAAGCTTCGTCTGCAGACTGATGCTTCAAAGCGTTTTGAGAACAGTCCATCTCCAGAGTTAGTACCGTATGCACTACAGGAGGTGGCAAATCTCATAAAAGAAATTGCAGGTGGAGAAATTATGGGGTGGACTGATACATACCCAGAGAAGCAGAAAGACGTACATGCGACGCTTACGCTCGCGAAGACGAATGCACTGCTTGGACTATCACTCTCTACAGATGATGTTGCAAGTATTCTTTCTCGTCTTGGTGTGGAATACACACAGGACGGAGATGTTTTTTCAGTTACCAGTCCATGGGAGCGTACAGACTTGCATATTGAAGAAGACTACATCGAGGAGATAGGACGTGTGTACGGATACAATCATATAGCATCGGTAGTGCCGGAGAAGATAGAGGTGGCTGAGGTAAACGCACGACAGTACTATAGCGAACAGATTCGCAAGGTGTTTCTTGGTCTCGGATTTTCAGAAGTGATTACCTCTTCATTCCGTAAGAAAGATAAGGTAAGACTCTTGAATGCACTTGCGAGTGACAAGGGGTGTTTGCGCAGTACGCTTACAAAAAATATTACCGAAGTACTGGATAAGAATATTTCATATGTAGACCTTTTGGGACGAGAAGACATTCGTGCCTTTGAGATTGGTACGGTCTTTACAAAAGGAGAGGGCGGTATCGAAGAACACTTTGCGCTGTCATGGGGAGTGCGTACCAAGCAGACAGGCTACACACCGAAAGATGATGTGGTCGTGCAAGAGGTACAGAAGGCACTCGGAGAGTCGCTTGGTGTAGACCTCGAAGTTTCAGTGGAGAAGGGGGTGGCAGAACTTAATCTCTCTACACTCCTTGAGAAACTACCACAGCCGAGTACATACGAACTGTTTGAGAAAACTCCTGATATTACGTACAAGCCGTTCTCTGTATACCCACACGTGTCTCGTGATATTGCACTCTGGACAGAGAGGGTGTCTGCAGCAGAAGTGGAAGAGGTGATTCGAAACGAAGCAGGGGAGTTACTTGTACGACTCTCGCTCTTTGATGAGTTTTCTAAAGATGGAAAAACCTCGTATGCCTTTCGTTTGGTATTCCAATCTATGGACGGAACGTTAACTGATGAGGAAATATCTCCAATTATGGAGCGGGTGAATACTGCGGTTGCAGAGAAGGGGTGGGAGGTGCGATAAATCCCCAGAAATAGGCGTATTTTAAGAGAGATTTTCCTCCAAAAATCTGCTATACTATAGGTACATTTTGAGCATATTCGCTCAGTATTTTTTATGCCGAAAACAGCAAAGAAGAAAGCGGAAAAGAGCGGGTACGATGCATCGTCCATTAGCGTACTTGAAGGACTGGAGCCGGTACGTAAGCGTCCGGGAATGTACATCGGTACCACTGGTCCTGATGGACTTCATCACCTTATCTGGGAGGTTTTTGATAACTCTCGGGATGAAGCCATGGGTGGTTTTGCAGACCGTGTGGAAGTAACCCTGCTTCCAGGGAATTACATTCGTGTGTCAGATAATGGACGTGGTATTCCAGTAGACAAGCACAAGCAGACAAAGACATCTGCACTTGAGACTATCCTCACCACACTCCACGCTGGAGGAAAGTTTGGTGGAGAAGGATATAAGGTCTCTGGAGGACTCCACGGAGTGGGTGTGTCTGTGGTAAACGCACTTTCTACACACCTCATTGCGGAGGTACACCGTGACGGTGGATACTTCATGCAGGAGTACAACATCGGAAAAGCGAAAGCGAAGGTGAAGAAGGTATCTCCTTCAAAACTCAATGGTACGGTCATTACATTCCAGGCAGACGAAGAAATTTTCAAAGAAATTGTATACGACTTCAAGCGTATTGTTGGACACTTGCGGCAGCAGGCATACCTCGTTAAAGGAATGCAAATTGAAATTATTGATGCTCGCGATATGGACGAGAAACAAGAAAAGACACTCGATATGAAGGGGGTACTCTTCCTTGGAGATCAGAAGATTGAAGTGCCACGCATGAGCTTCTATTTTGAAGGAGGATTGAAGTCTCTTGTTGCGTTCAATAACCAGCATCAAAAACCGGTACACAAAAATATCTTTTATGTAGAGAAGACAGAGGTTGATGATGCTGTACTTGCAGTAGAGGTTGCTCTCCAATACGTAGACGATATCTCTGCGCGTCTTTCTGCATTTGCAAACAACATCTACAATCCAGAGCATGGTACACACATGACTGGGTTTAAGACTGCGCTTACGCGTACACTTAATAACTACGGAAAGAAAAATAACCTTATCAAAGACAAGGACGGCTCATTTACGGGAGACGACGTACTTGAAGGAATCACTGCAGTTATCTCTGTGAAGATGCCAGAGATCCAGTTTGAAGGGCAGACAAAAGGAAAGCTAGGGTCTGTAGAAGCGCGAAGTGCAGTGGAGTCTGTCTTCAGTGAGGCATTTAACATGTTCCTCGAAGAGAATCCGGATGATGCAAAAGCGATCATCGGAAAGGCAACACTTGCGGTGAAAGCACGTAAAGCAGCGAAAGCAGCGAAGGACTCCGTACTTCGTAAGGGTGCGCTTGAAGGAATGACACTTCCTGGAAAACTTGCAGACTGTCAGACAAAGAGTGCTGAGGAGTCTGAACTCTTCATTGTAGAGGGAGACTCTGCGGGAGGGTCTGCAAAGATGGGGCGTGACCGTCGTACACAGGCGATTCTTCCACTTCGTGGAAAGATATTGAATGTAGAGCGTGCGCGTATTGATAAGATGCTCAATAGTGAGCAGATTAAGAATCTTGTGATTGCACTCGGTACTGCAATTGGTGATGTCTTTGATCTTTCAAAACTCCGTTACCACAAGATTATCATCGCAACTGACGCGGACGTAGATGGTGCGCATATTCGCACACTTCTCCTCACACTCTTCTATCGTCACTTCCGCGAGGTTGTTGATGGTGGATACCTGTATATCGCACAGCCACCGCTGTATAAGATACAGAAAGGGAAGGAGATGTTTTATGCATACACAGAGGATGAGAAGCTCTCTATCCTCAAAGATCTTGGTGAAGAAGTGTCAGAAGATACAGAGTCTGAGGACGAAGAAGAAACAGAGGAGACAACAGCAAAGAAGAGTTCTCGCGTACGCCTTCAGCGATACAAGGGTCTTGGAGAGATGAACCCAGACGAGCTATGGGAGACCTCTATGAATCCAGAGAATCGTCTTCTGAAGCAAGTGACCGTAGAAGATGCTGTTGAGGCGGATAAGGTGTTTGATATCTTGATGGGTACTGACGTGTCGAGTCGAAAGTCCTTCATCCAGTCGAATGCGAAAAACGCAACAATAGACCTGTAAAAAGAGTTGAAGAATTTGACTTCACGCTCCAAAAAGAGCATTCTGGTAATTAGTTAATCAGAAAAAGGAGAGATCGTTATGAACGATGTCCTCGAAGTTCTTAAACAGCATCAATTACCATCAGGGCAGTTTCCTACGTATGTAAGCAATGAAGCAAACATGGTATGTACTCCAGTACATACCATCGCTCCAACATATCTCATTTCACTCATTCTTACAGAATGGAGGCAGCGTAATGCTTTCTCTCACCCTCTCGCAGATCAAGTGATTGAAGATGGGGTGAAATTTTTGGAGCGCATGTGCTATGTTGATCCAGTCTCCGGTTTGAAAGTGTGGCACTTCAACGCATTCTACCCACCCGATTGGGAAGAGACGGCGTGGAGTTCTTATCTTCTATATACGTTGCGGCTCATGAGTAAGAAAGATCTTGAGCCACTGCAACGGCTTGTGTATGCAAACGAGACAGAAGAGAAGGGTGTGGGAGTGTGGATCAAGGATCCGTATAGTGCAAACAATTGTCAAAACAATTCCTTTGATCCAGTTGTCTCGGTGTCTGTAAGTCAGTTCATGGTAAGAATATTTGACGAAAGTCTTTCTGCAACAGAAGCGTTCATTGAACGATCGGTTGTGAATGAAATGCCGTCTTTGTACTATGATCCTGATTTACAAAAGTTCCTTCTATTTTTATTTGGTGTTACTGAGAAACCACCGAGTTTTAACTCAGAGAGAAGCCGTCTTTTTCATCACGGGAGAAGGTCTGATATCTGGTACGAATCTTTGGCTGTTTGGGCAGCTACGCAGTTGTTGATGTAATTAAAAAGAAAAAAGGCGCCAATGGCGCCTTTTAAATTTAGTCGACGAATGTCATCGACCCGCGTATGTAGTTATTGCTATCAGTGCTTTCTCCATATGAAGTAATACGTGCATCAAAGATGTATGTACCGTCACGTCCTTCAGGATCAAAACTAATGGTGATAAATGCAGTTTCTCCTGCAGCGAGTCCTGGCTGTGTGGAAAGTCGATAGGTCTCTCCGTTTGGAAGGTCTACCGCAAGTGTCCAGGTGTTAGAGTATCGTGTACCAATATTTTTCACGGCAAACTGGATACCTCCACGAATGTTACTGTCGATGACTGTTGAAGGGATGAGGGTATTTCCAGAGAGGAATCCAATTGTTTGAATTTTAATCTCTAGGTCTGTGTACTGTGGTACGTAGACAGGAGGTTCTACCACCTCAGGTTCTTCAGTCTTTACCTCAGGTTCTGTAATGACCACCTCAGGTTCTTCAGGTGTGTACTCTTCTTCAGATACGCGGTCCTGGCTCTCAATGACAGCGGCAGGGGAGTCAGTATGCTCCGGGAAAGAGAACTGTATAAGGCGCACTGCAGCAAAAAGAATGACAAAGAGAATTGTCAAAAGACCAATAAGTGCCAGCACACGTGTCGCACGGCTTGTTCGCGGTTCTGCAATATGGATATTCATAGTGGTCGCATACTACAACATACTATTGACAATGTCAAAGGTCAGGGTACTATGAAGGTACGAACTATGCTTGAGACCATGTTTGAACGTATTTGGGAAAGAAAAATACTCTTTTTTGCCACTTTCTTTGTAGTGGTACTGGTTACCTATGGAGTGCTATACGTCATGGATTTTATTCCAGAAGCAAAGGAAGAGACACACCATATGGCAGAAACATATGGTGCAGTTGCGGGAGATGCTACACCAGATCGCCTTATCATCGACAAATTAGGAAGAGATGTGGCTATTCTAAACCCGACATCAAGCAGCATTGCAGCACTTGATGATTCACTGCTTTCTGGGGTAGTGCGACACCCCGATTCTGCCAATCTACTTACAGAAGGGGGCATGTTTCTCTTTGGACACTCTAGTTATCTTCCGGTAGTACAAAATAGGAATTTCCAGGCATTTAATGGTATCCAAAACCTTGAGTGGGGAGATCTTATTCGGGTACAATCTAACGATTTTGAGTATATATACCGCGTCGATAGGGTATATCAAGAGAAGGCAACCCTTGCGACAGTGGAGACAGAAAGTACTGAAAAACGGCTTACGTTGGTGACCTGTAACACTTTTGGAGCAAAAGACGACCGATTTATTGTTGAGGCAGTGCTGATAGATTCTTTTCCACTTAGTCCATAATATATTGACAATACGTTTTATATAGCGTATAATACTAAAGATATAGAATTTTGGAGTATTGTACGGATGTACGGAACTTTCTCTTTGGAAGTATTTCTTAGGAGTAAGTTCCGCGCAATTCCGCGTTGGGACTTTCGAGTCCCAACGCGGAAGCGGAGGGAACTGTTTTTTCAAAACAAAAAGGAGGGAAGCCATGAAGGTTTTTCTTATTCTCAGTGCAGCATGTCTGCTTGGAGCATGCACTTCTGGATATCATTCCAGAGAATCTCATGTTGAACGGAGGACTGTTGTACCTCCGGTAGATCAGCCTGCAGAGCGGCGGAGTTCCATACGTTCTGAAGAGGACGTGAAGAACGACCCTAACTGCGAACAGGTGATTGATAGTGAGGGTCACAGACGGTATCGGTGTAAACGTTCCATGCGCCCTGCTCCAGCGCCAGTTGTAGAATACAGACAGCCACAACAGCCGACGTACTATGCAGCACCGCGTGCTGAAAAGCGCGTGAAATGGTTTCCGTACAGTGTGCGGAAACGTCCACACACGCGCAGTGAGATAGCGAATGCTATTGCTGCTGATGACCGCACAGTGCTGCGTGTACCTGCGGCTGAGCTGATTGCTCAGATTGGCCAACGCACCAATGTGCGCTGGGAGAATACAGATGCATTTCTTCACTGGTTTACCAGTGAAGAAGTGAATGAATCAGTATGCACTCCGGATAAAATTGCGGGACTCGATATGTCTCGTACTGACCAGAAAGGTACAATCTATGATTTTACCTTTCATCGGTCGGGATGTTACCCAAAAGAGAGGATTTACGAATACAACGGTATCGATTTCCTTTCAAACGTTTGCCTGAATGTGGCAACCGATGTGAGAACACCAGTTCCGGCGCGTCCGTAATGACGGAGGTGTCTGGTATGGACTAGGCACCTCCCTCCATTTTGTTTTCCATTGATTCTGATGAATCAATGTGTGTATCAGGTCTGGAATATCTTCCATGTTTGATATACGCACTGATGTATCCATCGTGTCGTAATACTTATAAATCGTATGAATAATAGTATGAAAAAAATAACTATGCAGATTGCAAAGATTTCGTTTGTGATGTTTTTTGTGTTCTCTGCTTCTGGAGCGTTCGCGCAGTCGTATGATTACTACGACTACTATGATGATGGGTATGACTACTATGATTATTATGATAATCAGTATTCATACGACTATTATGACTACTATGACGATGGATATTCATATGACTACTATGACTATTACGACTCATATGATGATTCATACGATTACTATGATTATTATAGTGATGAGTATGATTACTACGACTACTATGATGAATACGATACGTATGATTACTACGACTATTACGTAGATGATTACTACTACACCAACGACTACTACGGTGGAGGATATTACGGAGGTGGCGGATACTACGGTGGAAACTATGTAGACTACCCAGACCGAGACTATCCAGTCTGTCAGTCATTCTCAGTGAGTCCTAACTCACTTCCTGAGGATGGTGGTACGGTGACACTTTCATGGAATACAAAAGATGCTGATACGGTAAACATAAGTGGTGTAGGGAGTGTGTCAGAAGACGGAACACGAAGCATCTTCGTAGATAGTTCACGAGGCTTCACATTGACCGCTCGTGGTGACGGACACACGGTGTCATGTTACACATCAGTACATGTGGATCAGACACATACACCAAACCCACAGCCACAGGCAGAAAACCCATGGTGTGATTCATTCTATGCAACACCGTCAGTTATCTCTGAAGGAAATACATCGACACTTGTATGGTCTACGACACATGCAACAAGTGTATCTATCAACAACGGTGTTGGCGGAGTTGCGCTTGATGGGTCACGGACGGTGTCTCCGAATAATTCTGAGACGTATGTCCTCACCGCAGATAACGGAGATGGAGACTCTGTAACCTGTGCGACATCAGTCACCGTGATTGATGATGTACCGACAAGTCACACGAATGATCTCTCATGTGATGCATTCTATGCAAGTCCTTCATACGTAGAAGACGGTGAAGATTTCCGTCTCTACTGGCGAACGACCGATGCAGATGAGGTGTTCATCAACAACGGTGTTGGATATGTATCTGATGATGGAAATATCCGTATTGAAGCTGACGAACATGATGAGCATTACATCCTCACTGCACGTAACGGAAATGATGAAGTTACCTGTAGTACATACATCAATGTAGACGAAGATGAGGATGAAGATCGTCCACGATGTGATCTTGATGCATCAGACCGTCGTATTGATGACGGAGACCGTGTACGTCTTTCTTGGGATAACACACGTGCTGACGATATTCGTCTCCGTGATGATAACGGGCGAGAGTACTTCGACACCCGTCACAGTTCAAGCGACCGTAGAGAGTATGATGAAGATGACGACAGTATCTATGTCTACCCAGATGAAGATACAGAATTTCGTCTCACGGTATACAACGATGAGGGAAGTCGGACATGTTCTGTAGACATTGAGGTGGATGGAAATGGGTCTGTTGCATCTGCAAACATCACCCGATTCCCAGGACAGGTTGCTGGTATTGCGGTGTCAAATGTACCGTACACTGGATTTGAGGCAGGACCACTCCTTACCTCAATCTTCTACACCATTCTTGCACTATGGGGGGCAGGTATTGCATACCTTCTCGTTGTACGACGACCGTTTGTGAAGGAAACTATTGTCGCTGCAGAAGCACCGGTGGTAGCAGAACCTATCGTAGAGGTTTCAGAAGATGTAGACGTGCCAACAGAACGACGATCTGCACTTCGCACTCGTGCGGAGGAGGAACGTATCCTTCTTGCACCAGATGCTGCTGCGTTTATACGAGAGCAGGCAGAGACAGAGTCAGAGCAACTCTTCCTCTTTAACAAGATTGCGGAACTTGCAAAAGCAACATTCCCAATGGAAGATGGGTGGATTGCCCTCGACCGAAAGCGACTCGAATCTATTATCGAAGACGCGTAAAACAAAAACCCCGAGCATTTGCTCGGGGTTTTTGTTTATGCTCGTTCTCCTTTTTCTTTAGAGAGTAGAGAGACAACCTCCTCAAGACCATACGTCTCAGATGTCCCATCTCGAGACTCCAGTGTCACGGTCTTATTCTCAACTTCAGCATCTCCGATAACAATGAAGTAGGGAAGTTTGTCCTTTTTCGCTCCACGAATCTTCTTGCCCATAGACTCTTTGGAGTCATCGAGGGTCGCACGTAGCCCTGCCTTTTTTAGAGACTGGAGTACTTCTTCTGCATATGCATTGTGTACGTCTGCAACTGGTACGATACGCACTTGTTCAGGAGAGAGCCATAGTGGGAAGTGTCCACCAAAGTGTTCAATGATAAGTCCCATAAATCGCTCAAGTGATCCAGAGATTGCACGATGAATCACAACTGGTCGTTCTTTCCCTCCATCTTTGTTCACGTAGGTCAGATCAAAACGCTCTGGAAGATTGAAGTCGCACTGAATGGTAGCAAGTTGCCATTCTCGTCCGAGAGCGTCTTTGAACATAAAGTCTAACTTTGGTCCATAAAAGGCAGCCTCACCTTCGACACGCTTGTAGTTAAGGTCATTCTCTTTTGCGGCGTCCTCAAGTGCTTTCTCTGCCTGTTCCCAGACTGCGTCGTCTCCAAGGTACATACCGTCACCACCACGCACTGAAAGACTCACCCAGTAGTTATCAAGGAGGCCCATGGTTTTATAGAACTCTCGTACGATACCAACGATAGCAGATACCTCCTCCGTAATTTGTGATACCTGACAGAAGAGATGCCCATCATCTTGGGTGATGGCACGGACACGTGCAAGTCCAGAAAGTTGCCCAGACTTTTCATATCGGTACACTGTCGCAGGCTCAAAGTATCGTACTGGAAGGTCTCGATATGAGAACTGATCATCAGCAAAGATCTGCATGTGATGCGGGCAGTTCATTGGCTTCAGTGCAAAGTCTTCATCACCTCCTTTCACCCGGAAGAGTTCCTCACCAAACTTCTCTGCATGCCCACTTGTCTCATAGAGTGAGAGATTTGTAATGTGTGGTGTCCAGACACGGTCATACCCTTTATCTTTATGCAGTTCCCAGAGGTAGTCTTCAATTTCCTTTCGGATGGTCATACCTTTTGGCTTTAGGAGTGGGAGACCCGCACCAACGAGTGGAGAGATGCTAAAGAGTCCAAGTTCTGCTCCTAGTTTCTTGTGATCCCGCTTCTTTGCTTCTTCTTGCATTTCTTTATACGCAAGGAGTTCTTCTTTGGTATCAAAGGCAAGTCCATAGATGCGGGTGAGCATAGGGTTTTTCTCATCTCCACGCCAGTATGCTCCCGCTATCTTGTGCAACACAAAAGAGTCCGCTGCAATTTCTTCGGCAGGATTCTCTACATGTCCACCACGACAGAGGTCAGTGAAATCTCCGACAGTATAGAGCGTAATGTTCTCTCCTTTAGCCACGATGTCTTCTATGAGTTCCAACTTAAATGGGTTATCTGTATACATCCTGCGTGCATCTTCTGGAGACACTTCTTCATGTGTGAATTCCTTCCATGAAGAAAGTGTTTTCTTCATAGTCTTCTGGATTTTTTTAAGTTCGTCTTCACTGAAAGTCTCATTACCGAAATCTATATCGTAATAGAAGCCATTCTCGATAGCAGGACCGAGCGTGAGTTTTGCATCTGGATAGTGTTTTAATACCGACGCTGCAAGAAGGTGGGCAAGGGTATGTCGTTTGTGTTCAAGAGTACTCATAAATAGTGTGTTAGATAAATAAAAACGCCCGAGCAAACACATGAAAATCACGCGCTTGCTCGGACGGTCTTTGCCGCGGTTCCACCGAGCTTCCTCAGACGAGGCACTTCATTGGTCAGATTAGGCACGAGGTGCATGCAGGGCATCTTCGGGTGGTAGCCGAAGCAATCTCTGATGTATTCATCCTAGTCTGTATCCTCCGTCTTTGCAAGTAGTTTTATACGCTCCAATTGGATTGTCGGCTCGTCATTTCGGATAGAGAGACGCCCTTTTATAGCGACACAGGTCCCGGCAACAAGAAGTTCTTTGTACGTCGTGAAAGTCTCTGGGAATACCACCATCTCGATACCTTCTTTTTGGTCTGCAACACGGACAAATGCCATACGATCTCCTTTTTTGGTCAGTAACTCACGCACCGACTCTATCAGTCCTGCTGTCACTACCGGAATACCATTTCGTCCGTCTGCTTTCACCTGTGCGATAGACGCACGTTTTTTCATTTCATCACTGAATGCATCAAGTGGATGTCCTGATACATAGACACCAAGCAGGTCTCGCTCCCAAATGAGAAGTTCAGTCATAGATGCAGGACCAACTTTTTCCAAAGACAGTTCATGGAAGGAATTGTCTTCCAGTCCACCGAAGAGGGAGTCTTGTGCGGACGCTTGTCCCGCAGCATGTTCTTTGTTGTACGCAAGCATCGTATCAAGATTCTCAAGCATGGTATTTCGCTCTTCAAAAGTGTCGAATGCACCTACTTTGATAAGAGACTCCAAAGATTTTTTATTCAGGTTCTTATCCGTCACGCGGGTAAGGAAATCTGAAAGAGAGGTGAATACCCCACGCTCTTTCCGCTCTGCAATGATAGCGTCAGCAATACCTGCACCAAAATTTTTAATGGTAGTGAGTCCAAAACGGATCTTTGCGTCTTCTCCGTCCTTTGCAGGTACTACAGAAAAATCTGCAAAACTTTCGTTGATATCTGGCGGCAACACCTCAATACCCATACGGTCACACTCATGAATAATTTCAGAAATTTTATCTGTATCTCCAGAGTCTGCGGTCAGTACCGCAGACATATACTCTACGGGGTAATTTGCCTTCATGTAGGCAGTTTGGTATGCCACACGTCCGTAACTCGCAGCATGCGCCTTATTGAATCCATAGGCAGCAAATGGTTCGATAAGTTTCCAGAGTTTTTCTGCAAGGGCAGGGGAGAGTTTTCCGTGTGACTGGAATCCTGAAAGCAGTTTATCCTTCTCAGCTTCCATCACTTCTGGAATCTTTTTTCCCATTGCCTTACGCAACATATCCGCTTCAAGCCAAGAATATCCCGCAAGTTCTCGGGCGATCATCATAACGTCGTCCTGATAGGTAATTACTCCGTAGGAACGATCAAGGATCTGCTCAAGCCGTGGATCAAGATATGAAATGAGTGCTGGATTATGCTTTCGCTCAATATACTGCGGTATAGATTCCATCGGACCAGGACGGTAGAGCGCAACCATCGCATTGATGTCGTGAATAGTTGTCGGCTTTAGTTGCTTCAAAAATGCGGTCATTCCAGAACCGTTCAACTGGAAGAGTCCCATCGTCTGTCCAGTCGCGAGGATCTCAAATGTCTTCTTGTCTTCAAGATCAATGTCCTCAATATCAATATCAACATCATGGATTTTCTTCACTCGCTTCACTGCGTCTGCAAGAATCGCAAGGTTTTTGATACCAAGGAAGTCAAACTTAAGGAGTCCTACACCGTCTTCTCCCACACTATGCATCTCGTATTGCGTTAGAAGCTTTCCAGTCTTCTGGTCGGGTTGCACTGGTACGTATTGATTTAGTGGTTCTGGTGCAATCACCACACCGGCTGCATGTACTCCAACATGACGCGCTCGCCCCTCTATTTTTTTTGCAAGGTCGATAATCTCCTTGGTCTCGTGATCATCTTTATAGAGTTTCTTGAGGTCTGGCTCTATCTCCATAGCCTTCTCGATGGTCATCGGAAATCCTTGGCTTCCCATAGGAATCATTTTAGCGATGCGGTCTCCAACACCGTAAGGATGCCCGAGCGCACGCGCAACGTCACGTACTGCCGCACGTGCCATCATCGTTCCGAATGTACCAATCTGTGCTACATGGTCATGTCCATATTTATCACGGGCGTAGCCAATGATTTCATCTCGCCGGTTATCGGCAAAGTCCATATCGATATCAGGGGCGGACGGACGTTCTGGGTTGAGGAATCGTTCAAATGGTAGTTTATATTCCAAAGGATTTACGTTTGTAATTCCTAGTACGTATGTTGTAAGAGATCCTGCTACAGACCCTCGAATGGTGGTGAGGATTCCTCGCTCACGAGACTCTCGCAAGAGGTCTCCTACCACAAGAAAGTATTTTGCATAGCCTTTGGTCTCGATGATGCCAAGCTCGTAGTTCAAACGTTCTTTCAGTTCGGGGTCTTCAGGATCAAGCCCACGCCAGGTGATACCTTCGTACGCTCGGGTGCGGAGTTCGTCATCCGGTTCCTTTCCAGACTCAATAGGGAAGTGTGGAAATTGCCACGCCTCCTGCCCAAGGGTTATATCCACCGTACATTCCTCAGCAATCTTTACTGTGTTTTGTAGTGCTTCTGGGGTATCTTTGAAAAGTTCTTTGGCTTTCTCCTGTGTGATGAATGAAAAGTCCTCATGGTCTTCATCTATCTCGGTGGTATCAACAACGCCACCACTCTGGATTTTTATAAGCGCCTCACGAGCAATATGATCGTCTTTGTTGAGATAGTACACATCGTGTGCAGCCACAAGCGGTGTGTTTGTTTTTTGTGCAAGGTCGATAATCTTCTTCTGGATACCCTCATGTCCCAAAATCTCTGGGTGGTGAGTGATTTCTAGATAGCAGTCATCACCAAACACTCCTTTGTACCAGTCGAGAGATGCGCCTGCTTCCTCAGGATGTTCGTCTTTCAGTGCAAGCACTGGCTCTCCGCTGAATGAAGGAATGATACAGATGAGGCCTTCTTTATATTTCTCAAGTAGTTTGTGATCTATACGGGGACGGTAGTAGAAACCATCACAGTAACTACGGGTCACCATCTCGATAAGGTTTTTGTATCCATTGTTGTTTTTTGCAAGCAGTACGACACGCCCACGCGGCTTGTCGATACGTCCTTCTTTATCTGCCATGGTACGAGGTGCAAGAAATGCATCAATACCAATGATTGGTTTGATACCCTCCTTCGTACATGCCTTGTAGAAATCTATTGCCCCGTAGAGCGCTCCTGCGTCAGTGATAGCAAGCGCAGGCATGCCATCTTCTTTTGCAGCGGCTGCCAACTCCTTAGGAGTTGGCAGCGCATTCAAAAGAGAATAGTGACTGTGTACGTGTAGGTGTATGAAGTCTGCCTTATCTGCCATAGATGCTCACAGTATACCAAACTTCGTTTCTGGTAGTATGTACGTACGATGAAGCGTATTGTAGGGGTAGATGAGGCAGGAAGAGGACCACTTGCAGGTCCGGTGTCTGTTGGTATTGCTGTCATTCCTCACGATTTTGACTGGGAACTCCTTCCAGGAGTGACGGACTCTAAAAAACTGTCTGAGAAGAGACGTGAAGAGATATATCGTATTGCACGGAGACTGAAAAAAGAAGGACTCCTTGATTACAAAGTCTCACTTGTACATGCAAAGACCATAGATACAAAAGGAATCAATCCGTGTATACGCTCCGCAATACAGAGAGTTTTTACTGGACTATGTCTTGATCCAGAGCATACTGACGTACGACTCGACGGGCTTCTCCGCGCTCCTGATGAATTTGTGGTACAGGAAACTATTACAAAAGGAGATGCCAAAGAGAAGGTGATTGGACTTGCGTCCATCATGGCGAAAGTGACACGGGACAGGTATATGACACGTATCTCTGCACAGTACACTGCATATGACTTCCATATCCATAAAGGATACGGCACAAAGAGACATAGAGAAGCAATACAGGAGTATGGTCTCTCTGATATACACAGGAGGTCATATTGCAAGAACTTCACAGGATAGGATTTTGTGCTATAGTGCAGAGTCTGAAGTCCTAGATGGGCTAGGGCTTGGTTCTTTTGAAGAGGGGTTTCTATGTCTACGGACAGGACTAAGAATTCATCAAAACAACGTGTGAGCGGAGTATATACTCCTTTCTGCGAAAGACGGCGTCTTGCAAACGAAGAGAAAAAACGGCGAACAGAGGAGAATGAAAAAAGAATACCGTCGACGCTGTTTCAGAAAAAAGTCGCTCAAGGATGAATTGTAGGTAAAAGACGCCGGAATTTCACATGTGTGAGTTCCGGCTTTTTATATTGCAAAGTACCAGTGTATCTGCTATAGTTGTCGCCATTATGGTTATACGAATGCGACATACGCGGTCTCACACGAAGAACCGCCGATCACACCATGGGCTGAAAGCGCCGGCGCTTTCAAAGTGTGTAAACTGTGAAGAATTGCACCGTCCACACCACATGTGTCTCAATTGCGGACACTACAATGGACGTCAGGTAATGGATCTCGAAACAAAGCGTAAGGAGCGTGCAGCACGCATGGATGCACGTCGAGAGCGTATTCAGTCAGAGATTGCAGAGGCTGCTCCAGAGGTAACACCTGAGGTGCTTGAGGACACAAAGGAAACACCGAAGGAGGATACTTCAAAGAAGGCAACTGAAGAGAACACTGCAGATACAAAACCAGAGAAGAAGCCGGAGTAATCCACTAAAAAATCCCCATACGGGGATTTTTTTGATATAGTACTAGGGAAAAGACAGTATATGGCACAGAGACATCTTTCACGATCAATTGTTCTTCAGACGCTCTTTGAATGGGATCAGGGCGACATGGAAAAAACCGAGGCTTCGGTGGCTCTTTCTCGTAACGTGGAAGAATTTGCGCAGAATAAGTCGGACATGCCGTTTATGTCGGGACTCCTCGACGGCGTTATCTCCAAGAAGCCTGAACTAGACCTTATCATCGAAAAAGCTGCCCCCGAGTGGCCTATTGATCGTATCTCTCCAGTAGACCGAAATATTCTTCGGTTGGGACTTTACGAACTCCTCTTCGCGGACCGTTCACAGGTACCAGCGAAGGTGGCAATCAATGAAGCAATTGAACTTGCAAAGCAGTTTGGAGGGGATAATTCCAGTCGATTCATCAATGGAGTGCTTGGTGCAGTCTATAAAGAGATTGGAGAACCAGGAAAAGATGAAGGCGCTACCCGCAGGAAGAAAGAAATACCATTTGAAGAGATGCCTATTGAACGAAAGGTGGGAGCGGTTGTGTATGCAACAGACGAGAATGGAGATGTATTCCTCGCACTCGTACATGACATCTTTGGACACTGGACACTTTCAAAGGGAGGTATTGAAGAAAAGGAAGACCTACAGGAGGGTGTACAACGAAAGATTAAGGAGGAGATTGGACTTGAAATTGAAGTGGAGAGTGAACTTGGACAGAACGAGTATGTTGCAACACACCCAGAGAAAGGAAAGGTGCGTAAGCAGGTTACATATTTCCTTGGAAAGTCTCCGTATGTAGACATTACCCTTGAGCAAAAAGGAGGTCTTGATGACGCAAAATGGTTCAAGATTACCGACATCCTAGAACTTAACTTCTATGAGGATATCCTCCCAATTGTGACCAAGGCAGTCACGATGCTCGTTGCCAAGAAATAAATCTGTGGTAGCGTACCTTTTGTATGGAAACAAACAATGAAACACAACCGGTCGAGTTTGCAAAACTGGAGTCAATACTTGGTATCAGTTTTACAGACAAGACCAACCTATTAACCGCAATTACACACCGTTCATATCTGAACGAGCATCGTGAGGCAACACAGGATCATAATGAACGATATGAGTTCCTTGGAGATGCTGTCCTCGAACTTGTCGTAACAGATTTTCTTTTTAAGAAATATCCAGAGAAGCCGGAAGGAGAACTGACTGCAATTCGGGCAGCATTGGTGAATACTATATCGCTTGCTGATGCATCGACACGTCTCGGTGTGAATGATTTTCTTCTGCTTTCTAAAGGGGAGGCAAAAGACACAGGACGCGCACGACAATACATTCTTGCAAATACCTTTGAGGCATTGATTGGTGGTATCTATCTTGATCAGGGGTATGAAAAGGCAGAGCAGTTTATCGCAGATAATCTATTTCCGCGTACGGAGGAAATCGTAGAGAAGCGTCTTTGGCAGGATGCAAAGAGTCGTCTACAGGAAGTTGCACAAGAAAAGGAGAGTGTGACGCCGAGTTACCAGACTATCGGACAGGAGGGTCCAGACCACGATAGAATCTTCACCGTAGGGGTCTTCTTTGGAGATAAACAAGTAGCAGAAGGAAAAGGGCGAGCCAAACAGGAGGCAGAACAGGAAGCGGCAGAGAATGCCATTGAAACAAAGGGGTGGTAATCCACGAAAGGACGCACGCAGGTGCGTCCTTTGTGCTGTATACTGTACGTATGAGACGAGGATTTACACTTGTTGAACTCTTGGTTGCAATCGCTATTATTGCAATCCTTTCTTCTATTGTTGTCGCAGGACTTAACACTGCTCGTGGGGATGCTCGAGATAAGCAGCGTTTGGCTGCGGTAGAGCAGGCGAGACTCTCCATTGAAATATATCGAGAAGCATATGGAGAGTATCCAGATGTAGGGTGTAGTCGGAGTACGACACAGTGGACAGGGAATGGGTCAAACTATGGAGATTGTGAGGAGTATATAGAGGGACTTGATAATATTCTGCAACTCCCGACAGACCCTACCGATGATACGTACGGATATATCTACCGAACAAATGCTGACTTCAGCGAGTACAAGTTTATGGCATACAATGTGGTCGAGACAGAGACGCTTGCAAAGGGGGACGACTATGCACGGTATCCAGATAGTTGTGGTGGGTCTATGACAAGCGCGGAT
>Ga0070727_10002075_pt1 | contig 19862 bp, 17 predicted proteins | sample tdAd472_FD_66722 | JGI IMG/M metagenome (GOLD analysis project Ga0070727, IMG submission 66722) | Marine sediment microbial communities from the Atlantic coast under amendment with organic carbon and nitrate - tdAd47.2 | ecosystem: Environmental > Aquatic > Marine > Coastal > Sediment | place...
ACCCTTCGGCAGGCCGGTTGTCTCTGTCGGAATATCCACCAGCACCCAATGCATGAAATCCATCCGCGCGAGGTCGGCAGGGATCGTCCGGCCTTCCTGGTTGGCGTCGTCGAACACCGTCGGGACGCTGCGGTCATGCATGATGATCGCGTAGGATTGGGTGCCGTCGGGGCCGGCACTCCAGCTGATGGCCGGGCTGATATTCGCGCCGAAGGTGAAGGGCTCGCTGTCGGTGCGAACGCCGAACGCAAACTCTTCGGGTATTCGCTGACCGTCGGCGATGCCGTCGATGCTGATGTTGAGATCCGTCATGATTCCTCCCCATGAGCCTGATCGTGCAGGATCATGAAGCTTAGCATGGGCGCGGGGGCAGAAAAGACCAGCCTGGTGCCCCGTGCGGCGTCTAGAAGTTCGCCGACAGGCTGATCGCACCGAACCGGTCGGCCTGGCGCTGACCCTCGAATTCCAGGGTTCTGAAGATTTGCGTCACCGCCAGGCGTACGCCCTTATAGACAAAGGCGACCCCGAGCTGCGCGTCGCCGACCAGACGCCTCTTGTCGACGCTGTGGCTGCTGGAGAAGGTGTTGCCGTCGAGGAAGATATCGTGGACGACACCGCGCCCCTGGGCGCCGGCGAATGCGTACCAGGCGAGCCCTGAGCGTTTCTCCACCGCCGCGAGCCCGCTGAGGGACGGGCGGATCAGGGGCGGGCCATAATCCACGTCGAGGTTCTGCCCGATCCGGAGGATCGCGCCGGCGCTGGCGAAGGTCATCACATTGCCGATGCTGCCGCCGATGTGGGGAATGACTCCGGCTTCAAGGCCGAACAATTTCCACGGGGCCGGGCGCCAGCGGCGTTCGCCGATCAGCATGACCCCCGGCTCATTGTCGAGCTGATGCCCCCAGCCGTTGGACCGGCCGACATTGATCAGATCATGGACGCCGTTCTGCACCTGCCGACCCAGCGCCCAGGGGCCGACAATCCCGAGGTTGAGCTCGACCGTGTCGAGCGTGTCGGGCACCGAAGACGCCGGGTTGCGCTTGGTCTCGGCATGAACCGATATGGCGCCGTACAGCCAGCCTGCATAGGGCCGGTCGTCGGTGACGAGGGTCGAGGTGGCGGTATTTTCCGGCGTGAAGATGCTCTGGCCGAATGCGGCGCCGACACGGCCCTGCCTGAGGCTTGCAAACGGATAGAGTGTCTCCAGAACATCCTTGACCCAGGCGGGATCACTGTCGCGCGCGCCCGAGACCCAGGATAGGCGGAACCCGTTCGTGTAATGCCGGTCGGTGTTGGCGATCCGGTCGTTTTCCCACTGGACGCTGTAGGTGTCGGGGTTGGCATGAAGTTCGGCCGCGCCGAGGATCATCGACAAGCCGAGGATTGACCCGAGCAGGGGCGCGGAGATGCGCATCAGTCCTGCAGACGGGAGACTGCGAACGGGTTGAACCGGGTCTCGCGGTCGTAATGGTCGATGCCTTCGGCCTTCTTCAGCCAGCCGATCACCGCATAGGTGACGGGTGTCGCCAGAACTTCGTAACCGATTTTGGCGAGGGCCTGCACCACGATCGTGCCGACCAGCACAGTCGTGGGCAGAATTCCCCAGAATGCGACGATGACGAAGACGATGGAATCGAGTCCCTGGCCGACCACGGTCGATCCGATGGTCCGCAGCCACAGCATGCGTCCCGCGGTGATGACCTTCAGGCGAGCCAATATGTATGAATTGGTGAACTCTCCGACCAGATAGGCCAGAAACGAGGCGGCGAGGATTCGCGGGGTTGCGCCCAGGATCGTATCGTAGGCCTCCTGGCCGTCCCAGAAACCGGCCGCCGGCAGAACCCCGACCAGAGCGAATGTCAGAACCGCGAACAGATTGGCCCCGAACCCAACCCAAACGACCAGCCGGGCCTTGGCGAAGCCGTAAACTTCAGTCAGAACATCGCCGATGATGTAGCTGATCGGGAAGATCACGATGGCACCCGTGAGAACATACCCATTTACGTCGATCAGCTTCACGGCCGTGATGTTCGACACGATCAAACAGGTGACGAACAGGACGGTGATAATGAGGAAACGCGTGGTCAGTCCGGACATCAAAGAGTCACTGGTTTTGGGCTGGTATGTTCGGGGCAGGCTAATGGCAGGATGGTGCGCCCGCTGTCAATCTATAGCATCGCGATCGAGGCTTTGCGCATGAAGACATCGGACTTCGATTTCGAGTTGCCGCCCGAGCGGATCGCGCAACGGCCTGCCGAACCCCGTGATTCCGCGCGCCTGCTGGACCTGCGTGACGGCATTGATGACCGGGCCGTGGCGGATCTCCCGCAACTGCTCGCGCCGGGCAGTCTGCTCGTGGTCAACGACACCCGGGTTATTCCGGCGCAGCTCGAAGGGCGGCGCGGCGAGGGCCGGATATCGGTGACGCTGCACAAGCAACTCTCCGCGACCGAATGGCTGGCCTTCGCCAGGCCGGCGAAACGTTTACGGCCGGGTGACCGGATCGAATTCGCGGAAGAGTTCGCCGCCGAGATGGTCGAGCGCCGCGAGGGGGGTGAGGTGTATCTGCGCTTTGAGATGACGCCCGGTGCGTTTCACGGCGCGCTGATGCGCCATGGCCGGACGCCGCTGCCGCCCTATATCAAGCGCGGCGACGGCCCGGACGGGCAGGATGAGCATGACTATCAGACCATGTTCGCGGCCCGTGAGGGCGCGGTGGCCGCACCCACTGCGGGTCTGCATTTCACGCCGGAGCTCATGGCGGCGCTCGCGTCGGCCGGGATGGAGATCGCGACGGTGACCTTGCATGTGGGGGCCGGGACCTTCTTGCCGGTAACGGTCGAGGATGTCAGTGAACACAAGATGCATGCCGAGTATGGCGAGATTGATGCCGCGACGGCGGACCGGATCAATGGGGCTCGGGCGGCGGGACGGCCGGTCGTGTCGATCGGGACGACGGCGCTGCGGGTGCTTGAATCCGCGGTCGATGCCGAGGGTCAGGTGGGAGAGTTTCGTGGCGACACGCGGCTCTTCTGTGTGCCGGGGTATGAATTCCGCATCGTCGATCAGCTGTTCACCAACTTCCACCTGCCGCGCTCGACCCTGTTCATGTTGGTGTGCGCTTTCGCCGGGACCGACCATATGCGGGCGGCCTACCGGCATGCGATCGATCAGGAATACCGCTTCTTCTCCTATGGCGATGCCACGCTTTTGAAGCGCGCCTGACACCGGGGGCGGTTGTGATTTATGAGATAATCGCGTTGCAGATGGGTGTGAAGGGCTGAACTGGATGGGCGACGACATAGTTCAAGACTTGTCCCCTGCCGCGATGCGCGAACGCATCGGGGAGAAGGCACGCGAATTGGGGTTCGATGCCGTCGGGTTCGCGCCGGTCCACCTGGCACCGGAAATCCGTGATCATCTCGCACAGTTCATCGATGAGGGCCGGCATGGCGATATGGACTGGCTGCCGGCCAAGGCCGAGCGCCGACGTGAACCGGTGGCGCTCTGGCCCGAGGCACGTTCCGTGATCGCGCTCGGGATGGCCTACACACCCGACGCCGAAGCCTTTGATGGCCTCGATCAGGAAGGCATCGGCCATTTGTCGGTCTATGCGCGCGGACGCGACTATCACGACGTGGTCAAGAAGCGCCTCAAGGCGCTGGGGCGCTGGATTTGCGAGGCGTTTCCAGGCGACGTGAAGGTGTTCGTCGATACCGCCCCGGTGATGGAGAAACCCGTGGCCCAGGCGGCCGGTCTGGGGTGGCAGGGCAAGCACACCAACCTGGTGTCACGCGCGCATGGCTCGTGGCTGTTTCTGGGAGAGGTGTTCACCACCCTCGAACTGCCCGACGATACTGAAGAAAAGGATCATTGCGGGTCTTGCCGGCAATGTCTTGATGCGTGTCCGACGAACGCACTGCCGGCGCCCTATCAGATCGATGCGCGCCGCTGTATTTCCTACCTGACGATCGAGCACAAAGGGCCCATCGATCGCGAGTTGCGCCCGCTGATGGGCAATCGGATTTATGGCTGCGATGACTGCCTCGCGGCCTGCCCGTGGAACAAGTTCGCCGCATCGGCCCCCGTGACCGAGTTGCGCGCGCGCGATGATCTGGCCGCGCCGCGTCTCACCGATCTGGTGCGGCTCGACGATGGGGCGTTCCGTGCGTTCTTCTCACGAACCGCGATCAAGCGCGTGGGGCGGGATCGGTTCGTTCGCAATGTATTGATCGCGCTGGGAAATGTCGGCGGCGACGGCGCCGCCGATGCCGCCGGTGAACGGCTGACGGATGCAAATCCGCTGGTGCGGGGCGCGGCCGTGTGGGCCCTGTCCCGTCTTCTGCCCGCGCGCGCGTTCGCGGATATGCGTACACAGCATATGCCGCAGGAGACCGACAGCCATGTTCTGGACGAGTGGATGGCGGAGGAGACTCCCGTTGGAGGGCCGCGCTAGTCTTCTTGAGCTGGTTTTGACGGTGAGGAGATTGGGATGAGCGTATCGGTATCGGACCGGATGCACGAGTTCGTGGCACTGCATGACGATGAAGTGGACTGGCAGGAGGGCGAGGACGTCAACGAATTGTTGTCGCTGCCGCCGGGCGTGAAGGTGAAAATCTTTAATTATGACGCTGAGATGCAGCGGGTCGATATGAAGGTTCGCTTCCCGCCCGGCTACGTCGAACCCGAGCACAGCCACAAGAGCTGGCACTCGATCATGGTGCTCGCCGGCCGGATGTGCGTGGCGGGCAAGGATCTGCGCCCGGGCGACTATGTCTTCGGCGGCAACATGTTGCATGGGCCCTATGAGTATCCCGATGGCTGCGAGGTCTTCACTGTGTTCATGGGGGAGGGCACCCAGCATGAGTGGGACGAGGACAAGCATCTGACCCATCAGAACAGCTGGGACGCCGAAACGGACGCCGGCAAGGACGGGGTCGTCAAACAGGCCGCGGCGCGATCCGGCGGCAAGGTTAGCGCGGATTCGGACTGAGGGGCCGTCATGGCGACATATTTCTTCTACTGCCGGGACAAACCGGACACCGGCGATATCCGAAAGGCGATCGTCGAGGAGCATTGGGCGTTTATGGACAAGTATGCGGACCGGATGGTCGCGCGCGGGCCGACCCTGGCTGACGACGGGGCGACACCCACCGGCAGCATGCATATGGTCGAACTGGCCGATGCCGAAGCGGCGCGGGTATTCGCCTATGATGAACCCTATGCGAAGGCAGGCGTGTTCGATGACATCATCGTGCGTCGTTGGCGCAATGCGCTCGGCCGCACGATGTGGGATTTCGAGGGAGACCCGGAGAACAACCAGCGGTTCCTCGTGATCGGTCACGGACGCTCCGACACGACAGAAACCCGCGATGGCCTGCTTGAGGCGCATCGCGCGTATTTCATCGATGGCGGTTATCTGCCCCGGTTCATCGAGCGTGGTCCGCTCTACAATGAGGATGAAACCGAGTGGGTCGGCAGCGCCATGCTGATCGAATTGCCCAATCGTGGCGCGGTCGAAGACATGCTCGCCGACGAGCCCTATTGCAAGGCCGGTCTCTACGCGCGTGTGGACATTCATCGCTGGCGGTTCGGCGGCCGCCACTAGATCGGCAACAGTCCGAGAATTCGCGTGTTTGACGAACCGTTGCACCGCGCGCGCGGGCGGCTTACATAGACGCCCCGTCTGCCAACCAACCCTGTCGAGAGTGCGCTGTGAACACCCCGCAATATGTCTATGTCATGAAGGGCCTGACCAAGGTCTTCCCCGGCGGCCGCAAGGTTGTCGAAGATGTCTGGCTGAGCTTCATGCCCGGCGCCAAGATCGGCGTCCTGGGCCTGAACGGTTCGGGCAAGTCGACCCTGCTCAAGATCATGGCCGGCCTCGACAAGGAATATCAAGGCGAGGCCTGGGCCGCTGATGGATTGAAGGTGGGGTTTTTGCAGCAGGAACCCGATCTCGACCCCACCAAGGACGTGATGGGAAACGTCATGGAGGGCGTCGCCGAGACCAAGGCGCTGCTCGATCGCTTCAACGAAGTGAGCATGCGTTTCGGCGAGGATATTACGCCTGAGGAAATGGATGCGTTGATCGCGGAGCAGGCCGAACTTCAGAACGAAATCGATGCGAGCGATGCGTGGGAGCTCGACCGCCAAATCGAGATTGCCATGGATGCGCTGCGTTGCCCGCCGGGTGACGCCGATGTTTCGAAGCTGTCGGGTGGCGAGCGGCGGCGGGTGGCACTGTGCCGTTTGCTGCTGTCCCGGCCCGACATGCTGTTGCTCGACGAGCCGACCAACCATCTCGATGCCGAATCCGTTGCCTGGCTCGAACGCTTTCTCGAGGACTATTCCGGGACCGTCGTCGCGGTGACCCATGATCGCTATTTCCTCGATAATGTCGCCGGTTGGATTCTCGAACTGGACCGTGGCAAGGGGATTCCCTTCGAAGGCAATTACAGCGCCTGGCTCGAGGCGAAAGAGAAACGCCTGGCACAGGAAGAACGCGAAGAATCGTCGCGTCAGCGCACGATCAAACAGGAGCTCGAATGGGTACGTCAGAGCCCGCGGGCACGCCAGGCCAAGAGCAAGGCGCGCGTCGATGCCTATGAGAAGCTCGTCGCCAACAGCCAGGACAAGGCGCCCGAGAACCAGCAGATTACAATTCCACCGGGCCCCCGTCTGGGTGACCTGGTGATAGAGGCGGACAGTATCCGCAAGGGCTTCGGCAATCACCTGCTGATCGATGATCTGAGTTTCAAGATGCCGCCGGGCGCGATCGTCGGCGTGATCGGGCCGAACGGCGCAGGTAAAACCACATTCTGTCGCATGGTCACGTCACAGGACACGCCCGATTCCGGCGACTTCCGGATCGGTGACACCGTGGTGATGGGATATGTCGATCAGAGCCGCGACGCGCTGTCCGAGGAAAAGACCGTGTGGGAGGAGATCTCGGAAGGGATCGATGTGATCGAACTCGGCAAGCGCAACGTGCAGAGCCGCGCTTATGTCGCCGGGTTCAACTTCAAGGGGTCGGACCAGCAGAAGCCCGTCGGTCAGCTATCCGGCGGCGAGCGCAACCGGGTCCATCTGGCCAAGGTTCTGAAGTCGGGCTCCAACTTCCTGATGCTCGATGAGCCGACGAATGATCTGGATGTCGATACGTTGCGCGCGCTCGAGGAAGCGCTGCTGGAATTTCCCGGTTGCGCAATCGTGGTCAGCCATGATCGCTGGTTCCTCGACCGGATCGCGACCCATATTCTCGCCTTCGAAGGCGACAGCGAAGTGGTCTGGTTCGAGGGCAATTATGAGGCCTATACCGAGGATCTGAAACGCCGCAAGGGCGCGGATGCGGACCGGCCGCACCGGATCAAATACAAGCCACTGCAACGCTGAATGCGCTGGTCGTCGGGCGGAGACGGCGTTTAGCTGTCCCGCATCTTTCGCAGTTCCGCGAGCAGAGCCGAAAGTTCGCGCCCACCATTGCGGATCACCGAGTTAAACTCGTCGCGCTGGGTGTTGGCCATGCTGATGCCTTCAAGCTTCACATCGACGATCTTGATGACATCGCCCTGACTTGCGACCCGCCATTCAATTCGGACCGGCGTGGTGGGGCTGGTGAAGAAAAGGCTTGAGACCAGTGCCACCTTTTCCGGGCCGTTGGTGGGCTCATCTGATGCATCGCGGACCTCGAACGCCTGTCCGGAATAGAGCGAAAACCGGTCGGCCCATGTGCTGACGATAACGTCCTCAAACAGAACGAGATATTCCTCACGCTCCTGCTTGGAGGCGCTGCGCCAGTATCGGCCGAGCGCGAAACGCGCAATGCCGTCCACCGCGAACCCCTCGCGGAACAGGTTCCGGAACTGGGTGCGACGTTCTTCACTGTCTATATTGGCATCAGTAAGGGTCGAAATCGCCCGATCTGATAGCGACTTGATGAACGCGACAGACGCTTCCAGATGTCCATCCGCCTTCGCCGCAGGTGCGGCGAAGAGCAGAGCGAGGACAATGACGAACGCTGAGGTAAAGCGTGCGATCATCGGACCAAGTCCTATTGGCCGGAAGCGGTTTCTTTGGTGCCCGCACCCTCATCTAAGTCCAGGCCCAGTGTCGGTGCGGGCTGGACGGGAACAGACCCGCCATTGCGAACCTGGTCCGCGCGTTGCTGACGATAGAGGCTGCGAACAGCGGCGTAGTAATCAAGTGAATTACGCTGAAGATCGCGAACCTGGTCGACGTTGTTGGAGCGGCGCACGACGGCATTGCCGGTCGCGCGACCGATCGTCACCGGCGTGTCGGTAACCCAGCCAACCGGGTCGAAGAAGAAATCGCCAATCGTGCCGAACGTGTCACGCACCGAAGATGGGCCGATCAGCGGCAGCATCACATACGGACCCTGCTCGAAGCCCCACACGGCGAGTGTCTGGCCCGCATCTTCAAACACGGGTTCTTTGTCCGGCATCGTGTTGCCGAGCAGGAAGGTCGGGAGCGCCGTGAAGAATCGCGTGGCGGCCAGATTCGCCCGTTCCATGTCGCCCTGTAAAAGAGAATGCAGGAAGCTGAGGGGCATGAAGAGATTGGTGATGAAATTCTCGACCGGCGGCTTCAGTTCGTCCGGGAAAAGATCCCGGTAGGTCACGGCGGTCGGCTGGAGCATCAGCTGATCCACCGCCACATTCGCTGCGAAGACCAAGCGGTTCGCAGGCTCGAACGGATCGTTCGCCTCTTCGAACTCGGCCATGGCTTCTTTATCGCCGCTCGGCGGTATCGCGCATGCTGATAGGGCCCCCATCAAAAGCGCGGCAAGCAAAAAGCGAGAAGGTTTAAGGTCGGTAACTGTTTTCAACATTTTCTCTCGTCCACATCGCAGTCCGGCTCCCTTACCCAGGAAAACAGCCAACTGCGTAACCTGCACACAAAACCACCGCCCCATCATGGCCTGATGCCCTTGCAGGAACCTTAACGTGTCGCCCCCGCGACAAGCATTGGTCAGGTCGTGTGATCATTTTGCTACCACAGCCCTTCAGGTAGCGCCACACGCCAAGCATGGGCTCGGGGTGGTGTCGAAGGTATTGTTGCAAATTAGCTACAGTTTATGTCGACGAATCGGGCACAACCGTGAGATTTCACTGGCAAATATAAAGATATAAATATATGTTTATATCAATCGCCAGTCCGAATCAGACAGGCTGGCGCCGATTCGGCCCCGTTCCAACCGGGGTCTTTCTACACGTGGAAAGAGCGAGCGCCCCAACATCGTCATGGACCAGGTCCTTGCAATCTTGCGTGCGGCGGGGGAGCCGAACCGGCTTCGGATTCTGGCGCTGTGTGCACAGGGTGATTTAACCGTCAGTGAATTGACCCGAATCCTGGGACAGAGCCAGCCCGGTATCTCGCGTCATCTCAAGCTTCTGTGTGACGCGGGCCTGCTCGAACGCCTTCAGGAAGGCAGTTGGGCGTTCTTTCATCTCGCAACCGGGACGCCGACCGCCGACATCATGCGATCGCTGATCGATGAGGTCGATGATGCGGACGGACTGATCGCGCGTGATCGCCAGCGCCTGGACGAAATCAAGGTTGCCCGCGCAAGGCTCGCCGAGGCCTATTTCAGAGAAGCTGCGGGTTCCTGGGATCAGATTCGTGCGCTGCACGTCGATGAGGGTGTGGTCGAGGCCGCGATCCGGGAGCTTTTGGCGGGTGATGATCACGACACATTGCTGGATATCGGGACCGGCACCGGCCGCATGCTGCAATTGCTGAACGATCGGGTGCGCGAGGCCGTGGGGGTGGATCAATCGCGCGATATGCTGGCCGTCGCCCGGACCAATTTGTCGGCCGCGCGCTATCGCAATTGCAATGTGCGCCAGGCCGACATGTATCAATTGCCCTTCGCCGACGGTTCTTTCGATCTCGTGATCCTGCACATGGTGCTGCATTTTGCCGACGAGCCCGGTGATGCGATCCGGGAAGCGGCGCGTGTACTCAAGCCGGGCGGCGCCTTCATTGTGGTCGATTTTGCACCCCATGGGATGGAGGAATTGCGTGACCACCACGCGCATCGGCGGCTGGGCTTTCGAACGGAAGAGGTGGGCCGCTGGGCGTCCGACCAGGGTTTGCAGACAATCGATGTACGCACCCTGCCGGGCAGTTCTCTGAACGTCACGATTTGGAAGACGCGACGGCCTGCCGATGTGCAGTCGTTTGAAACCGATACGCGCCCGCGCGCCCACGCTTAGGGATATTCATGGCCGCCGATACAGAAAAACTTGAACGGTCGAGCACAGACCGCCGGCCTTCCGTCAGCTTCGAGTTCTTCCCGCCGAAGACGCCGGAGATGGAAAAATCCCTGTGGGATACGATCTGTGATCTTGCACCGATCGACCCGTCCTTTGTCTCGGTGACCTACGGTGCGGGCGGTTCGACACGGGCGCGGACCCACGCAACGGTCTCGCGGATTGTCAAAGAGGCAGGGCTGACGGCGGCGGCGCATTTGACGTGCGTTGCGGCGACGCGTGCGGAAATCGAGAGTGTTGCACGGGACTATTGGGATGCGGGTGTTCGCCATATCGTGGCCCTGCGTGGTGACCCGCCGGAAGGTGAGGCGGACTACACGCCCCATCCCGACGGCTTCGCCTACGCTGCAGATCTGGTGGCGGGGCTGCAGTCGGTCGCGCCTTTCGAAATTTCCGTGGCCGCCTATCCCGAGACCCATCCCGAGGCGCCCAGCGCCGATTTCGATATCGACAATTTGAAACGCAAGGCCGATGCCGGTGCGGTCCGCGCCATCACCCAGTTTTTCTTCGACAATGACGCTTTCCTGCGCTTTCGCGACCGGGTCACGGCGGCCGGAATCGGAATTCCGCTTATTCCCGGCATCATGCCGGTCGGCAACTTCAAGAGCATGACCCGTTTTGCTGCCATGTGCGGCGCCAGCGTGCCGAACCGGCTGGCCGCGGCGTTTGAGGGGCTGGATGACGACCCGGCGGGCCGGGCGGAGGTCGGAGAGCGGCTTGCGAGCGCGCAATGCCTCGATCTGCGTGAACATGGTGTCGACGATTTTCATTTCTACACATTGAACCGCGCGGACATGACCCATGCGATCTGTCGCAATCTGGGCGTGGCTGACGGCGGTTCGGAGACGGAGCCGACATGATCCAGATGCGAACCAAGAAGGCGCTCGTCGATGAATTGGCTGAGCGCATCGTTGTTCTGGATGGGGCGATGGGGACCGAAATTCAGGCTTTGAAGCTCGTCTCGGCGGATTTCCATGGCAAGCATTTCGAAGGCCTCGGCAATGATCTGACGGGCAACAACGACATCCTCAACCTGACCGCCGCCGACGCGATCCGCGATATTCACCTGAGCTATCTGGCTGCCGGCGCCGACATCGTGACGACCAACACCTTTAATGCCACCACGGTCTCCCAGGCCGACTACGCCATGGAAGAATATGTCGTCGAGATCAATGCCGAGGGTGCGCGCCTGGCCAATGAGGCATGTGATCAGGTGATGGAGAGCGAGCCCGGACGCACCTGCTGGGTGGCCGGCGCAATCGGCCCGACCAACAAGACAACGTCCATTTCGCCGGACGTGAATGACCCGGGATACCGCGCGATCGATTTCGACACGCTCAAGGATTCTTACAAGCAGGCAGCCCGTGCGCTTTTGGTGGGTGGTGTCGATCTGTTTCTCATTGAAACCATCTTCGACACGTTGAACGCCAAGGCCTGTATCTTCGGGCTTGAGGAATTGTTCGAGGAAACCGAAGAGCGTCGACCGATCTTGATTTCGGGCACGATCACTGACCTGTCGGGGCGGACGCTGACAGGCCAGACACCCGAAGCGTTCTGGAACTCGGTTCGCCATGCCCGGCCGCTGACGATCGGGCTCAACTGCTCCATGGGGGCCGAGGGGATGCGGCCCTATCTCGTCGAATTGTCACGGGTCGCGGATACCTTCATCTGTGCCTATCCCAATGCCGGATTGCCGAACGAATTCGGTGAGTATGACGAGCAGGCCGATGAGACGGCGGGTTTCGTCCGCGAATGGGCCCAGGACGGGCTGTTGAATATCGTGGGCGGCTGTTGTGGCACGACGCCGGCCCATATCGCGGCGATCCGCAAGGCGGTCGACGGACAAGCACCGCGTGCGATACCGGAGCGTCCCGCGGCGATGCGCCTGTCCGGCCTCGAGCCCTTTACCGTTGCGACCGGGATGCCGGCATGAGCGCGATCGGCAGCCAGTTCGTCAATATCGGTGAGCGGACCAATGTCACCGGGTCGGCGCGGTTTCGCGAGCTGATCACCGCCGGCGACTACGACACGGCACTGGAAGTCGCGCGCCAGCAGGTCGAGAACGGCGCCCAGATCATCGATGTGAACATGGATGAAGGGATGCTCGATTCCGAGGCGGCCATGGTGCGGTTCCTCAACCTGATCGCCGCCGAGCCAGACATCTCGCGGGTGCCGGTAATGATCGATTCCTCGAAATGGTCGGTGATCGAGGCCGGGCTCAAATGCGTGCAAGGCAAGGCGGTCGTGAACTCGATCAGTCTCAAGGAAGGCGAGGCGCCGTTCCTGGAGCAGGCCCGCAAGATTCGCGGTTACGGCGCCGCGACCGTCGTCATGGCGTTCGACGAGGATGGTCAGGCCGACACGGCCGACCGGAAATTCGAGATCTGTGCCCGATCCTACAAATTGCTCACCGAGGTGGCCGGGTTGCCGGCCGAAGACATCATCTTCGATCCGAACATCTTCGCGGTCGCGACGGGGATTGAGGAGCATAACGAATACGCCATCGCGTTCATTGAGGCGACCAAGCGCATCCGCGCCGAGCTGCCCCATGCCCATGTGTCGGGCGGCGTTTCGAACCTGTCCTTTTCATTCCGCGGCAACAACGCGGTGCGCGAGGCGATGCATGCCGCGTTCCTGTATCACGCCATTCGCGCGGGCATGGACATGGGCATCGTCAATGCCGGCCAGATCATGGTCTATGACGACATCCCCGCCGATCTGCTGGAACGGATCGAGGATGTGCTGTTCAACCGGCGCCCCGATGCCACCGACCGCTTGCTCGAAGTGGCGGACGAGCATCGCGACAGCGGTGCGGCAGCGGCGGAAAAGAACCTCGAATGGCGTGAGGGAAACGTCACGGAGCGGCTCGAATACGCGCTGGTGCACGGTATCGCCGATTTCGTGGTCGAGGATGCCGAGGAGGCCCGCCTGGCCGCCGAACGCCCCTTGCACGTCATCGAAGGGCCATTGATGGACGGCATGAACGTCGTCGGCGACCTGTTCGGCGCGGGCAAGATGTTCCTGCCCCAGGTCGTGAAGAGCGCGCGTGTCATGAAACAGGCCGTGGCCCATCTCACGCCCTATATGGAGGCCGAGCGCGAAGCCGCGGGTCGGGCCGTCGAGGCGAACGGCAAGATCCTGCTCGCGACGGTCAAGGGCGACGTCCACGATATCGGCAAGAACATCGTCGGCGTTGTCCTCCAGTGCAACAGCTATGACGTCGTGGATCTCGGCGTGATGGTGCCGGCGGAGAAAATCCTGGCCGCGGCGCGGGAAGAGAATGTCGATATCATTGGCGTGTCGGGACTGATCACGCCGAGCCTGGACGAGATGGTCAGCCTGGCCCGCGAGATGAAGCGGCAAAATTTCGAGCTGCCCTTATTGATTGGCGGCGCGACCACCAGCCGGCTGCACACGGCGGTGAAGATCGACCCGGGCTACGATCACCCCGTCATTCACGTCAATGACGCCTCGAAAGCCGTGGGGGTGATGAGCAACCTCCTGTCGAAGACGGCCCGAGATGACTTCGTCGAGCAAATTCGAGCCGAGTATGCGACCGCCCGGGAGAAGCATGCCGGCAGCGGCCGGGAATCCAAGCGCCAGACCATTGAGGGTGCGCGCGCCAACAAGGCGCCGATCGACTGGTCCGATTACCGGGCGCCGGTGCCCTCATTTCTTGGTACGCGTGTATTCGAGACCTATGATCTGGCCGATTTACGCGAATGCATCGACTGGACGCCATTCTTCCGGACCTGGGAGCTGTCCGGAAAGTTCCCCGACATCCTGCAGGACGACATCGTGGGCGAGGCCGCACGTGATCTGTATGACGATGCCCAGGAAATGCTCGACCGGATGGTGACCGAGCAGTGGTTGAAGCCGCGTGCTGTCGTCGGGTTCTGGCCCGCCAACGCGGTCGGTGACGATATCGCGCTGTATCGTGATGCCGAACGCAACGAACCGCTCGCCGAGATACACACCCTGCGACAGCAAATGATGCGCGGCAACAACGGGCGGCCCAACTTCGCGCTGTCCGATTTCGTGGCGCCGGCCGAGACCGGCGCGATCGATTATCTCGGCGGTTTCGTCGTGACGGCGGGCGCGGAGATCGACGGGATTGCGGCGCGTTTCGAGAAGGACAATGACGACTACAATTCGATCCTCGCCAAGGCGCTGGCGGACCGGCTGGCCGAGGCCTTTGCCGAGCGCATGCACCAGCGGGTCCGGACCGAGCTTTGGGGCTATGCGTCCGACGAAGACCTGTCGAACGCGGAGCTGATTTCCGAGGAGTATCAGGGCATCCGCCCGGCACCGGGTTACCCGGCCTGCCCGGACCATACGGAGAAGGGCACCCTGTTCGAAATTCTGGATGCCGAGGCGGCGACGGGCGTGTCCCTGACCGAGAGTTACGCTATGTGGCCGCCGTCATCGGTCGCCGGGTTCTATTTCTCCCATCCTGAGGCGCGGTATTTTGGGGTCGGTCGGATCGAGCGTGACCAGGTCGAGGATTATGCCGCGCGCAAGGATATGGACGTCGAGACGGCGGAGCGCTGGCTGGGGCCGAACCTCAACTACAATCCCGACGACCACGCGAACCGCGACGCGGCGGCGTAGGCGGTCGCGCGACGAAGTCTAGTCCGCGACGATTGTCCGCCGGGTCTCCGTCTCCGCGATCACGCGCCCGCGGCGGATGACGTAGCGCCGGTCGGGTTTCTCGACGATAGCTTCCAGCGGCGAATGCGCATCGAGGATCACCAGGTCGCCGGCACAGCCGGGCGCGGTTCCATAGTCGGCGAGACCCAGGACCCTCGCGGCGTTGTCCGTCGTCATGGTGAACACGGCCTCGATCTCGTCAGGCTGGCTCATATGGGCGGCATGGGCCAGCAGGAAGGCCAGTTCCAGCGGGTCGTCGCGGCCGAACGGGTAGAACATGTCCCGCAGATTGTCCTGGCCGAACGCCACGTTGACGCCGCGCGCCAGCAATTCCTTCACCCGTGTGATCCCGCGCCGCTTGGGATGGGAATCCTCGCGGCCCTGAAGCATCAGGTTGGTCGCCGGGTTGGCGATCATGTGGATACCGGCCGCCGCGACCATGTCCATCACCCGTTCGGCATAATCGTCGGGATAGGCGGCGAGCGCGCAGGTGTGTCCGGCGACGACGCGGCCCTGCCAGCCATGGGCGATCGTGGCCTCGCAAAGCATTTCCAGAGTGCGGGCGTTGGGATCGTCGGTCTCGTCGATATGCATGTCGACGGCGCAGTCATGTTCGCGGGCGATGGCGAAGGCGATCTCGATATGTGCGCGGCTTTCGTCGGGTCCCGCCTCGTTGAAGGGCATGCCGCCGATCTGGTCGGCGCCGCGCGCCATCGCCTCGCGCAGCAGGGCCTCGCAGCCCGGGTCGCCGACGATGCCCTTTTGGGGGAAGGCGACGATGTGGAGCTCGAGCAGGTTGGCAAACTCTGCGCGCACGTCCAGCAACGCGTCGAACGCCGTCAGCCCGCAGCCGGTATCGATGTCGATATGGGTGCGCATGCGGGTGACGCCATTGGATATGGCGGTGCAGATGATATGTCCCGCACGCGCCGCAATGTCCGCGGTCGAATAACTTGCCTTGCGGGCGCCGAGAATCTCAATCGCCTCGTCGAGGGAGCCGCTGACATTAACCGGGATGCTGTCGGCGAGCAGCACCTTGTCGAGGTGGATATGGGGCTCGATGAAACCCGGCACGCAAAGGCGGCCTTCCGCATCAATGATCGTGGTATCGGCCGCCTCGACGGTGTCGAGGGCCACATACACACCGCCGGATATGGCCAGGTCGGTCGGTTCCGGTTGGCCCCAGACGGCGGCGTTGCGGATGATCATCTCTGCGCTCATGCGGCGGCTTCTCCCGCCCGCATCTTAGACCGGGATGCGCCGCCCGGTGCCGTTATTTGCCGATCATGCTGAGAAATTCCTGGCGGGTCGCCGGATCGTCGCGAAATGCCCCGAGCATCCGGCTGGTCACCATATCGACTCCGGTCTTGTTGACGCCGCGGGTGCTCATGCACTGATGCGCGGCTTCGATCACGACGGCCACACCGCGCGGCTGCAGCACCTCGTCGATGATGTTGGCGATCTGTGCCGTCATCTTCTCCTGGATCTGCAGGCGCCGCGCATAGGCCTCGACGATGCGCGCCAGCTTGCTGATGCCGACCACGCGGGTCTTCGGGAGATAGGCGACATGGGCATGGCCGATGATCGGCGCCATGTGATGCTCGCAGTGGCTGACGAACCCGATGTTCCGCAGCAGCACGATCTCGTCATAGCCGTCGGTCTCCGAGAAGGTCCGTTGCAGAATGCTTTCGGGGTCTTCGGTGTAGCCGCCGAAGAATTCGTCATAGGAACGCACCACCCGGTCGGGAGTATCGAGCAAGCCTTCGCGGTCGGGATCGTCACCGGCATAGGCAAGCAAGGTGCGCACAGCGTCCAGAGCGGCGTCGCGGGACGGTCTGGCATCGTCGGCGACCGACGCGCTTTCGATGACGTTCGTGATGATCTGGCGCTTGTGCGCGTTCATGGAAAATCCCCGTTTTGACTCTTTCACGGAGTTGTACGGGGCGAGGCCGGCGGCGGATCACAAGTGCTTCTAGACGTCAGAGACCTTGTTCGATCATATGCTCGACCGGCCGGCCGCTGACCCGGATGATCCGTTCGAGAGGTAAATTCAGGGACGGGTCGTCCGTCGGGCTGTCGAGGCCGCGCTGGATGAAGGCCCCCAGGTTGCGCGCGTGATGGAGCGCGCGCTTGCCGGCCGGCAGCCGCTCCGCCTCGTAGCGTGCCATCGCGTCCGGAATCGTCTCGCTGTCGGCGAGCGCGTCGGCGAGCGCCAACGCGTCCTGGCCCGCCTTGAGCACGCCGACCCCGACATGGGGCCGCGCGACGAAGGCGGCGTCGCCGATGAGTGCGACATTGCCGAAAGCGAGCCGATCGTTGTCCACATCGTAGATCGGCTGCACGGTCGTGCTGTCGGCGCGCATCACCGCCTCATGGAAATTCGCCGGCATCTCGTGGCGCGCGTTCTCGCGCACCATCTCCACATGTTCCGGCCGCATGCGGTGGGGCGGGATGCCGTACTCGTAGGTCTTGCCGGATGCGTCGGTCAGGATGTCGGCGAGCTTTTCGTCGGATGCCGGGTGATACCAGAGATAGGTGTAGCGGCGCTCGCCGGGCGCCTGGGATCCGTCCGCGCCGTCGATCGGGTAGCCGATGAGCTGGCTGCCGGGCATGAACAGGAACGCGTAGTGGCTGAAGATGTCGGCGCGGAAGGTCTCCGACAGGTTTGCTTCCTGGCTGGTTCCGCGCCAGGCGACATAGCCCGCATACTCCGGCTGCACCTCGGGCGCGACGATCTGGCGGACGGCCGAGCGGAAACCGTCGGCGCCGATCACCACGTCGGCCTCGAAACTACGCCCCTCGGTGGTGCGAACGCTGGTAACCCCGCCCACCGACTCCATTCCGGCGAAGACATTGCCGCCGTGATAATGGGCACGCGGAAACTTCTCGAACAGGCTCAGATAGACCTGGTTCCAGGCGCAGAGCTGCTGGTCGAGCGCGAATTGGGAGACAATCGCGCCGGTGCGGTCGAACGCCGTGCGACCGGACACATCGATGCCGCCGGACATCCCGCGGGGCACATCGAGCAGGTCGAGTAGGTCTTCCAGCTCCGCATGCCGGGCGATGCCCTGGCCCCGCGATGCGAGATTCTCTGGGGCGATCTCCAGAATGTCGACCTCCCAGCCGCGGCCGACCAGGAAGTTGCCGGCGAACAGGCCGCCCACGGAACCGCCCACGATGACGGCGCGCTTGTTTTTCATGCACCCTCAGTAAAAGAACGTCGCGTGAGTGGAATCGCTATTCCCCCATATCGACGATGGCAATGACGGGGCCGCCGCCCTGTGGCCCCTGGTGCATGGCGTCGACCGACACGAACACGGCCGGATCGCCGATGGCCGTCGCCGCGACGCCGCCCACGGCGGCCTTGGAATGGCGGTGATGATGCACGTCGGAATCATCCAGCATGATCTGGCGTCGGCCGCGCAGGCGCGCGCTCGGGTCGGCCTCGCATTTCATGAAGCAGTTGACGACCCGGCCGCCGAGATCTTCGGCGCGGGGGCGGTCGGGAAGCTCGAGGCCGGCGTCGCGAATTGAATCGTAGATGCCGTCGATGTCCAGCGCGTCCTTCATGACGCTGTGGCCGATGCGGTAGCGCCCGCCCGCGCCGGCCTTGTTGCCGAACAGCACGATCTGGGCCCGGTCGAGCTCGACGCCCGACGAACAGGACGCAACCGCCGAATAGAGGTCCATGTTCTTGCAGATCTCCTCGGCCTTCGGCATTTCGATCTCGCCGAGCGCCACGGCGATTCCGAGCGCCGTGGTGCCGTTGGACACGCCCATGGAATCATGGACCTCGCACGCCACTGTCTGGCCGCGGTCATGGGCGTCTTTCACGCCCTCGACGGTCAGCAGCGGCGTCTTCGTCTGAACGTAATGCACATCCTTCGGGTCGGTGATGCCGGCGTCCGCCATGGCGTCGCGCACCGCGTCGGCGACCTTCTCGACCATCGCCAGGCGGCCGATATCCTCGGGGAACAGCTCGGCACTCATGGCGGTGCCCATGACGATCCGGTCCTGGTCGTCGGGGCCGGTCGCGTCGTTGCGGGCGAAGGCCACGGCATGGGGTGTGATGACCCCGTCGCAGCCGCCCGACCAGACCATGGGAATTTCTTTAACCTCGGCCTCGGATCGGCTGCCATGATTCATCAGGACTGCGCGGTAGGCCTGGTCCGACAGGATGCGGGTGAAATCATTGACCCCGCCATTGCCCTCGGTTTTGCCGATGACCGCAACGATTTCGTCGGCGGCGACGTCGCCGGAGGCGATCCATTCGTCGAGCCCGGAGGCGTCGGAGACGGACTTGATTTCAATCTTGCGGACGTCGATGGCCATTATGTTCTTCCCTGGTTGCTTGGTTCTTCAGCCGGCGAGCCGGCAGGATACTAGATCGCCGCCGGGGGCCAACCCACCGGACGGACATGTTGTAACAGTTTTGCGACCGCCAGGATGGTGGGTTCCCCCAATCGCGGCCCGATGATCTGGAGGCCGACCGGAAGGCCCGATGCGCTTAACCCGGCGGGGGCGGACCCGGCGGGAAAGCCCGTGAGCGTGATCAGGAATGCCTGCGCAACCCAGTCGATGTAGTTCTCCAGGCGGACGCCGCCGATGTCTTCGGGGTAGTTCTGCTCGACCGGAAAGGGCAGCACCGGTGCGGTGGGTGTCAACAGCACATCGTAGCGCGACAGGCAGTCTCGTGCGGTTTGCCACATCCGGGCGCGAACCTGTTCAGCCGCCGCCGTTGCGCGGACGTCCTGGGCCAGGCCGTCGCGGATGTTCCCCGCCAGGTTGGCGCCGAACCGGTCGATATATTCGAGGCGTGCGAGCTGTTGGCCAACCATCCATTCGCCTCGCAGGACCTTGAAGGCCTCCCGACCCGCCGACAGGTCGAGGGAAATTTCATCGATCGTTGCGCCCGCG
>Ga0070727_10002079_pt1 | contig 19841 bp, 15 predicted proteins | sample tdAd472_FD_66722 | JGI IMG/M metagenome (GOLD analysis project Ga0070727, IMG submission 66722) | Marine sediment microbial communities from the Atlantic coast under amendment with organic carbon and nitrate - tdAd47.2 | ecosystem: Environmental > Aquatic > Marine > Coastal > Sediment | place...
CAAGACGGCCGACATCAAGGCACGGATCGATCAGATTCGTCGCGAACTGGAAAACTCGACGAGCGATTACGACAAAGAGAAGCTCAACGAGCGGATCGCGAAGTTGTCCGGCGGCGTGGCTCAGGTCAACGTCGGTGCGGCTACCGAATCGGAAATGAAAGAAAAGAAGGCCCGCGTCGAAGACGCACTGCACGCGACCCGTGCTGCCGTCGAAGAAGGCATCCTGCCGGGCGGCGGCGTCGCTCTGCTGCGAGCGTCCGGATCGGTTAAGCCGGGCAAGCTCGGTCACGATGAAGAAGTTGGTTACAACATCATCCTGCGTGCCTGCCGTGCTCCGATTACTCAGATCGCCAACAACGCCGGCAAAGACGGCAGCGTGATCTGCGAGAAGGTCCTCGAACTGGACGGCAATAAGGGCTACAACGCCGCCACCGACAAGTACGAAGACCTCGTCAAAGGTGGCATCATCGACCCGGCCAAGGTCACACGGACTGCTCTGCAGAACGCCGCTTCCGTCGCCACTCTTCTGCTGACCAGCGACGCTCTGATTGCTGAAAAGCCGAAGGACGACAAAGGCCACGGCCACGATGAGGACATCTACTAAGCCACTGGTTGAGTAGCCTCAGACTGAAAATTAAAACGCCCGGAGAGACCTGTTCTCTCCGGGCGTTTTTGTGTGCCGTGCCTGTTGAACGCCCAGCCGCAGGCGCCGGTCACCAGAGCGGGTCAAGCTCTTGGGGTCCGGCGCCTGCGGCTGGGCGTCAAACAAAGTGCCGAAATCTCAGACAGGCAGCAGGCCCAGTGTTTCGTCGTAGCCGGCCATCAGGTTGAAGTTCTGGACGGCGACTCCGGAGGCTCCCTTAATCAGGTTGTCCAGGACGGCAAGGATCGTCAGGTGGCCTTTGGTTCGACGGACGGTCACATGGAAGTTGTTCGTGCCGGTGACATGCTTGGTGGCAGGCAGGTGCTCGACGACGCTGATGAAGGGCTCGTCGGCGTAGAACTCGCGGAGTATGGCGAGAGCTTCGGCTCCGGACAGATCACCGAGCGGCTTCGCGTAGATCGTTGCCAGGATGCCGCGGTCCATCGGTGTCAGATGCGGCGTGAAGATGACGTCGACCGGCTTGCCGCCGACGTTGGTCAGCACCTGCTCGATCTCCGGCTGGTGGCGGTGTGCGCCGACGCCGTAGGCCGAGATCGACTCGTTGCACTCGGCATACAGCGTGTTGAGTTTCGGGCTGCGACCGGCTCCGGTCGCTCCACTCTTGGCGTCGATAATGATTCCTGTCGGCTCGATCACGCCGGCTTTGAGGAACGGCGCCAGCGCGAGAATCGACGTGCTGGTGTAGCAGCCGGGGTTGGCGATCAGGTCCTGACCGGCGATCCGGTCGCGATAGATTTCCGGCAGGCCGTAAACCGTCTTGCCGAGGCGGTCCGGATCGGGATGCTCGACCTTGTACCACTGCTGGTAGACCTGCGGGGCGTTGAGCCGGTAATCGGCGCTCAGGTCGACGACGCGGACTCCGCCATCGAGCAACTCTGAGATTACCGCCGCACTCGCCGCGTGAGGCAGGCAGCAGAATGCGAAGTCGGCTCGTTCGGCGATCTGCCCAGGCGTCAGGTCCTCACAGGCGAGATCAAGCTGCCCGGTCAGAGCCGGATGAATCGAACTGATCGGCGGAGCCCCGTCCTGCCGCGTCGTCGCGGCGGTGATCTGCACGTCGGGATTCCGCAGCAGAATCCGGATCAGTTCAAACGCGGTGTAACCAGTAGCTCCCAGAACGGCGACGCGAGGCATGATGAAGTCCTGAATTGATTCGTCGAACGGTTGTGATTTCTCGTTTAACGCCCAGCCGCAGGCGCCGGCTACCCCAGGAGTTGCAACCACTCTGGTGGCCGGCGCCTGCGGCTGGGCGTTAAACGATGAACTTGGTTGGTCAGTGTTGTCCGGTGAGTACTGCGGCCAGTTGTTCGGAGAACTGACTGCGAGGGAGAACGTGGTCGATGCCGGCTTCTCGGGCGGAACGGAGTCGGTCGACTTTGACGTGCGGGCCGAAGGCGAACGTTTCGGGGCGAGGCAGCTCTGGCAGTAGGCGGACGATCGCGGCGACATCAAGACCAGGGAATTCGAGGTCGATGATCAGGCGCTGCACTGTGCCGGTCGCGAGCAGTTCGGACAACTGATCGACTGAGGCGATCACGCGGCAGGGCACCGCCTGCTGGCTTGCCGTGCCCTCGATCGAGGATGAAAAAAAGAGGTCGCTGCACAGGACAACGACCTCTGGTTCGGCAGGTTGATTCATGGGATCGCTTCAGAAGCTGGCCGGGGTGGGTTCCTCGGCGGGGTACGTCTTCATGTGATCGATCTGGTTGTTCTCGTCGAGAAACAGGACGTTCGCTCCGGAGAACCGCTCTTCGCGGCGGAACGTCCACAGCAGCATTTCGTCGCCGATCTCGCCCAGTCGAGCGGCAGCACCGTTGAGGCAGAACTCGCCTTCCACACCGGGAATCGCGTACGTGTCAAAACGCAGACCGGTCGCCTTGTTGACGATGTAAACGCGTTCGTACGGCTGAATATCCGCCGCCCGCATCAGGCTGACCGGAATCGCCGCCGACCCCTCGTAATCAAGGCTCTTATCTGTGACTCGCAAGCCGTGCAGCTTGCAGCCGACAAATTCTCTCATTGCTCTTTTTCCGCGTTAGTCCGGGCTGATGCGAACAGAATTGCCGGGGGCTCCCGAGGCTGAATTTCACTCAGAAAACCGCCGCCACGCATCCCGTGCCCTGCAGGACAGGCGGGATGATATCACGGTTCAGACCGAACGTCGCGTGTTCGCTTTCGCTGGCCTGCGAGACTTTCTGAGTAGCGAAAGTCGCGGAGACTTTCGGCTGGAGATTGACGTCTCTGGGCCGAAACTCTGGGCGAGTTTCGCTACGAGCTTCTGGTGAGTCGGACGACCTACGCACCCGGAATCGACCGGTGGAAATGGACGTGTCGCCACTGCCCGTCGACCTTCTGCCACACGCGGGTTTCCTCGGCAACGCCCGTCGGAACGGAGCCGTCTGCCTGGACTCGCTGCGTCAGCCGGGTGTAAGTGACGACTGCTGCGTCGTCGCCCAGCATCCGAACTTTCGGCGAGGAGATCGTCGACTGAGCCGCCCGCCCGCTCGCTTCCAGCTCGAAGTAGAACTTGTGGAACGGCAGTCCTTCAATCAGGTGTCCGCAGCCTTCAGGCTCGAACGCCGACAGCGTCGGATGGCAAAGCGCGGCATAGGCGTCCCAGTTCTGAGCGTGAATGGAGTCCAGCACCTGCTGGCAGAGGGAGATCAGTTGAGTTTCTGTTTCGGAAGACACGTTTCGTCTCACTTGAAGTTAGAAATCAGCCGGCATTCTGAGCGGCGGCCAGGTTTTCGAGCAGAGTGTCAATGAACTTGCACGTCTTTCTTTCGAGGTGACGGCAGATCATGGGACTGAGAGCAAGCCACACCAGCGCGTTGACTCCGGTTGCAGCCCCCGCGACACCCGCAACGATTGGCAGGACGGCGGGGTGACTGGCTGCGGTGATGACCACCGCCAGAAGCAGCAGGAAGAAGTTGAGGGCCAGCGGAAAGATTCGAATGAAGCGGCACATCCGCTCGACACCGCCAAGTTCCGCCTCGACTGACAGTACCTCAATGCCCTCTCGAATCGTCAACTGAGACGCCCCTCGCAGCGGGCTCTCGCGAGTGCTGTTCATCCCGGGACCGGTAAATTCCACGACGCCAGAATCGCGTTTTTCGATCCGAAACCCGATGCCGGTCAACGACGAAATCGCCAAGTCAAACGCTCGCGACGAGTCGCCCGAAAACGGAATAGCTGCGCTGTGATGCATCGCAAAGTCTCCTCACTGCGGATTGAGACGGCGTCGCGGGATCCGCGGGATTGCTGACGCGGTTCAACGAAGTGGATCATCCGTCGGATGCGGGACCATTCAATGAGTGGCGCCTGCGATCGGCAGGGGCATCAGCAATTCTGGGCCGGTTGGGATCGTTGGCTTGGGCGTGTCGTCTTCCGGGGCGAGGACTGTGTCGACGAGGAAGTAGAGTAGGGACCGCAGCCGTTCGTTGCTGACGTCGTCGGTCAGGCCTTCGGCTCGGGCTCGCGACTTCTCGACGAGAGCTTCCGCTTTGTCGAACACTCCAGTCGCTTCGTAAATCCGACCGAGCGTTTCAACTCGATCGGCTCCGTCGGCGTCCGGCGAGATGACTCGCTGCAGTTCGGCTTTCTGTGTGTCGTCTGCCGCTTCGATCGCGAGAGCGAGCAGCAGTGTCGGGCGGAGAGCCTCGGCGTCCTGGCCGGCGACGAGCTTGTTGTTGCTGTCGCCTTTCCAATCCTTCAGGTCGTTGAGAATCTGGAAACCAACGCCCAGGTGCCGGCAGAACAGCGGGACGAGTTCTTCGTACTCGTCCATCGGACCGGCCATTCGCAGGCCGGAATACAGCGCTGCTTCGAACGCCGGTGACGTCTTGAGTGCGTAAATCTGCAGCGCGTCGATCGGTGCCAGTTCGAGTGTCGGACGTCGCTCCCAGGCCATTTCGGCGCCCTGGCCATCGCAGAGCTTCAGGTGAGCCTGGCTCATTCTGTCAAGCACGTCGCAGGCGACTTCGGCTCCGAAGTCCTTGCGGCATGACGTCAGCAGCTTGTACCCGAGTCCGATCAGATGGTCGCCGACGTTGATCGCCGTGCTGATGTCGAACTCGCGATGTACCGTCTGGCGACCGTAGCGGAACTGGTCGTCGTCCTCGATGTCGTCATGCACCAGCGACGCCTTGTGGAACGCTTCGATCGACATGGCAACGCGACTGACCGAATCCGGAATCGGCAGCGATTCGAGATCGTCGAAGCTCAGCTTCTGCAATGTGCCGCCGGTCATCGCGTCATAGGCCGCCAGCGTGATGAACGGTCGGAAGCGTTTCCCGCCGTTCTGCAGCCAGTCGTAGGAGATCTGTTCGGTGAAGGCGATCGGCGATTCGGCCTTCGCGGAATCTTTAGTGCGGACGCGCGGCAGCAGGTGCTCGAAGTTCTTTTCGAACAGAAAGTTGGACGCCCGAATCAGCGGCAGGTAGCTGGGAGTTTCGGGCTCGGGCATGGGCTCGTACTTATCGATCACTTCCCAGATCCAGCTTTGATCAAGCGTTGTGTTTTTGCAGTCGCCCGAGTGCAGCGGCACGGCGTAACTCGGGACGCCCGCGATCAGCACCTTGTCGATCGCCTTTTCCAGCACATTGAGACACGCGACGCCCAGAATCCCGTCGACGTAACCGCTGACGATGATCTTCAGGACGATCGGCGAGCCTTCCGCGACCAGCACCTTGTAGCCGAGTTTCTCCGCTTTGACTTTGTAATCAGCAATCGAGCACGCGCCGCAGGTTTCGCAGTCGAGCCCGAATTCGTCGTAATCGGCCGGGCAGCCTTCCGCGTGCTTCAGGCAGTGAGGCAGCAGCAGCAGACGCTTCTCGAACGGGATCGCCAGGAACTGCCGCTTCCAGAAGAAGTTGCCGATCAGGACGGCGGTGAACCCGACGAACTTCTCAGGCAGGTTCATCGACTTGAGCAGGTCGCGCGACCAGTCTTCGAGTTCGGCCTTGCTGAAGTTGCGGCTGCGGTCGAGCGTTTCGGCGAACTTCTCGGCGGCGGCCTTCACGGCTTCGCGCTCTGCGAGCGTTTCCGGCACGAACTTGAGGTGCGTTGTGCTCTGGCGACGGCGGCGGCGTTTAACCGGAGCATCGTCATCCGACAGCGTCGAAATCCGGCCCGATGCGGCGCTGGCAGGCTCCGCAACGTATGAGTCGGCAGGTGCGATCGTCACGTGGCGTTCCTGTTGGTTGGTGGAGCTGTTACGGGGCACATCCGTGTGGCCGGTGAGGTTTCCGGTCGTCCCGTAAAGGCAGGCTTTTATGAGGTTTTCGTCGGATCGATGCGGCGTCGAGATGAAGCGCGCCGCTCGATTCCGCTGGAGGGTGGCGTCCTGTTGCCGGCCCGGCGGTCGCAGGCCAGCGGGTGACACTACGGTTCCGTCGGAGGATCCGCAATTTCGAGGGCTCGACGCAGGGCCGAAACCGCGAAAATCAGCGGATACAGCGATTCAAAATACCACAATCGAGCGAAATAGAAACCGATCGGCGACGGCTCGCACACCGAACCGTCCTCAACCCGCTCGATTAACCAGCGAATCCCGCCGAACGCGTTTTCCCGGAAGGCCGGATAGTCGAGCAGAACTTCCGCCGCGAGCGCCGTTTCCTCGACCGACGGAGCGATCCCCGCGTCCCCGCCCCAGCCGCGAGGAGGGCTGAGGGCCGAGGGCTGAGAGCCGAGGGAGCTGTCCGCATCCCGTAGGGTGGGTCGAGCTTCGCGAGGCCCACCATCATTGCTGCCTGCTTCTTCCCCCTCCCTCGGTGAGGGTCGCGAGGAACGAGCGGGGAGGGCTTGCACTGGTTGCCGTGTGCCACTGGCTCTGCCAGTGCCTGCCCCCGGAGACTCACTGGCAGATCCCGTGACACACGGGGCCGGACTGTTCTGGTTCGCCCGCTCACCACCTTCCTGCACCGCCGCCAGCCACGCCGCCGCCCGTTGAGCCTCGGGAGCGTCCATCAGTCCGAGATCCCGATACGCCATCAGCACCCGAGACGTCCCGTAAACCGGATTCCCATCATCGTGGCCATACTGGTTTCCAAACCACAGAGGCAGCCAGGAGCCGTCGGGGCGTTGAGCTCGCTTTAGAAACCCCAATCCCTTGGATAGAGACTGTGCCTCACGAATCGGAGCACCGCGTTCAATCCGAAGTTTGACGAGGTACTGTCCTCGATCGCCAAAAAAGCGTTTGAGTCGTCCAGCTTCAGGTGTCGCGACGAGGATTCCTCGCAGGCAATGAGCCGTGATATCCGGTGAGCTTCTGTCGAACGGCAGCGTGCCCCAGCCTCGGCAGAACGTTGGAAAGCCGCCGTCACGGTTCTGCAGGTCGAGCAGCCAGCGGACGGCATTGTGCTGAGCTTCCTGTAGGCCGGACCAAGCTCTGCGCCGTTCCGGCAGAGCATTGGTAGCGTCCGGGGCGTCCTTGCCGGAACGGCGCGGAGCTTGGTCCGGCCTACATTCCAGCAGAGCATTGCCGTCAGGCGTCTGACCTGGCTCCCTCTCCCCCGCGAGTGGCTTGGATTCGTCGTGAGACTCGATTGCGTGGGAGAGGGTTGGGGTGAGGGGGACCGTCTCCAGCGCCCCCTCACCCCGGCCCTCTCCCCCGAAGCCATCCTCAGCTCGCGAGACATCGCCACTCTCGGGGGAGAGGGAGCGACTGCGTGTGTCATTGCTGCGTTCAACAACATTTTGATGCGGACTCGGCAAACCATTGCCGTCAGGCGTCTGACCTGGCTCCCTCTCCCCCGCGAGTGGCTTGGATTCGTCGTGAGACTCGATTGCCTGGGAGAGGGTTGGGGTGAGGGGGCCCGTCTCCAGCACCCCCTCACCCCGGCCCTCTCCCCCGAAGCCATCCGCAGCTCGCGAAACATCGCCACTCTCGGGGGAGAGGGAGCGACTTCGCGTCTCGCGACAACGTTCAGCATTTGCCTGAAGCTGCTGCAGCGCCAGCACAGCTCCCGGCGTGTCGTCGGCATCCGGGACTCCGCCGGGGAGGTTGGTCCAGGCCCAGCCTCCGGGGGCCGCGTTCGTGTATGGATGCGTCTCCTTGTACTGCTGGCCGAGCAGCCAGTCGGCGAGGCCGTCGACCAGTTCATCCGGCACGTCGTCCTTCAACGCGTTGATCGACAGCGTTGTCGTCCACGTCGCGAGGTTCGTGTCGATTGGCCAGCTTCCGTCGGGCCGGACCGACTCGGCGAGAAACCTGACCGCTCGCTGCACGACGACGTGATCGACGAGGCCCATGCCGGCGAGGCTCATCGTGACGAAACTCGTCAACGGCGCGGCTTCGAGGAACCCGCCGTTGGGCGGCTGAATCCGCTCCAGCACGCGGAGACTCGGCCTGATCGCCAGCCTGCGGAGCACGCGCGTGATCGGGTTCCAGGTGGGGCGAAAGTGATACCGCACCTGCCCGATCGCGATCAGGGCCGGCAGCGCGTAGCTAACGACGGGCATCTTCACCGCCGCGTAAAACCGAGCCGGCACGCAGGACAGTTCGAAGGGCAGGGGAGTGATCTTGCCCCAGTCGACCAACCCGGCCAGAGCGCAGTGCGTCAGAATCGGTACTGAGAATGTCTTGTCTTTCCCGTACCGCTTGACGACTGCCGGAACGCCGCCCGCGTCGTCGATGTACTGCTTCGCCTTCGCGACCGTCTCGCGGAACGCTTCGTCGTCCGCCGTTCCCGTCGCGTGAAAGACGGCGTGAGCCAGCATCGTCGTCGAGATATTGCTGAGGCTCTTGACCGTGTCGCCCCAGCCACCGTCCTCGTTCTGATGAGAGTTCAGCCAGTCGAGTCCGCCGCGAATCAGAGCGTCGAAGCTGCCGCCGATCCCGTAATCACTCGCGTCTCGCCCGCCCTGCCGCACCATCTGCAGCGCCATGACCGCCGTCGCCGTCGACAGTGCCGATGTTGATAACTCGCCGGTCCAGTGCACCGGCCCGTCACCGTCCGACCGACATTCGGCAAGCAGCAGATCGCGAGCGGTCTCGTAAGCAGATCGCAGACGAGGGATGTCGAGGTCAGTCATCGCAGTCACAATCGAAATGGAGATGCATCATTTGTTTAACGCCCAGCCGAAGGCGCCGGCCACCAGAACGGATCAAGTTGTCTGGTGGCCGGCGCCTTCGGCTGGGCGTTAAACGAGCAGGTCCGCGAGACGCTACTGCCCCAGTTCCTTCGAGCGGTTGGTCGCGGCTTCGACGGCGTTCATCAGAGTCGCTCGCAGGCCGCCTCGTTCGAGCGCGTGGATGCCGGCGATCGTTGTTCCGCCGGGACTGGTCACAGCGTCCTTGAGCGCGCCGGGATGCTCGCCGGTTTCGAGCACCATCTTTGCAGCTCCAAGCACCGTTTGAGCGGCCAGTTTCGTCGCGACATCCCGCGGCAGGCCGACTCGCACACCGCCGTCGCTGAGCGCTTCGATGATCTGATAAACGTAAGCTGGTCCGCTGCCGGACAGCCCGGTCACGGCGTCGAGCAGCTTCTCATCGACCTGCACAGCAACTCCAACGGTCGCCAGCAGCGACGCCACCAGGTCTGCGTCCGCCGCCGTCGCCGATGATCCGACCGAGAAACCGGCAGCCGTCTCACCGACCAGGCACGGCGTGTTCGGCATCACGCGGATGATTCGCCGAGCCGCTCCGAGCTTCGCCTCATAAAACGACAGCGGCAGCCCGGCGGCAATCGAAATGACCAGATGCCGGTCTTCCAGCAGCGGCGAAATCCCGTCGAGCACGTTGCCCATCTGCTGCGGCTTGACGGCGAGAATCACGACATCGCTGCCCGCGATCACCTCTGAGTTCGCCTCGACGGTTCGTGCTTCCGTCTCGGCCTGAAAACTCTCACGAGCCGCCGGGTAAACGTCACTCGCAACGACGCTGTCCGCCGACACGAAGCCCGACGAAATCAGCCCGCGAGCCAGAGCCGTCGCCATCTTGCCCGAACCGACAAAGCCAACTCGGATCGAAGTCTCACCTGCCATGTTTCACCAATTGAGGATTGCCGTCAGTCAATGAGGGGCGAGAGTCAAACAGACCCGGTCGCCAAACGCCAGCGAATAGTAGCCATCTCGCTTCGCCGAGATGAGCCGGTCGCAGCCTTCGGGCTCGAACCTGATTTCACGTCCAGCGCAGAATTCGAGTTCTCACGCGACAGCCACTGCCCGCACATGACCACTGTCCTGTGACGAACACGAACCCTCACGGCGGCTCATCTCGGCGGAGCGAGATGGCTACTTTGGAACGAGCGCAGGGCCGGTTTCTGCCCTCCGGCGCATTACACTTGGAACCAGAATCGGCCGGTGGGAACCGGCCCTACTTCAGGAATCCGCTCAAATGTTCGTTGTTCGCCGTTACCGCATCGTTAAGCGGATCGTCAATCGCGAGAACCCGCCGTTCGATGTCTGACAGCGACGCCAGAACGTCCGTCGAGAGCAGCTTCTGCTGATACTGTTGCTGCGGCTTGTCGCGTCGCGAATAGAACGCGTGCAGAGCGGTTCGCGGCTTGTCGGTCCGATTCGCCGTTCCCCCGTGCCAGCAGTGTGCGTTCATCACGACGACGGTTCCGGCTTTCCCCGTCACCAGAATCTCATCCGGATGCGGACCGACCGGATCGTCGAGAACATTCTGCGGCAGGCGTTTCCAGCGATGCGAGCCCGGCACGACGCGGAGCGCTCCGTTCTCCGTCGTGAAATCGTCGAGCATCCAGACCGAGTTGCAGACCCAGAAGCCTCGTTCGTCAGCGATCGCTCCCATGTCCGCGTGCAGCGGCTGCGAGATTCCGTTCTGCGGATTCGCCGAGCGGGCGTTAAGGCTGCTCAGCTTGAACTCGGAGCCAAGCACCATCTCGACGAGCGCCAGCAGTCGCGGCTCAACAGCAACCCGGCGAAACATTTCGCCCTTGTTGCACAGGTTGGCCAGACGTCGGCTCCCGGCTTCCTGTCGAAACTCGCAACCCGCCGCGTCGCCTTCCTGCTCAAATTGAGCTTCCGTCGCCGCCTGCAACTCGGTGAGCCAGGCGGGTTCGATAAAGCCCGGCAGAACGACAAAGCCCAGTTCGTCGAATTCCCGCTGAGCCTGCTCGCGTTCGATCGGCAGTTCAGTTTTCATCTTCCCGGCCTGAATTCAGGAGCACGGTCTGCATTCATTTGCCCGGTCTGCATTGTGCTTCAACCTCCCTCTGGGAGGGTCGGGCTCTCAGGCCCGGGTGGGGCTCGCCGTTGGCCTGCCGGTCGAACAAACTCTCCAATGCAAGACGCTCTCCGCGGCTGAGACCGCGACTCTCCCGCAAGCGGGAGAGTGAACTCAACGGCGACGACACCGCGGCGCCCGCAGTGTCGAGTCGATACCGATGGGAGAAGAAGGGCTGTCAGACGTTGTCGATCGTGGTCTCGACGCCTTCCGGCAACTGATTCGGGTACCGCTTTTCTTCTTCGGTCTTAGGCCGCATGTAGAGCTTGATCGGGACTTCGGTAAACGGCAGCTCTTCCTGGAGAACGCCCAGCAGGTACCGCTTCCACGAGTTGTCGAACAGCGTCGGGTCGTTGACCTTCAACACGATCGTTGGTGGCTGAGTACCGACCTGCGTCGCGTAGTAAATCTTCGGAATCTTGTTGCGGCGGATCGGCGGCCGGTTTCGTTCTACGGCGGCTCGCACAACGCGATTCAGCTTGCCCGTGCTGACCCGTTCGCGCGACTGCTTGAAGATGTGCTGCGCGAGATTGATGACCTTCTTGATGTTGCGGTTCTCTCTGGCCGTGATGAAGGCGATGGGCGAGTGGCGAATCGACGCGAATTCATTGAGCAGGTAGTTGCCCCACGCGTCCATTGTCATGCCGGCCTCGACGGCTTCGTCCCATTTGTTGACGACGAAAATGCACGGCTTGTAGTTGGCAATGATCTCCTCGATCAGCTGCTTGTCGACTCGGGAAATCGTTTCCTGAGAATCGAACAGCATGAGCACGACATCGGCTCGGCGGATGCTGCGCTGGGCGCGCACGAGGCCGTAAAACTCGATGTCGTTCGCCAGACTCTTCTTCTTGCGGACGCCCGGTGTGTCGATCGCGATGATCGTCTTGCCGTCGACGTCGATCCGCAGGTCGATACTGTCCCGCGTCGTCCCGGCGACCTCGCTGACGATCACGCGCTCTTCGTTGGCCAGCGCGTTGATGAACGTGCTCTTGCCAACGTTGCGGCGGCCGACGATCGCCAGTTTGAGTTCCGGTTCTTCTTCGAGTTCCGCGCCCTCGGCTCCTTCGGTTTCGTCGGCAGGCGGCAACTGTTCGAGAATCTTCTCCAGCAGCAGGTCTCGATTACGGTTGCCTTTGACGCTGGTCGTCACGACGTCGCAGTTCGCCAGCGCAAAGAACTCAGCGATCGCGTCGTCGAGCTTCGTCGAGTCGCACTTGTTGACGACCAGCAGCTTTGGCTTTTCGATCGGCCGCAGGCGTTCGGCCACATGCCGGTCGAGCGGCACGACGCCATCCTTGCCATCGACCACAAACACCAGCATGTCGGCTTCCGCAAGGCCCAGATGAATCTGATTCTCGATGTCGTCGGTCAGGTCGTCGGAATCCTCGATTCCCATCCCGCCGGTATCGATGATCTCGAAATAACGGTCGCCCTCGTGCATCAGATGCCGCATGCGGTCACGAGTCGTTCCGGCCGTGCCGTCGACGATCGCGATCATTCTTCTCGCCATCCAGTTGAACAGCGAACTCTTACCAACATTCGGACGACCAACGATCGCCACTTTCGGGACAGCCATTTGAAGACACTCGGTTGAAACTGCGGGGAAACGGGGACGGCATTCTAACGTCGGCTGCCGCGTTTTCCGTCGTGGCGACGCTGGTTGGCTGCCAGATTCCCGAAATGAATGGCCGTCAGGCAGTCCGGTCGCCTCGCCAGCTGGAGGGCTGTGCCACTCAGTGACCGATTCGATCAGTGACGGTTCCAATCGGCCATTGCCGATCCTCCTGTCGGCTTGAAACCCGGCGGTCCTCTTGAAACTGAGGTTGACGTACTGTGATTGCAGTATATCCTCGGGGCTTTCGTACTGTGACTTCAGTAGGTGAGCCATGAAAAGCGAGAAGAGTCCGCCGTCCGAGTTCGAGCTGCAGATCCTCGGCGTCTTGTGGGAACGCGGAGCGTCGACTGTGCGCGAGGTCATGGAGCACCTGCCGGACGGAAAGCCGCGGGCTTACACGTCGGTCCTGTCCGTCATGCAGGTCATGCAGAAGAAGGGCCTGCTGAAGGCGACGAAACAGAAAAACGGTCCGGCCAATGTCTACTCGCCCAAACGGTCGCGCGAGCAGATCGCGGGGCCGCTGATGAAGGGACTCGTCAGCCGGGTTTTCGGCGGCAGCCCAGCCCTCGCTGTTCAGCAGCTTCTTTCCGGCAGCGACGCCGCAGCGGAAGACGTCGAAGCCATTCGGAAATTCCTCGACGAATTTGAAGCGTCGCGGAAGAAGTAGGTCTGTTCGGGACGGGCGGCAGGAAAACTGGAAGGCAGGAATATTCTGGAGTGACGCAGCACTGTCGATTGTTGCTTCATTTTCCTGCCACTGCATCTTCCTGCCTCTCTCGCCCCTCGCCCACCCGCACACAGATCAGCGGACTCGAGATTCGCGGAGTGATCCCATGTTCGATTTCATCTCAATCAACGGTTGCCGGTTGCTGGTTCAGACGCTCGGCCATTCGCTGTGGCAGGCGAGTCTGATCGCGATCGCCTGCTGGCTTGTCCTGAGAACGCTTCCGGCGCGGCGAACTTCGCTGAGGTACGGTGTTGCCTGCGGTGGGTTGCTGGCCGTGATCGTCTCGGTCCTGAGCACGATGACCGTGTTGAACGAACCCGCGTCACAGCAGCCGGTTCAGCTCTCCGAACACAGTCGAATCCGGGCGTTCGACAATCCCCAAACGATCGAGTGGTTCAACGAGACCGTTGCGGAATCGGACCTGCGAGAGCATGAGCCGAGCCCGACAGACTCGTTGCCAGCAAGTGAACCGCGGCGAGACCTGGCGTCGATGCCGTCAATCGTTCCCAGCCCGAACCAACCTGGCCTTGCCTGGTCGACCGTGCTGGCCGGCCTCTGGTCATGTGGCGTCGTGCTGATGTTCGGGCGGGTTGCTCGCCAGCTGCTGGTTGTCCGGCGGCTGCTTACTCCGAGCGGGACCTTCGACAGCGGACTTCTGGCCGATCTGCAGAGTGCCGTCGATGAGCTGACTGCGCGGCTGAAGCTGCGATTTCCGGTGCGGCTGGTCGTCTGCGACCGCGTCAGTGTGCCCGGAGTGATCGGCACGTTCTGGCCGGTGCTGCTGTTGCCGCCAGCGATGCTCAGCGGCGTGCCGATCGAGCAACTGCGAATCGTCATCGCCCACGAACTCGCTCACGCGCGGCGGTTCGACTTCCTGGTCAACCTCGGTCAGTTGATCGTCGAGTCGCTACTGTTCTTCAACCCGGCTGTCTGGTGGCTGAGCCGTCAGATCCGCATCGAACGCGAAGCCTGCTGCGACGCCGCGGCCGTCGCCGCGACTGGCTCACCGGTCCCAGTCGCGAGAACGCTGCTCGCGGTTGTCGAGCGTCTCCGCGAGTCCCTCGACACAACAACTGCCGACCGTTTCGCCGCCGCCGCCGGAATCCAGTCATTCGCTGATGACAACTCCGAAGGCGACAACAGCCCGCTGTTCGACCGCGTCCGCCGCATCGTCACCCCCGAACTCCGCCCGCACGTCCGAGTTCCGTGGTACACGCTGCTCGGAGTCGTCGCCGCCTACGGCCTCGTCTCCTTCGGCCTCTACGAAGGCACCGCCGTCACCGTCCACGCCGTCCAGCAAGCCCTCAGCCCCAAAGAACGCGTCGAGAAAATCGAGGAGCTGGTCGCGGCAAAAGGAGAGCTGGCCAGGCGAGAAGGTGTCCCTCAGACGCCCCCCGAGTCAGAACCAGGCGCGCTCTTTCCCGAACCGGTCACCGTGTCGGGTACCGTGCGGACAGCAGACGGCCAACCGCTGCCTCGTCTCTCCGTCCAGGGCAACCTAAGAGGTTCCGGCTACAGCGGCGCACAACTGTTTGGAAACTTTGATCCCTCTGACAAGCCGACGAGCGTGTTTCACTTTCAAGGAACAACGCGCGGGGAAAAGAACATTCGAGGTGACACCGCGACGCTTCGTCTGAACGTTGGCGTCGCTCCCGACTCGGAAGCAGCAAAGCGGTACGCCTCGGTCGGCGTCGGTCCGTTTGAAGTCCGCTCCGGCCAGAAGCTGGAGAACATCGAGCTGATTCTTGAACCTGGGTTCGACGGCCAGTTGCGCGTTCTCACATCAGAGGGTTCGCCGATCTCAAACGCATTCGTGGCCGGACATTTCTCCGTCGACGGCACCGGTGCAATGCTCAATCAGACCTTCACCCGCACGAACGCAGACGGTCTGACGACGATTCCGCTCAGTACGTCTCGGCTGCAGTGGCACGCCCACGTACGCGCTTCCGGATTTCAGAAACAGCGCTTCAACTTGAACCTGGAAAAACGGCAGCCGATCGAAGTCAGGCTGAAACCCGCTCACAGGACCACGCTGACGTTGCTTTCGAGTGTCGATGGTCTGCCCGTCACTGGGGCACGAGCATTCATAACAAATGAAACGCAAACCAGTGCAGGTGGAGGTACCCGCGGCTATGGGCTGCGCGACCCTCGCGACCAGTTCGCCAATTCCTACGAATCACACGACGCACCACTGTTTGCATTTGGTCCATCTGATGAAGCTGGGCAGCTTGTACTCGATTCACTCTCGGACGGGGTCAAGTATGACGTGCTGGTGATGGCTCCCGGCTCGGGGCCGAAGATCATCACGGAAGTGGCCTCCGGAACTTCGCACCTGAAAGTGGAACTTCCACCAGCGTTGACTGTCAGCGGCAAGATTGTCGGTGACCTCTCGAAACTTGGCCCTAACTGGCGAGCCATGAAGAAGTTCGTCCGGTATCGCAACGTAATCAGCGCAATGACGGACACCATTCAACGATCAATCATTGAGATCGATGGGGAAGTCGGGAAGTTTCAGATCGGGCCTCTGTCTCCAGGGCGGCTCGAGGTTTACTTCCCCGGACAAACGCTGCGTCGCGAACTGACGGATTCAATCAGCGGGATCGTGATCGACCTGGACGAACCTGAACCAGAGGTCGCACCACAGCTCTCTCGGAGGAATCAATCGCTTCCCATTCCTGATGGTGAAGTCCGAAAGGTCGTTTTGACACTGACCAACACGTCCCCAGGCGTGCCGATTGCCGGGAAGTTTCGAGCCGGTTACCTGACACGGAAAGAGCCCGATTCCTATTCCAGTGCGGAACTCGACATTGTTGATTCAAAGGTCGAATTCGACGTCGAAGTGCCGACGAAGATTCACTGGGTTGATCGCAGCTTCACGGGGTACTCGGTTGTCGGTCGGACGGGGGTCGAAGTTGGAACCGGTGACGAGCCATTTCGACTCGACATCCCTCTGCTGCCTGGAGGGGCCGTTCGCGGTGAAGTGCGACTGGCCGATGGCAGTCTCTGTCGAAACTTCAAGGTCGATCTGCGTTCCGTTGACCGTAAGTCGAAGTACAGGGGCGCCGAGGAAGACGTTAACCCCGTCGATCCGCCGGGCGAGTTCGTTCTGACCGGCGTGCCGTTCGGCCAGAAGTTTCGGCTGCTCGTTACCGACGAACGAATCCGGAGTGTCGCGGCGATCGTCAGCGAACCGTTTTCGTTATCCGCCGCGGAGCCGATTGCTGATCTGAAGTTTCGGTTTGACGAAAGTCGGACGCACGTCATCAGACTTCTCGACGAGGACGGTCAGCCGGCGATCGGAGCGCAGGCGGAGTTCGCGTTCAATCCAGGGCTCGGGTTTGTCCGCTCGCACGGCTGGAAGGTCAACGACGATGCGACGGTCGTCTTCGAGCACGTCAGCGATTCGATTCCCGGCGAAGCGACGTTTCAGATCGAAGCCGCGGGGCCGTTTCGGGGGCAGAAGCTGAAGCTCGACTGGTCAAACCTGCCCGAGACGCTGACGCTTCGACGCGGTGTTGCCGCCTCCGGCAGACTCGTCGACGAGGCGACCGGGCGCGGTGTCGCGGGGGCGCGTTTCTTCCTGTTCCCGACTCCGTCGAAAGCTGCCGAATTCCGCGATGCCGTCTGGGGCGAAACTGATGACGAGGGACGCTTCTCGTTCGAGTGCCTGGAGCCGATCACTTATCAGCTCAACCTGCACGGAGCCGTGCCGCCGCGCGTACCGTTTAAGGAGAACGCTCGTGGGGTTCTGGAGCCCGACTACTCGGGCATCAGTGACGGCACCTTTCCCGAGTGGTTGGTGAAAGGCGGGAGCAGCGAGCCTGTGTCGATCAAGGTAAAACTGACGCCACGCAGCCGGTTGAAGCTCGCCGGGCCAGAGTCCGGAAACTGACGGGCCGAGTGAGCGAAGATGCCGTCATGTTCCGCCGTAGCCGCGTTCGCGCAGAATGCGGGCGTCGATCCGCAAGCAAAGTCGCTGAAGCCCGCGTTCTGAACAAACGCGGTGACCGGCGGGATTGAATCAATTCGACCAGGTCGCCAGAATGCCGCGCTTCCCGGTTGGATCGTGACCGGCGGTCTGTCGACAGAATCTCTGCGAATCGCCGTTTCTCCTGAATTATCAACGAGTTACAGGTACTGCGTCATGCCTCTCAAGAAGGACAGTCTGGAACGCCAGCTCGCTCTGGCGACCGAAGATCTCGAAAAACGCGTCAAGGCTCTCGATGAGAAGGGTGTCGACGCCAAGGCTCGCAGCAAGGACTCCCAGTGGCGCAGCCTGAACGCCAAATGCCGCAGGATCCGTAGCCGCCTCAACACCGTCTCGTCAATCGCGGAACGCGATGCAGAATGTGAACGCCGCAAGGCAGAACCTGCCGAAGATTCTGCTGAGTGAGTAACGTTCGGAGCCGCCCGGCGACGGGTAGCTCAGAACGCAACGATCTGTCCCGGCAGCTTGCCTGCCAGCTCGGCCACGGGGACGGATATCCGGAGAGGTGACAGAGTGGCCGATTGTGCAGCACTGGAAATGCTGTGTCCGGGAAACCGGACCGGGGGTTCGAATCCCCCCCTCTCCGCTCTCCGGCAAAGCGATCATCGTAACTTGATGATCGCTTTGCTTTTGCGCCGAGCACTCAGGCGAGCCAGACGCCGCTGTGCTGATTCTCAAACTGTGCTGTTCGAACCGCTTTCATCATTCGTCTCCGAATCCCTGGAGTCCGCCGGAGCATTGGGTTCTTGCCCGGCTTCGTCCGCCTCATTAGCCCGGATTATTCATGAGGGCTCGTGATGTCGGCAGGCGGGTTGTGAGGCAGGATTGCTCGGCGGAGAAGCGGGAAGGCCCCCTTTCCCCCGATGGGGCGGCGGTGGCTGGTGGGATGTCGGGGTTCGGGAGCAGCGACTCGGTAAGGGCTCAACCGGAACGAATCGACGCCAGCGACAGGACGGCCTCGCTGATCTGCTCATAGTGCGACAGGTGCGGCCAGGTCCCCGAGATACGGATCAGAATGCGACGCGCACTGACTCGCACTTCAGCGGCGACTTTGATCAGACGCGTCTGCCAGGTGCAGGCGTGGCCTTCGCCCAGCGGGTCGTTTCGGCGGCGACGGCTGAACCAGCGATGACGGGCCGGTTCCGGCAGCGCCTGCGGTTCACTGACCGGCGGGTCAGACGCGTCCCATCCGGCCGGGCCAGAGGCATTCGGCTCAAGCGACGCCGACGCGGTCCACTCCGTCGGGTCAGCGACGACACCCCGCAACTGCACCAGCAGGTTGTGAGCTGGGCAGTGCAGTGCCAGGCGAAACAGGTTCGCCATGTAGCGGTGATCGCTCAGACGGTCGGCTTTCAATTCGCGTTTCAATTCCTTGTTCCGATTCTCGCTCTCGTCGCGATCGGCGTACTCGTCGTACGCGGCGGCCGGCAGTACGCGAGCCCCCGGACGGCTGGTCACGATCGCCCGCCGGTTCGTGCCCTGGGCATGAGCTTCCACTTTGATGATCGTCCACCGCGGCGAGCGCCAGCTTCCGGCCTGGTAGTCCAGTGACTCGAACAGTCGCTGCGGCTGTTCGGTTTCCTCGAAGGTCTGCACCGCCCGGGTCAGCAGGTCATCGCTGACTTTCTTCAGCGTCGCGTTCATCCGCACGCCGAAGCTGTAGTCGATCGACAGCCGCTCGCAGACATCGAACATCAGCGGGATGCCGAAGGCACTATCAGCCCGCAGATGAATCCGCACGTCCGGCCAGACTGCCCGCAGCCGGTCGATCAGATATTCCAGATCGTCATCCGCTCCGAGTGCCGGATTCGCCGTGCCAAACAGCAGGCAGAACATCCGCCGGGGGCGGTCCAATCCGAGGAGCGTCGTCACGGTATCCGGAGGAGTTGCAAACGCGACGGACCGTTTCAACTGAAGCAGCCGTGCTGCACCTGGTCATTCTCAGCGCAGGTGATGACCCGCGGCAGGTACTGGTACTGGCCGTAGTACCCATGAAACATGATCAGTTGCTGTCCGCCGTGAGCCGGATCGTCGAACGGATCCATATCCAGCGTGAGAGTGGCCGGCGGCTCCTCGAACGAGTCGATGAACTGGTCGATGAACACGTCCCGCAGACGCCGCAGCGACGCCACACTGATGCTGTTCTCGAACCGCGAATGCGTCGGCTGGCTGGCCAGATCACCGGCGACGGGCGAGCGATCAGCGATCAGCTTGAAGACGGGATCGGACCGCAGCGTGTCGTGATCGTTCTGGTCTTCGTAGCCGGCGAGGATGCCGTACAGGCGGGTTCGGACCATTTCGAGAAACGTGTGCCGCGTACGCGTCGGATCACGGGAATCATCCAGCGCTCCGGCAAACCGCTGCGAAAGACCAATGCCCTGATCAAACTGCCGGATCGGAATGAGCCCGGCATCACTGGTCATGGCCGCGTCGGAAACGTCAACCACCACCGGCTTCAGAGCACCGAACGAGAAGCATTTCTGAAACACACCCTGTAAACTCACTCCGAGCCTCCCTGTGACGATCAAAGCCTTTGGTACTTGTTTACCGGAAAAACAGGGTTGCGCATTTTGTGGAGGTCGTTTAGCTTTCCGGAATCATGGATGGCAACGGCGAATCAGAGTCTGAATGTCCTGGCTGCAAACGACTGAGCGC
>Ga0070727_10002083_pt1 | contig 19797 bp, 12 predicted proteins | sample tdAd472_FD_66722 | JGI IMG/M metagenome (GOLD analysis project Ga0070727, IMG submission 66722) | Marine sediment microbial communities from the Atlantic coast under amendment with organic carbon and nitrate - tdAd47.2 | ecosystem: Environmental > Aquatic > Marine > Coastal > Sediment | place...
ATCGACCCCGCCAACGCGCTGGGGATGATCACCGTGCGCTTCAGCCGCGGCGGGCGCTACGCCGACACCGTCGGCGCCAGCGAGCCCAACTACACGGTGGGTGACTTCGACCAGCTGCGCACGATCCTGCGCGACGACTTCGGCCTCGCGCTGCCGACCCCGTGACCCCACGCTGGTGCGCCTTCTTGGCGGCCGTCGCGGCGAGCTGGTTCCTCCTGCTCGCCCAGCGCGGCTGCTACGCCGACGCCGACCAGGGCTGGCTGGGGCTGGGGGTCGGGTTCGCCCTCGGGTGCCTGGCTGGCCGCCGCCGGCTCCCGAGCCGCGGGCTGTGGGGGGCGAGCTGCCTCGCGCTGGCGCTGAGCGTGCTCCCGCTCCCCCTCCCTCCGTGGCTCGCCGCGGCCGCCCCGCTGGTCGCCGCCGCAGGAGCCGGCGCGTGGTGCACCGATCCCCTCGGGCGGGGGCAATTCGGGCCGACGGCGCTGGGGGTGACCCTGGCCGTGGGCGCCGCGGCGGGCCTGCGCTGGGGGCTCGCTGCCGTGGGCTGGATCGTCTACGCCGACCTGCCCTGGGTGCTCGTCGCCCTGGCGGGGGTCGCTGCCCTGGGCCTCGCGCTCCCCCCAGGCGAGGCCCCGCCGCGCGGCGAGGCGCCCGACGCCCACGGGGTGGGCCTCGCCGCCCTGGCCAGCCTGCGGTGCGGGGTGCTGGCCGCGCTCGTGACCGGACACGCGGCGGCGCTCGGGGCGTCGAGTCCTTGGGCCTGGTGCAGCCTGGGCCTCGCCGCAGCCCTGGCCGCGGGGGTCGCCACCCGCGCGTGGAGTCCGCGGCCGAGGCTGGGGGCCGAGGCCCTCGGCTGGTGCGCGCTGGCCCTCCCCGTCGCGCTCGGGCCTGCGCTGCCCGCCGTCGTGGTCGCGACCCTGGCCGGCGGCGCGACCGCAGCCGTCGCCGCGCGCCCCGCGCTCGAGCGCTCCTGGCGCCCCCTGCTCGCGCTCTTCGCCGGGGCGCTCCTCGGCGCTGGACTCAGCCCTGCGCTCTACACCCACACGGCGCCGGCCACCCGCGCGCGCCTCGCGCTCGGGTCCCCCGACGACGCCGCCCTCGCCGAGGGGGTCGCCGCGGGCATGGTGCGCGAACGCTTCGCCGCCGGTGGCTACGGCGGAGCGCAGGTCGTCGACGTGGGCGGTGACGAACCCCTGCGCCTGCTGACCGCCGGCGGCCGCGTCCGCGAAGCCCTCCCCCAACGCCGCGACGCGCTCCCGGAGCTGCTGCGTAGCCAAGCCATGGCCGCGGCCCTCGCCGCCTGGTTGGCCCCCGGCGAGCGGGTGCTCCTCGCAGGCGTCGGCTCGGGCTACACCCACCGCCTGCTGTCCGAGACGCCGGGCGTCGAGCTCACCGCCGTCGAGCAAACACCCGGGGTGGCCGCGACCTGGACCGAACCCGGAGATCCATGGGGGCTGTTCAACGGGCGGCTCGGCGGCGACGCCGAGCGCCTGGCTCGGATCACCCGAGGACCGCTCCACCCCCACCTGCTGCACGGGCGCTACGCCGCGGTGCTGCTCCCGACGACCCCCGCCCCCAGCACCCTCGGCGCCGCGCGACGCCACCCGCTGGTGGTCGGACCGCTGACCCTGGCCGCGGGGTTGGCCGAGCTCGAAGCCTGGGCCCGCGCCGAGTCGTTGCTCGTGTTCCGCGCCCCGGGCAGCGAGGCGCGGATCGCGCTCGCGGGGCTGGAGCGCGTCTCCTGGCCGCGGCTGCGCGCGGGGTGGGAGCGGGGCGGCGCGCTGCCGCGCGAGCTGACCCGGCTGGGGATCGGGAGCCCAGAGCAGCTGCTCGCCTGCCTCGAAGGAGGCAGCGAGGCCGTGCGCCTGGCCCTCGAGAGCCCCGACCCCAGCGGGACCCTCTCCCGGGTCGGGGCGGAGCGGGGGCCGGCGCTGGTGGCCGAGGCCGACGCCGACGTGCTCGTGGCGGTGACCGAGGCCCTCGCGGCCGCCAACCACCCGGCGACCCCCCTCTGGGCGCGGGCCGCGGTGGAGACCGAGCGCAGCGCCCCCGCGCTGGCGACCCTCGGCGCGTTGTTGCTCAACACCGGGCAGCCGGACGCCGGGCGCGAGCTCCTGCATGAGGCGTTGGAGGTGAACCCCCAGCACGCGCCGGCCCGCCTCCAGCTCGCCTTCGACCTCCAACGCCAGCAGCGAACCGCGGACGCCGAGTCCCTGCTGCGCGCAGGACTGCGCCCCGGGACGAGGCAGCCGGCCTTGCACTACGCGTTGGGCAAGTTGGCCGAGGCGCGCGGTGACTCCAAGGCTGCCCTCACCGCCTACGAGGCCGCGGGGGAGACGGCGGACGCGCGCGAGCGAGCGCACGAGCTGCGCTCGGCGCTGCAGCGCGAGCACGCCCTCGCGACGCGGGTCAAGGCCGCCTACGAGCTGCTGCGAGCCGCCGAGGCCGGCGAGGCCGACCCGCAGCAGGGGCTGGCCCTGGCGCTCGAGCTGATCGAGGCCGAGCTCGAGCGGGAAGACCGGCTCTTGCTCGCGCGAACCCTCGACGGGTTCGCCGCCCTCGAGGGGGAGCCGCTCTTGCGCGCCAACCTCCAACGCCACCGCGCTCGAGTCCTTCAGCCGCTGGCCAAGGATCCGCGGCTTGGCATCCGCGCGGCGGAGGCCTGGCTGGCGGGGGAGCGACCGGGGGAGGCGCTGGCCGTGCTCGAACCGCTGTGCGCTGGCCCCGCCGCGGATCGTCCGCGCGCGCTGCGCCTGTTGGGCGACGCCCACGCGCTGCGAGGCGACGCCGACCTGGCCCGCAGCGCCTACCGCAAGGCGCTGGCGTTGGGCCCCAGCCTGACCTCCAACGGGCGGACCTACGAGCAGCTCGGCCGCCTCGAAGCCCGCGAGGGTGACCTCGACCTGGGCCTGCGGCTCCTCGACGAAGGCGACGCCGCGTTGGGAGGCGTCCCCCGCCTGCGGCAGGCCAAGGCCGAGGTGCTGGAGGCCGTAGGGCACGACGAGCAGGCCCGCGCCGCGTGGGAGGCCTACCTGGAGGTCGCGCCCCCGGGTCCCGAGCGGAGGGCGGTCGAGGCCCGGCTAGGGAAGTAGCGCCCGCTCAGAGCGGCTGCTCGCGCTCCGGAATCGGCCAGGCCACGCCGTCGACCTCGCACACGACCTCGCCCTCGCGCTCGGCGAGCCAAGGCGCCAGGTCGAGGGCCGCCTGGGGGGAGAGGCGCACGGTCCAGCTCCCGTCTCGTCCGGCGGCGTAGAGCACACCCTCGGGGTCGCGGCGCAGGCTCTCGACGCGCAGCGGCTCCCGCTCTCCACCGCTGAGGAGCAGCTGAGGGAGCCCTGGGGGCTGACCCTCGACGCGGGCCGCGTGCAGCGGGGCGCCCTCGACGGTGAGGTAGACGTAGTGCAGGTCGTTGCGCAAGGCGTAGCGCCCGGAGTCGGTGCGGGCCACCCAGCGCGCAAAGGCCGCGCACCCCCCCGGATGCTCGATGGGCTGGGCGCCGTTGAAGAACCGGCCCGCGGAGTCGAGCCGCAGCTCCGTCTCGCGGCTGAGCCCGAGCTTGGCCAGCTCGGCCTCGCTGACGTGATCGCTACGCGTCGGCTCCATCGCCCCTCCTCGGCGGCCACCCAGCCACAGCGCAGGCGGCGGCGGAGACCGCCGCGGTCTCCACCCGCAGCACCCCCGACGCGAGGCGCCAGGCCTGGAACCCTCTCGCGAGCAGCCCCTCGCGCTCGTGGGGCGCGAAGCCGCCCGGGGGGCCCACCGCCACCAGCAACGCACCGGGCGGAGGCTGCTGCAGACGGTCGGCGAACCACCCCTCCGCTTCGGGGTCCGCGACCCACCCCTCCTCGTCCGGCGCCAGCTCCAGCGCGTCGAGAGGCAAGGGATCCCCGATCTGCAACAGCGCGTTGCGCCCCGACTGCTTGGCGGACTCCAGCGCCCAGCGCTCGAGGGTCTCTCGCGGAGGGCTCGACCCACCTCGCGCGCAGATCAGCGGCACCAGACGCTCGGCGCCCAGCTCGCTGAGGGCCTCCACCATCCGCTGCGCGCGCTTGCGATCGGGGAAGCCGACGGCGAGCCGAAGGCGCACGCGGGGCAGGGGCGCCAGGGGCTCCACGTCCAACGCACGCAGCTGGACCACGCGCTTGCTGACCCCCACGACCTCGGTCGAGATCCCGTTGCCGAGACCGTCAAACAAGACGACGCGCTCTCCCACGCGGACCCGCAACACCCGACCCAGGTGGTGCGCTTCTGCTCCACCTAAGTCCATTGTTTCTCCAACCTCAGGCAGGCCTGAGGAGAACGCACGATGGATTCGGCTCATGTAAAGCTCATCCTACTCCCCAGCTTGGGTTCCGCCTCTTCCCAATTGCGTGCCACTTGCGTGCAGCCATGGACACATTTTTCTCAGTGGCGTGGACGGGCCCAGTGCTGACACGATCTTGCGCGGGCGAGCCATCGCTGGTCTCGGTATTGCTTATGTAACCGCGGACAGCGAGGCACACCATGCGCATTCTCACCTTATTCGCCGCGACGCTCATCGTGTTTGCGACGAGCGGTTACGCCCAGGACGGGACCCTCCCCCCGCCCTTCGTGCGCCCCGAGCGTGGCACCGACGCCTACAAGGAATACTCCAAGGAGAAGAACCGGCTCAGGGACCTGATGCGCCCGTTGGAGGCGGAGTACGCCGGCCTGTTCTCCCCCTCTCGCAGTCGCTTCGAAGGCAACTGGGCCTTCAGCGGAACCCGTGAGGTCTACGAGACCGAAGCCGGCCCCCCGGTGATCGAGGCTTTCGAGGGCGAAGGCTACATCTACTACTACGACGGCGGCTCCCCCTACGAAGGCACGATCAAGTTCACCGGCAAGTTCGCCCCCGAGGACGGGCGCAGCACGAGCGTCTCCGGCAGCAGCGAGAAGCCCGACCACAGCGACGACCCCGACGCCGAGGTCCACTACCCCATGGGCGACGCCCAGACCAAGCTCGAGCTGCGCCTCAAGAGCTCGTTCTTCGGCGACGACAAGTACGCCGCGGTGAGCTTCACCCGCGAAGGCCAGGAGCTGCGCTTCAAGGCGGTCAGCGAAGAGACCGTCGGCGACCAGCCCGTGGTCGTGATCACCGTCGGCAAGGCGGTGCGCAGCTTCAACAAGACCCAGGGCGAGATCGAGGAAGAGCTGATCGCCCTCTACCGTGAAGATCAGATGCTGCGCAACCCGCGTCCTGATCCGGGCGTCTACACCGCCCCCTCGGGCAAGCTCCACGCCCGCTTCGCCCCGACCCTCGAGTTCGACCCGGAGGGCGTCGAGGCCGAGCTGCTCGCCGTGATCGAGAGCGCCACCGAGACCCTCGACGTAGCCCTCTACGAGATCGGCCTGTTCCGCTTCTCGGAGGCGCTGATCCGGGCCCGCGACGAGCGCGGCGTCAAGGTCCGGCTCGTCAACGACAACCACAACCACGGCCCCGCCGGGCAAATGATCGCCACCAAGCTCTTGATGGCCGCGCACATGGACCGCGTGATCGACGACCGCTCGGCGCTGATGCACAACAAGTTCATCATCGTCGACGGGAAGCGGCTCTGGACCGGCTCGACCAACGTCACCTTCAACGGCATCTACAAGCAAGACAACAACGCCCTCGTGATCGAGAACGCGGAGCTGATCAAGGAGTATCAGACCGAGTTCAACGAGATGTTCGAGGGCAAGGAGTTCGGCCCCACCTCCACCGAGAACACCCGCTGGTCCAAGTGGCAGGAGGACGAGACCCTCGTCGACGACTGGATCGCCATCGACGACGAGACCTCGGCCCAGGTCTACTTCGCCCCCGAAGACGAGCCGATGGCCCGCCTGATCGAGGTGGTGCGGAGCGCCAAGCACTCGGTGGACATCATGGCCTTCCGCTTCACCAGCCTCGACCTGCTCGAGATCCTGCTGGAGAAGATGGAGGCCGACCCCGAGTTCCGCGTGACCGCGGTCCTCGAGGACAAGGCTGCCACCGCGGAGTCGACGATCAAGGTCGTGCGTCCGCTGCTCGCCGCCGGCGCCACGGTGCGCTTCGACGCGAGCCCCGAGTTCCTCCACCACAAGGTCGCGATCGTCGACGAAGAGCTGATCGCCACCGGCTCGTTCAACTTCAGCGCCAGCGCCGCAGACTCCAACGACGAGAACCTGCTGCTGCTCAAGAGCAAGCCCCTGGCCGCGGCCTTCCTCCGCGAGCAGCGGATCCTGGTCGCCATGGGTGACCCGAACCACCCGGAGATCGCGCCCTACACCCCGAAGAGCGCGCCGGCCTCCGCGGCCAGCGCCCCCGCCGACGGGATCGAGGATCAGCTCGAAGGCCAGACCAGCGGCGCGACCGCCGATCAAGCCGACGAGACCCCCGCCCCCGCGGAGGACGCGCCCGCCGAAGACGAAGACGAGCCCGCCGAGGACGAGACCCCCGCCGCCGGCGGCCCCAAGGTCGACCTCCCCTTCGGCGGCTAATCAACCCACCCACCCCACCCACCACCCGCGCGGCCACCGCTGCGCCTCCTCTGTCAGAGCCAAAGAAGAGCCGTCCCATGACCCTTAGACGCAGCCTCCTGTCGCTCGCCGTTCTCTGCGCGCTGGTCCCCCCCGCGCAGGCCGGCACCTCGGTCTACTTCTCGCCCAACGGGGGAGGAGCCGCCGCGGTCGCAGCGCGCATCGACAAGGCACAAGACTCCGTCGACGTCGCGATGTATTCGGTCAGCACCAACAACGACGCCCCCATCTTCGCGGCGCTCAAGAGGGCGATCGACGAGCGGAACGTGCGGGTGCGGATCATCCTCAAGGACCGCAACAAGGCCAAGAGCGTCGGACCCCGGCTGGCAGAGCTCGGCTGCCACGTCTTCTACACGACCAGTACGCTCCACCAGAAGTTCTCGATCATCGACGCGAAGAGCTGGAGCCGGCGCACGCTGACCAACGGCAGCGCGAACTGGTCGCTCGGCGCCGACACGACCTACAGCGAGAACACCGTCATCTACGACGGCTGGCGCTACCACCGCGTGATCAAGGCCTTCCAGGATGAGTTCAACCACCTGCTCTCCATTGCCAAGCCGTTCAGCGAGAACGCCGATCAGCACGTGGACCCCGTCGACTTCTGGACCTGGGACAGCGGCCCCAACCCCGTCGAGGCCCTGTTCACGAGCGCCAACACCGGCGCGGGGTCGTACACGGCCGAGGGCGTGGTCAACGGCCGGATCGCCGCGGAGATCCGCAACGCCAAGCGCTCGGTGATCATCGACGTCGCCCACTTCGACTCGATCCCGATCGGCAAGGCGCTGATGGAGGCCTACCGCGCCTCGCTGGAGGCCGAGCGCGCGGACGCGCTGAACCAGGCGATCCCGGAGGCCGACAAGCGCAAGCGACTCGAGGTCCAGGTCCTGCTCGACCAGGGCGAGCTCGCCCCCGGCAAATACAGCCAGGCGCGCGCGCTGGAGGCCGCCGGGATCGAGGTGCGCTACAAGTACTACAGCCTGACGCTGCACCGCTCGAACTGGCAGCTGATGCACCACAAGACCGCGATCATCGACCGCGAGATCCTGATCTCGGGGAGCTACAACTTCAGCAAGACCGCCGAGTTCAGCAACTACGAGAACGCGATCGTGACCCGCGAGCCTGCCCTCGTCTCGGCCTTCATTGGCGAGCACGAGAAGCTCTGGAGCAAGGGCCGCGATCTGCTCGAGCCGCTCAAGGAGGTGCTGTTCGCGCCCAAGGGCTCGGCGAAGTATCAGCGCTACGTGCCGGTGCACTTCAACACCGACTACTTCGACGCCACCCTGACCCTGACCCGCGACGAAATCGCCCCGATCTACGACCGCTTCAGCTACTACCAGGGCTTCGACAAGAAGCGCACCGCGCGGATCTGGGACCGCGAGACCGACGAGGAGCTCAAGCGCCCCAGCGGCAAGAGCTTCGATGGGTTCATCGCGGAGCTGATCGCCGAGCACGGCACCTTCCTCGAGCCCAAGGCTGGAGGAGCAGGAGCGGGCCTCAGCGGATCGCTGCAGCAGCACTAGGCCGTCAGCGAGTCACCTCGGCGCCCTGACTTCGGTCAGGGCGCTGCCTCGTTGGTTCGCTCGCGGATCACCTCGACCCGCTCGACCTCACCGTCGCGCAGGCGAATGATCCGCTCGGCGTTGCGGGCGACCTCTTCGCTGTGGGTCACGACGACGATGGTCACCCCGCTCGCGTGCAGCTCGTCGAACAGGCGCAGGATGTCGTCGCCCACCCGGCTGTCGAGGTTCCCGGTGGGCTCATCCGCGAGCACGATCGCGGGTTCGACCACGAGGGCGCGCGCGATCGCGACGCGCTGTCGCTCGCCGCCGGAGAGCTCGTTGGGCCGGTGGAAAGCGCGCTTGCCCAGCGAGACCTTCTCCAGAGCGGCCAGGGCGCGACCCCGGCGCTCGCCGCGCGGCACCCCCTGGTAGGCCAGCGGCAGCTCAACGTTGCTGCAGGCGGTCAGCCGGGGGAGCAGGTTGAAGCTCTGGAACACGAACCCGATCTTGGTACTCCGAACCTCGGCCAGCGCGTCCCCGCTGAGGGTCTCGATGTCCACCCCGTCGAGGCGGTAGCTCCCTTCGGTCGGCGTGTCCAAGCACCCCAGGAGGTGCATCAAGGTCGACTTTCCGCTGCCCGAGGGGCCCATGATCGAAACGTACTCGCCTCGCTCCACCAGCACGGTCACCTGGTGCAGGGCCCGGACCTGGACCTCGCCCAATTGATAATGCTTGCTGACCCCGCGGAACTCCAAGAGTGGCATGGGTCTATGGTAGCCCACCGGGGGACTGCGGACTTGTTTGGGTCACAGGTCACCGCCATACTCCCAGTGACTCCGTCGGCGCTTCCGCTGGCGTGATCGAGAGGGTTGTGGACCGGTTTCGCGAACAGCTATGGGCGCAGGTCCTGTTGGAGCGAGGGGTCGTATCTCGCGCCGCGCTGGAGCAGTACGTCCACCAGCGAGACGCCTACCAGCGCCACGGTCGCACCTGCACGCTCGGTCAGCTGCTCATGGAGCAGCGCCAGCTCTCACCCCAGCACTACACCGAGGTCCACCAGGAGGTCGAGCGGCGCCTCGCCAGCAACCAGTCCAGCGGACGCATGACCCCCAGCACCGGGCAGTACGGGAGGCCCGTGCACCCCGGAGACGTCCCGGTCGACAACACCGGGCGCTTCCGCATGGCGACCCCGGGGACCGGCCGCTACGCCATGGCGCCTGGCGGGCTCGCGCCCGTCGGCGGCGCCTCGGGCTCGGGCCGCTTCACCCCCATGGGGCCCCCGGGCTCGGGTCGATTCGCCGGCCCAGCGGGCTCCGGTCGCTACGTGACCCCCGGCTCGGGCCGGATCGAGGGCAGCCTCACCCGGAGCTGGAAGAACCAGCGCACGACCCCCGGGGAGGGCGGCGGGAACGCCACCGGCGACTTCGGCGTCGGCCGCTACTTCGGGCCCTACCAGATCCTCGACGAGCTCGGCCGCGGCGGAATGGGCGTCGTCTACCGGGTGCAGCGCGAGGGGATCGCGCGCCAGATGGCGCTCAAGGTGCTGATCGCGGGCGAGTTCGCCTCGCCGAAGCTCCTCAAGAGGTTTCGCGAAGAGGCCAAGGTCGCGACCGAGCTCAAGCACCCGAACATCGTCGCCGTCCACGACGTGGGCGAGGTCGACGGCGTGCCCTACTACGCCATGGACTACGTCGAGGGCTCGGAGCTGCAGGAGCTGATTCGCAACCGGAACCTCTCGGTGCGACGGGGCGTGGAGATCCTGATCGACGTGGCCCACGCAGCGCACCACGCTCACGAGAAGGGGATCGTGCACCGCGACCTCAAGCCCTCGAACGTCCTGGTCTCGGGCGACGGCACGCCCTACATCATGGACTTCGGCCTGGCGAAGAACCTGGAGCAAGACCACGGCCTGACCCGCAGCGGCGTGGCCATTGGGACGCCCTACTACATGCCGCCGGAGCAGGCCAAGGGCCAACACCGGGAGATGGGCCCCTGGTCCGACGTCTACGCCCTGGGAGCGATCCTCTACGAGATCCTCACCCGTCGCGTGCCGTTCACGGCCAAGACCCAGAACGAACTCCTGCGCAAGATCGTCGAAGAAGACCCCACGCCGCCCCGCCAGATCCGCTCCGGGATTCCGGTCCCTCTGGAGCGAATCGCGCTCAAGGCGCTGCGCAAGGAGTCCGATCGGCGCTACCAGACCGGGCAGGCCTTCGCCGAGGACCTCGAGCGCTACCTCACCGGAGAGGCCGTGCACGCACGCGCCGACCCGCCGTGGTACCACGCCGTGCGCTGGATCAAGCGCAACAAGGGGCTGACCGTCGCGGGGCTGATCACGGTGTGTGCGCTGACCGTCGCGGGCTTCGCCGTGGCATTCCGGGGCGGGGGCGGCGGCAGCACCCCCACCGAGGTCGACCCCTTGACGACCGACCTGACCGACGAGCAGCGCAAGCAGCTCGAGGAGCAGTTCGCCCGGGGATTCGACCACCTCAGCCGCTACTACCGCACCCACGACCCGGCGACGGCCCGCGACGCGCTCAACCGCGCCGAGCTGGAGTTCGGCCAGACGGTCAAGCTCGAGGAGAACCTGCTCGGCGAGGCCCAGGCGCAGACCGCCTACCACCGAGGCGTCGTGCGCCGCGGGCTCTGCCGCTGGGCCGACGCGCAAAACGACTTCCTGATCGCAGCCAGGCACCCCGAGTTCCAGGCGCGGTCCCAGCTGGCCCGAGGACTGATCCTGCTGCGTTGGCACCGCAACCCCGAGGGAGCGCGGGCGGCGTTGCGCCAGGCCGTCGTGGGCGAGGTGGAGGACACCGAGGAGGCGCGGGTCGAGCGGGCCGCGAACGTGATCGCCACCGCCTACCTGGCCTTCCTCGATGACGAGTATCCGCGCGCGAGGCACCTGCTGGCAGGCATCCTCGACCGCCGTGGCCTGGGTCGGCTCGAGGCCGAGGCCCGGGGAGCGCAGGCCTACATGGCCCGCGAGCGAGGCCGGATGTTCGGCGGCGACGACGAGGCCGAGCGTGGCCTGCGCCCCTCCGCGCGCGCGCTCGAGCTCGAGCCCTTCCGCTACGAGTTCCTCATCGACCGCAGCATCCTCCTCGCCCGCAAGGGCACCGGCGACCGCAGCGAGGCTCGCTCACGCCTCCAGGAGGCGCGCGTGGTGTGCCCCGCCGGAGAGGGCGCCGAGCTCGCCGAGGCGCTCATCGTGGCCCTCGAGGGCAACGAGCCAGGCATGCTGCGCTCGCTGCGGGCGGCGGAGGAGAAGGTCCGCGGTCGCCGCTCCACGGTCTCGGACCACGTGCGCCGCTTCGGTCAGCGCCTGCGCCAGGCCTTCGCAGAGCAGCAGCCTGCGCGCCCCCCCGTCGACCCCGTGCGACCCCCGATCAACCCCAACAACCCCAACAACCCCAACCCACAGCAGAACCCCGAGCAGTTCATCGAGCGCGGCCCGCGGGTGAGCACCAGCACGACGGCCAGGTGGGTCTACCCTCCCGGCAAGGGCGCCTACCTGTTCGCCATCGACGTCACCCCCGAGGTGCTCGCGGTGGAGATCGAGATCACCGACAACCCCCTGCCGCTCAAGCTCTGCGGCAACCTCAACCGGACCATCGACAACCCCGAGCAGGCCGACTTCAAGCACGCCTTCGAGCAAGGCGACCAGCCGACTCGCATCGTGCTCCGCCGCGACGGCAAGCCGTCGCTGGGGACGGGCACCTACACCTGCGCGGCCATCCTCGCCCGCCCGACGCGACGGGAGGTACCCTTCCGCATCGAGATCACCCTCGTCACCGACCCCGACGACGTGCCGCCGGCCTATGAGTCTCTGCCTCAGCTGGACCTCTCGGGCGCGGACCCGACCGAGCGCCGCACGATTCAGGACATCGCGCGCCGGATCGCCACCGCCCCCACCGAAGCGATCAAGCGCCGCGCGTTGGAGGAGTGGCAGCGCTACGAGTCCACCGCGCAGCCCGACCGCAGGCTGATGCGTGCCAACTGGGTGGTCGAAGACGACCCCAAACAAGCCCTCGAGATCCTGGACGATCCCATCTATGCAGGCGACCCCCGTGCGGCCCTCCTCAGGGGGCGGGGCCTGGCGGAGCTGGGCAAGTTCGACGAGGCGGTGAAGGTCCTCGATCAGATGGTCAAGGACTCCCCGAACCTCATCGACCCGCGGATCCTGCTGCTGCAAGTCCTCACCAAGGCCAAGGACCCTGAGGCGATCAAGCGGGTGAACGCGCTCCTCGAGGAGGACCCGCGCAACCCGCTGCTGAAGCACCTGCGCCTCCAGGTCCTCGGCGAGCTGGATCACGCCAAGTTCCGCGAGGCCTGGGCCAAGCTCGAAGACGAGGCACTGCCCCGCGTGAGCTTCGTCCTCTCACTGCTCACCCTCTGGGGCGACGTCGACCCCAAGGAGGGGATCAAGATCGCAGAACGTTGGGCCGCCCGAGAGCCCGACTTGCCCTCCTTCGTCACGGTCCGCGCCGTGCTCCTGGCCTACGACGGGCGCAAGGAGGAAGCCCTGGACGTGCTCGTGCGACTGCGTGAGAAGCTCAACGCGGTCGGCCAGGAAGAGATCGACCGGATCATCGTCAAGATCGAGAACGACGATCTCTAGCGTCGACCGGAGACCGACGGACCTGCTGCCACCCCACAAGCGGGGGCCTGGCTGCCAGGGTCCCTCCCCTCCAGGAGCCACACCGCGGTCCCCCGCCCACCTGCAGCTAGCCGAGCCAGCCAGCGGACCGAGCCAGCACCTAGCTAGCCGACCGAGCCAACCAGCGGACCGAGCCGGCACCTAGCCGACCGGGCCAGCCAGCCAGCGGACCGAGCCAGCACCTAGCCGACCGAGCCAGCCAGCGGACCGAGCCAGCACCTAGCCGACCGGGCCAGCCAGCGAGCGGACCGAGGCCAGCGGACCGAGCGAGGCCAGCGGCGAGAGCTAGCTAGCTAGCAAGCAGCCAGAGACCTTCTAGAGGTTCTGAATCAGCTCGATCAGGGGCAAGAACAGGGCGATGACGATGAAGCCGACCGCGGCGCCCATGCCGACGATCAGGATCGGCTCGATGACGGAGGTCAGCGACTCGACGGCCACATCGACGTCGTCGTCGTAGTTGTCGGCGATCTTGACCAGCATCTTGTCGAGCTCACCGGTCTCCTCGCCGACCTGGATCATGTTCACGATCATGTCGTCGAACACGCCCGAGTCCTGGAGCGGGACCGCGATGGACTCACCCTCGCGGATCGAGGCGTGAACCTCGTCGATGGCCTTGGCGACCACGTCGTTGGGCGTCGCCTCGCGGGTGATGCTCAACGACTCGAGGATCGGAACACCCGAGGAGATCAGGGTGCCCAGGGTGCGGCAGAAGCGCGAGACCGTCGACTTGTGGATGATCGTGCCGAAGATCGGAATGTGCAGCTTGAGGTTGTCCTCGAGGTACTTGCCCTTGGGCGTGGAGCCCACGGCCTTCCAAGCGAGGATGAACACCAGCGGAATGCCCGGGATCAGGAACCACCAGTTCTTGACGAAGGTCGAGATGCCCATCAGGAGCTGGGTCGGCCAGGGCAGCTCGACGCCGACCTCCTCGAACATCTTTTGGAAGGCCGGGATCACGAAATACATGATGCCCGCCAGGATCAGCACCGCGACGATGGTCACCACCGCCGGGTAGATCATGGCGCCGATGACCTTCTTCTTCAGCCGCAGGCTCTTCTCCATGAAGAGCGAGAGGCGGTCGAGGATCGTGTCGAGCACACCGCCCGCCTCGCCCGCTTTGATCATGCCCACGTAGAGGCGATCGAACGCCTTGGGGTGCTTGGCCATGGCCTCCGAGAGGGTCGCGCCCGATTCGACGTCGTCGGCCACCTCGAGCAGCACGTTCTTCAGCACGCAGGGCTTGAGCTGCCCCTCGAGGATCCGCAGGGAGCGCACGATGGGCAAGCCCGCGTCCTGGAGCGTGGAGAGCTGCTGGGTGAAGGTCGTCAGCTGTTTCTGGCTGACGCCGCCGATCGCGAAGACCTTGCCCTTGCTCTTGCTGGGCCCGCCGGCCACCGAGGGGCCCGCGTCTCCACCGGCCTTCTCCTTGACCTTGGTCGGATAGAAGCCCATGTCCTTGATCTTGGCCATGGCGTCCTCGCGGTCTTCCGCTTGGACGTCCTTCTTGACCTTATTGCCTTTCCCGTCAACGGCCTCAACGGTGAAACTGGGCATGGTGGGCCTCTCTAAACGGCGTGGATCCTGGGATCTTAAGCGTAGGGGTCGGGTCTGTGCAACCGGGCCTTGGCCGGCAATCGCCTACTGGAAGACCGTCTCGCGCACGATCTCCTCGATGGTCGTTCGGCCCTCGTAGATCGCGACGATTCCAGCCTCCCGTAGGATCCGCATGCCTTCCTTGCGAGCTTGCCGGCGGAGGTCGGTCAGCTTGGCCCCGTCGGCGATCATCTTCTTGAGGTTTGGAGACCCGAGGAACATCTCGAAGATCGCCTGCCGCCCCTTGTAACCCGTGGTGTTACAGGTCTTACACCCCTCACCGTAGTAGAAGGTCCGGCCCTGGACGTTCTTCTTGCGCAGCCCGAGCTCCATCAGCTCCTCGGCCTCAGGGTGGTACTCGATCTTGCAGCCCGAGCAGATCTTGCGCACCAGGCGCTGGGCGATGACGCCCTCGAGCACCGCGCTGAGGAGGAAGGGCTCGACCCCGAGGTCGATGAGGCGGGTCACGACGCTCGGCGCATCGTTGGTGTGCAGGGTCGAGAGCACGAGGTGGCCGGTGAGCGCCGACTCGACCGCGATGCTCGCCGTCGTCAGGTCGCGGATCTCGCCCACGAAGATCACGTCCGGGTCCTGACGCAGGATCGAGCGCAGGGCCGCGGAGTAGGTCAGGTCGAGGTCCGGGTTGATCGGGACCTGAATGATCCCCTCGATGTCGTACTCGACGGGGTCCTCGGTGGTGATGATCTTGCGGTCGTCGGTGTTGATGTCCGAGAGCGCGGAATACAGCGTCGTCGTCTTGCCCGAGCCGGTCGGGCCCGTGACCAGGATCACGCCGTTCGGCTTGTTGATCAGCGCGCGGATGACCTCGAGGTCCTTGGGCCGGATTCCGAGCTGGCCGAGGTCCAGCTGCACGTTGCTCCGGTCGAGGATACGCATCACGACCGCCTCGCCGTTGACCACGGGGAGGGTCGAGACGCGGATATCGACCGGCTTGCCGCCCACGTTGAGCTCGATGCGCCCGTCCTGCGGCATGCGCTTCTCGGAGATATCGAGCCCGCTCATGACCTTGATGCGGGAGGCGATTGCGTTCGCCAGCTTGGGCGGCGGCGGAGGCTTGATCTCGTAGAGCACGCCGTCGATCCGCTGGCGGACCTTGAACACCTTCTCGAACGGCTCGAGGTGAATGTCCGCGGCCTTGTCCTTGATCGCCTGCAGCAAGATCAGGTTCACCAGCTTCTTGACCGGGCTGGACTCGCTGAGCGCCTCGTCCTCGAGGTCGTCGGCTTTGCCGTCCAGGACCTCCATGTCGTCGAGGTCGAACTTGGCCGCCTCGGCGAAGGCGTCGGCGAGGGAGTTGTCCTCGGCGCCGCCGTAGTACTTCTCCAGCGCGCGGTCCACGGCCTCGGGCACGGCGACCGCGCCCTTGACCTCGAGGTTCAGCATGAAGCGCAGGTCGTCGAGGACCTGCGGGTTCATCGGGTCCGAGAGGGCCACGATGAGGATGCCGTCCTCGTACTCCACCGGGCAAATCCGGTGGGGGACCGCGATGGTCTTGGGCACGAGGTCGATCACCGATGACTCGACGTTGGTCCCGTCGAGGTCGGCCACGTCCATCCCCAGCTGTTCGCCGAGGGCGTAGACCACGTCGGCCTCGGTGACGAGGCCCATCTCGATGAGGATCTCCCCCATCTTCCCGCCCTGCTTGCTTTGCAGTGCGGTCGCTTCCTGGACGTCCTCTTCTTCGAGGAAGCCCATGTCGATCAGAATTTCACCGATGCTTCGGCCGGCCACGCGTTCTCTTTCTCGCTATGCCTGGCTCGCGTCAGCACGCGAGATGAGCGGGGGGGTCGTCACTTAGCGGCGGCCCTTCCGCTCGCGGCCGCTGCTCGCGCTGCCCACGGCCCCACCGAGGCCGTGCTCACGCAACTTCAGCTGCATTTCAGACGGGTTGACGCACTTCTCCATCACGTCCTGATAGTTGACTTTCCGCTGCTTGAGCAACTCGAACAGCGCATCGTCCATCAGCTGCATTCCGTAGCGGCTTCCAGTCTGGATCTCGGAGTTGATGCGGTAGATCTTGCCTTCGCGGATCAAGTGGCCGACCGCCGGGGTCATGACCATGATCTCGTGGGCAGCCCGGCGTCCGTTGCCCTCGGCGCTGGGGAGCAGCGTCTGACTGATGACGCACATCAGCGCCTGCGAGAGCTGGGTCCGCACCTGCTCCTGCTGGTTGGTAGGGAAGGCGTCGACGATCCGGTTGATCGTCTCCGCGGCACCCATGGTGTGCAGGGTGCCGAACAGGAGGTGACCGGTCTCCGCGGCAGTGATCGCCGCCGAGATCGTCTCCAGGTCGCGCATTTCGCCGACCAGGATCACGTCCGGATCCTGGCGCAGCGCGCGGCGGATCGCCTCGTCGAAGCTCCCGACGTCCACGCCGATCTCTCGCTGGGTGACGATGCTCTTCTTGTGGGGGTGATAGAACTCGATCGGGTCCTCGATGGTGATGATGTGCGCGTCGAGCTCGGTGTTGATCCAGTCGACGCAGGACGCCAAGGTCGTGGACTTGCCCGACCCGGTCGGCCCCGTGACGAGGAACATCCCGCGAGGGCGAGCCAGCAAGCCCTTGACCGCCGGCGGGAGACCGATCTGTTCCAGGGTCAGGAGCGTGTTCGAGATCTGGCGCAAGACCATCCCGACCTTGCCCTTCTGCTTGAAGATCGAGACCCGGAAGCGAGCCTTGTCGCCAAAGCTGAAGCCGAAGTCGGCGCCGCCGGTCTCCTCCAGCTCCTGCTGCGAGCGCTCACCCGTGATCGACTTCATCAGGGCTTGGGTGTCCTCAGGGCGCAGCGGAGGCGTGTTCAACGCCCGCAGGCGGCCCTGCAGACGGACCACCGGCGCGCTCCCGACGGAGAGGTGAAGGTCCGACGCTCCCTTGGCGACGACCAGGTCGAGGATCTTGTCGATGGCTAACGCGGTCACCTGTCTGCTCCGAACACGAGTGGGGTTGGCTAGGCCAGCGAGAGGTCCTGGCGGTGGGTGATCTTGAGGATTTCTTCGACGGTGGTGGAGCCGCTGAGGATCTTCCGCACCCCGTCCATCTGCAATGAGGTCATGCCGCCCTCCATGGCGGCGCGACGCACGTCCTGGGTGTGCGCCTCTGCGAACACCAGCTCGCGCAGCTGGGGGCTCATCTCCATCAGCTCGTAGACCCCCATCCGACCCTTGTAGCCGCCCCCGGCGCAGATGTCGCAGCCGATGGGCTGATACAGGGTCTTCCCCTTGAGGTGCTCGGGGCGGAGGCCCACGGCCTTGAGCTCCCAGGCTTCGAGGTTGCGTGGGTCGAGCTCCTGCTTGCACTTGCAGAGCTTCCGCACCAGGCGCTGGGCGAGCACGGCCAGCACGGCGCTGGCCACGAGGAACGGCTTGACGCCCATGTCGGTCAGGCGGCTGACCGCCGACGGGGCGTCGTTGGTGTGCAGCGTCGAGAACACGAGGTGACCCGTCAGCGCCGCCTGAATGCCGACCGAGGCGGTCTCTTCGTCGCGGATCTCTCCCACGAGGATGATGTTCGGCGCCTGACGCAGCATCGCCTTGAGGATCGTGGCGAAGTCACGCCCGATGGTGTGGTTGACCTCGGCCTGATTGATCCCCTCGAGGTTGTATTCCACGGGGTTCTCGGCGGTGATGATCTTGATGTCCGGGCGATTCAACCGCTTCAGCGCCGCGTAGAGCGTGGTCGTCTTGCCCGAGCCGGTGGGCCCGGTGACGAGGAAGATCCCGTTGGGTCGTTTGATGATCCGGGTGAACTTGTTGAAGTCCGAGGCGTGCATGCCCAGGATCTCCAGATCCACGAGCGCGTTCTCCTTGTCCAGGATTCGCAGCACGCAGGACTCGCCGTTGGTCGAGGGCAGGAAGCTCGCGCGGAAGTCGACCTCGCGCCCACCTAAGCGCATCTTGATGCGCCCGTCCTGGGGGATTCGCTTCTCTTCGGGCTTGCACATGGCCATGATCTTGGCGCGGGAGAGCAGCGCCCCCTGGAGGCGCTTGGGAATGTCTTCCTGAACCTGGCAGCGCCCGTCGATGCGGTAGCGCAGCCGGATTCGCTTCTCCATCGGCTCGATGTGGATATCGCTCGCGCCCTTGCGCACGGCCTCGGCGATGATCTGGTTGCAGAGGCGCACGATCGGCGCGTCGTCCTCGTCGAAGTCCTCGTCGCCCTCGTAGTCGCCGCGGACGCTGATCTGATCGTCGAGGTCGCCTTCGGCTCCGTCGATGATCATTTCGCCGTAGTAGCGGTTGATCGCGGCCACGATCTCGATGCGCGAGGCGATCACGGGCTCGACCTCGACGCCGAGCATGAAGCGCAGGTCCTCGAGGTCGTAGAACTCCAGCTTGTTCTCGATGGCGACCGTCAGCGCGCGCTTGCCCCGCTTGAGGGGAAACAGGGTGCGCTCCTTGGCGACCTCCACCGGGACGAGCCCCACCACCTCGGGCGGGATGTTGAACTTGCTGATCTGGCAGTATTTGAGCCCACCCTGGCGCGCGAGCCCCTTCGCGATCTGCTCCTCGTCGCAAGCCTTGTTCTCGACGAGGAGTTCACCGACCTTGCGCGAGTCGCCGTCCTTCTGGGCTTTCAGCGCTGCGGCCACCTCGTCCTGGCTCACGTAGCGCATCTCGATCAGGATGTCGCCGAGCTTCTTCGCCACAAGCCTCTACCTTTCGGCCCGCCGCCAGCGGAGCGCGGGTCTCGTATCCTATTGGACCACGGTCAGCCCTCAGGCTCACAGTCCACCCAAGTTCTGTGGTAGCACACGCCTAGGTGATCAAACAATCCCAGCAGACGGATCGGGGCGAAACCCTGGCCCTGGGAACCGCTCTCCCCGACTGAGCGAACCCGCCCCCGGGGGAGGCAACCCCCGCCAAACAGAGGAGAAATGCCCGTGACTCGCGGATTGTTGCTGATCGCAGCCCTGGCCCTCAGCGGGTGCTGCACCTCGCCGGCCTGCCTCCCCGAGGCGCTACCCCACCAGGGGAAGCCCGCCGACAGCGCCCAGCTGTTCGACCTGATCCAGTATGCAGCCCGCCACGACTGCTGCGAACAGCTCTACACCCAGCTGACCACCGCGACCCGCGAGGAGTATTCGAGCTTCGAGTTCTGCCTCTACTGGGAGTCGATCGAGCTCCCGGAGTACGAGTATCTGCTGGTCGACGTGGTCACCGGAGGACAGCTCCTCGGCGCCTTCCCCGGCAACGAACCTGGCGAGGAGTTCCTCTTCGTGGAGTTCGAGGAGCCCGGGCGCGAGAACCTGCTCGCGCGAATCCTGCTCAAGCACGAGTCCGACGAGAGCGGGAAGGTCCGCCCGTATTTGGCGATGCAGGAGCAGCGCGCCCACATCGACGCCGGCCACCCCGGCTACCACTGGGACGGCAAGTAGCTCCGGAACGACAGCGGGCGCCCGCAGGCGCCCGCTGGTGAAGGCTGGCAGCAGGTTGGCGCCTTAGAAGCCCATGCCTCCCATGCCTCCCATGCCGCCCATGCCGCCCATGCCGCCCATGCCGCCCATGCCGCCCATGCCG
>Ga0070727_10002091_pt1 | contig 19776 bp, 14 predicted proteins | sample tdAd472_FD_66722 | JGI IMG/M metagenome (GOLD analysis project Ga0070727, IMG submission 66722) | Marine sediment microbial communities from the Atlantic coast under amendment with organic carbon and nitrate - tdAd47.2 | ecosystem: Environmental > Aquatic > Marine > Coastal > Sediment | place...
CCATTACCTGGGAAACCTTGGCGCTTAATCTTCACTTATTTCCAGCCCTGTTAATCGGTTTTGCTAGTGGTACTTGGTTGGTGAAAAAGATACAGGATCACCATTACCGCCGCTTGATTTTATTGCTGACGGCACTGGGCGCGATTGTCATATTTTTTCGGTAATTCCCATTTTTTCTGTAGTATTAGACTTCACTTACTAAACGAAACAAGACAGTATGAAGCCTACCCGACCCATTGCCATTCGCTCGCAGGATGTGCAGGGCGCAGAAGTGGCTTGGTTTGCCCCGATCTGTAACGGCGATGATCAACTACTTGGTGCACATGATATGCGCTACAAGAGCAATTGGAGTAATGCATCCAATATTTTATTGACGGCTGATCGATTGGGATATCGAAATATACTATGCCCTTCTTCTTACCAAGTCGGCCAAGACACCTTGACTTTTGCATCGGCTATTGCGCCGCTCACTCAGCAAATCAACCTATTAACGGCTATTCGTTGTGGAGAAGTACACCCGCCCATGTTGGCTCGGGCCATCGCCACCCTCGATCATATACTAAAAGGAAGATTGACCATTAATATCATTTCTTCAAATCTGCCGGGTACCGAGCTGGGTTCAGCGGAACGATACCAGCGATCAAGGGAAGTGATTACGATCTTGAAACAGGCATGGACCCAAGATTTTATCGACTTTAAAGGCGATTTCTATAACATCCAATTGGATACACAGCCCGTCAAACCTTACCAACAGAACGGTGGCCCTCTATTGTATTTTGGCGGTTATTCTCCGCCGGGTGTAGACCTGTGTGCGGAACATTGCGATGTGTATTTGATGTGGCCAGAGACGCGAGAGCGAATCGGGGAATTGATGAGGACGATGAGTGAAAAGGCATCGACCTATGGCCGTAAAGTGGATTTTGGATTAAGGGTACATATGATTGTACGAGAGACCGAAGAAGAGGCCAGGGCTTATGCTCGTCAGTTGATGTCTAAGGTGGATGATGACCGAGGGAAAGAAATTCGAGAAAGAGCGCTTGATGCTAAATCATTGGGTGTGTCGCGACAGAGCGAAATGCGCGAAAGAGCAGATCATGATGGTTTTGTAGAACCCAATTTGTGGACTGGCATTGGCCGGGCGCGTTCCGGCTGCGGAGCCGCTATTGTCGGAAATCCAGCGCAAGTACTAGCCAAGATCAAGGACTACATGGACATGGGAATTCGGGCGTTTATTTTTTCCGGTTACCCTCATTTAGACGAAGCCAAATATTTTGCCAAATATGTGCTGCCAGACTTGGATACTTTTTCTATGCCGATCCTGCAAGGCCGCGTGCCGGAGCGAGCGCCTGATACACCTTTGGCCGCTGGTATTAGAAGATAATAGTAGAGGAAGGTTTAGGGTTGAAAGTTTAAGGTTTAATTCTCGGCATAAACCTTCAGTCTTAGACTTTCAACCCTCCACCTTAAACGTCTACCAGCCACAACCGAGTACTAATCTTTCACCCCTAATACGGATAGCATTTTGATTGACTTACTCATTGTTTGCGCTTACTTTACCATTATTTTCTTGACAGCCATTTCCGGACGAGCAGGAAAAGATGTTACGGTGGAGGAATACTTCCTGAGCTCACGAAATCTGCGCTGGCCATCCATTGCTTTGTCTTCTATTGCGACGAATATCAGTGGCTATCAATTTTTGGGGATGATGGGATCTGCCTATTTGTATGGCTTGGCGCAAGCCAGTCTGGAAATCAATGCCGTGCAAGGTATTTTGATGGCAGCTTTTATTTTCGTGCCCTTATACCTGAAGGAGAAAATCATTACGATTACGCAGTTTATCAAAAAGCGATTGGGACGGACGGTAGCCTTATTTTACTCGCTAGCTAATTTGGCGATCTTCTCCACGATTACCTTAGGTGCGGCTTTGTTTTGGGGGGCTTATGCAGCCGATTTAGTCTTTGCTGACTATCTATCGATTATTCATGAGGACCGCATTACCCGGATTGCCATCTTAGTGGTGGGCTTGGGGGTGTTCTCAGCGATTTACACTTATTTTGGGGGCTTGGCTGCGGTAGTGAAAACGGATATGATTCAATTTTCGATCTTACTTTTTGGCGGCTTTGTGGTTTTATTCGTAGCGGTTTACCACCTGGGAGGTTGGAGCCAGTTGTATGTAAAGACACCAGAACTAATGCACCTGCATCTTCCCGCAGATCATGATACATTGCCTTGGATTCATATGTTTGGTTTGTTTTTGTTGAATATCAATTATTGGTGCGCCAACCAGACCATTATTCAACGTTCATTGGCGGCTAAAAACCTGCGAGAAGCGCAAATCGGTTTGATGGTAGGCGGCGTGATGAAGTATGTGATGGCGGTGCTGATCGTGGTGCCTGGAATTGCATTGGTGGGCATCTTGGGGAGCGAAGGCTTAGCTGAACCAGATATGGCCTTCCCTTATTTGGTGACTACCTATCTGCCTGTGGGCTTGAAGGGCTTTATCTTATGTGCTTTATTTGCTTCTTTAATGAGTACCGTAGATTCTACCTTCAATTCTCTGGCCACCTTATGGTCGATTGATATTTACAAAGAATACATCAACAAAACGGCTACTGATAGAGAAGTCGTAGGGGCAGGGAAAAAGACCATTTTAATTACACTGCTCACGGGCGTTATCATGGGGCTGGTTCTTCTTTATTTGAAGTTTAAAAATCCAGAAGCCGCCTTTACCCATACGCTGAATGAACTCCGTTACTATATTAATTGCGGAATTGTGGTTTTGATATGTTCGGCAGCTTTCTTAGTGGCGCCTCATCATAAATGGTCTTTGGTGGCTTTCATCTCCACGATTCCACTGCATTTGATTATCATCAGTGTTTTCCCGGATATGAACTATTTTGTTCGTGCGGGTTGGGTGATTGTTGTTGCTTTTCTGATGGTAGTGGTGAGTTCCTTTCGAGGCGGATGGAAGCCCTGGAATCAACTTATCGTAGCTAATTCCAGGGAAATCCGGCAGCTGGGAATGGGGCTTTTAGCCTCACTTATATTGCTGCATTTTATTTTCCATTAAGGTTACTTTCCAATCCATCTTTGCTTAATTCCTCTGTAGACGATTGGTAAGGCACATCGGTTAGCCGTTTTTCGGTAATGGCCATGTCGGACAATACCAACCAGCTGAAAGCAAAAAGGGCTAGCAGGATGAACGTAAAGTAAGTAGCATATCTAGCCCAAGGAGAAACCAAACTAAGGCCGGTCATTTGGGCGATATCCAAATCAGAATATAATAAAAAGAAGAAATTACCTGGGATTGCAATCGCCCAAAGCCATTGCGTAAAATAGTGTGGACGAATATGATATCCGATCTGGTGTTCCTCTCCTGTATTTTTGATTGTGCCTGTGATGACATAGACTCCCCATCTACCCATTCGTCTAAGCATTCGGAATGAATAGACATCAAGATCAAGGGTTCCGATTGAGGCGCCTGCTTTTCTAAGGTGGTCCGCTAATTTTTCGCGGCTACCTTTAATAGTAAAGCGTCCTTTACGTTGAGGGATGATTGAAGTAAACATACACTTAGGGTTATACGTTAGCTCTCAAATTAGACTTTATGCTGAAATGGATAGTTTCGAATTAAAGGATTAAAGCACAAGGTCTTTTATAAATGTGGTTTAAAAGCCGATTTTGTTTGAGCCTTTCAGTCTAGTTGCAATCTTTTTGTCATAAATCTGTAAACCAGCAATAAATAATCGTATGTATCTCTACTATTAATAATGCACAAATGCCTTAAAACGATACACTTTAGGTGAGTTTTTTCGATGAAATGTCGTAATTATTCTATGTTCATATGGTATCTTATACTAATAAAACCCTGGAATGGCTGGAATCGTTCCATACATCTTGCCCTTTCCGGTCATTTTGATCAGGTAGTTTAAGCGCCATTGGTGCCATCTATCCAGCCAAAACACAGACATTCTTCTACCATTTCGTCATAACTAATACAGGCTATTCCAGTAGCTTTCTTGAAGCGACGCAGCCATATTTCTGTCTTGTCTTGGTGATGAGTTTCTAGCCATTCGCGCCACTCGGCTCTTTCTTTTGGATAGAAGACTTCGGTTATTTCCATAGCGGTAAAAGGTTTTGTAGCTGTAAATTAGGGAATAATATTGCTATCTTCAACATGATTTTAATTCAAAACAACCTATGAAAAAAACGAACAAGCATCTTTTGATAACTAGCTGCACGATGTGCTTCATGGTCTTTCTTAGCTCGCATCTTAGTGCGCAGCAAATTGAGTGGCCGGATGGAAAAAAAGCGGCGCTCAGTCTCAGCTTCGATGATGCCCGCTTATCGAATGTTGATGTAGGAACACCTTTGTTTAATCAGCATGATGTAAAAGCTACTTTTTATGTAGTGCCCGCTAGTATGCAGTCGCGTTTAGCGGCTTGGCAACAAGCGGTTAAGGATGGGCATGAAATAGGAAATCACACTTTGGTACATCCATGCTCAGGCAATTTCGAGTGGTCTCGAGATAAAGCTTTGGAGACTTACAACTTGACGGCCATGCGGCGGGAACTGTTGACCGCCAATGAAGAAATAAAGGCTATGCTGGGCGTCGAACCCGTCTCTTTTGCTTATTCTTGCGGCCAAACCTTTGTGGGAAAAGGGCGAGAAACACGCAGCTATGTGCCTTTAGTAGCCGAATTGTTCCAATCAGGGAGGGGCTGGCTAGATGAGGCCAGTAATGATCCCATTTTTGCGGATATGGCACAATTACAGGGGATAGAAATGGATGGTAAAGACTTTGAAAAAGAGATCAAACCCATTCTGGAAGGAGCGATTAAAGCCGGGAACTGGGTCGTATTGGCTGGGCACGAAATAGGAGAGGGAGGTTTTCAGACGACTAAGGTAAGTATGCTGGAAGAGCTGATCGCTTATGTACAAGCTGAGAATAGTGAGATTTGGATGGCGCCAGTAGGGACGGTAGCAGCACATGTTGAGCAGCAACGCACCAAGCAATACCAAGGCTTAGAGGAATCGCTAAGCTTAGCGGCTACTTTTGATCAGGGGACCAAGGCCGATAAAGCAAAGGGTGATGCCCAATTATATACAGGCGTTTCCTATGATGAACGAAATCAGGCTAAGCCGGGGATAGCTACTACTGATGTAGCCATAGTCGAAGGAGAGGGGCGTTTTGGAGATGCATTAGCTTTTAAGAAAAAAAGCAAAGCAGTAGTGTACTACCCATCCAAGGGCAATATCAATTACCAAGCTAACAATTGGAGTGGTACGATTTCTTTGTGGTTGAGCCTAGATCCTGAGCAAGACTTGGAGCCCGGCTATACCGATCCCATCCAAATTACCGACGTCGGTTATAACGATGCTGCTTTGTGGGTAGATTTTTCGGATAAAAATCCTCGTTCCTTTAGAATGGGGGTATATGGTGATTTAGCCATTTGGAACCCTAAAAATATTGCACCGGATGAAAACCCTGCCTTTACTGAGCGTTTACTAACTGCCAAAGAACGTCCCTTTGGTACAGGTGTTTGGACCCATATTGTAATTACTTTTGAGGGGCTTAATAGCAAAGAGGGAGAGGCTAGTTTTTATATTAATGGAAAACCGCAAGGAAAGCGATCTATTAGCGAGGCCTTTACTTGGGACCTGGAGCAATCCAAGATATTCTTGGGCCTCAATTTTGTTGGGTTGGTGGATGAAGTTTCGATCTTTGATCAGCCACTGAGTGAGAGAGAAGTGAAATTACTCTATCAGTTACCAGCAGGTGTGAAAACGCTTATTGATACAGCAGGGCATTAGAAAAATATTGATTCTCAATTGGTTACCACTTAGCTGTAAACTTAAAAATAGGTGTGATAGGAAATAGCAACTTTATTGGTTAGTTTGGCAAAAAAAATTACTAGATGCTTTCTAAATTTTCCGCTATAGTAAGGGATGCTCTCTTTTTTCTAAGAACATGTTTAAATTCTAGTAATTGGTCTGCAAATGTCTCTTTTATGCTGATACGTCGTCTCACAAAGCGGCTTGATAGCGCTGCTATCATTCACTTTGCGATCCTAGCCTCAGCAAAAAATGAACGATTTTCGCCACAAAGACTAAAACTTAAACATGTTCTAAATACGCCTATTTGCTATTATTGTTATGTGATACTTTTCCTATTCCTTTTGTTAAGTTGCCAATCTGAAAATCACAGTGCGGAACAACCCAAGGGAGTTGCTCGCCAATTAATCGAGGAACCGCCCTTGACCTTGTTTGACCTGACCACTTTATTGGACGAGAATCACCCCTTAGAAGCTAAGGTAGTAACTGCACAATTTGATCATACCTTTAAGCAGACCAAGCAATACAATGCCTATCTTTTTAAAGATGTGTTAGATTATTTCTTAGCGCAGCTGGAGGAGAATTGGGTTGCATCTGCTGATCCTGCAAAAATATTAGTCACTTATCAATGTGGAGATGGCTATACTGCAACAATGACTTTAAAAAATGCATTGTCACAGGACAGTTATTTGGCCTTCACAGATCTGAGTAGTGATACAGCGGCCTGGACCGGTAAATTGGCTGCCAAAATGCCTCCTTTTTATTTGGTTTGGGAAAATATACCCTATGAGGATAAGCGTTTTGTTTGGCCTTTTGGCTTATCAAAGCTGAAGCTGGTACCCTATGAAGTGGCTTACCAAGCCATTTTACCAGAAATCAATATGGCCGGTTTCCAATTGTTTGAGCACAACTGCCTGAAATGCCATTCGCTCAATAAGGTGGGCGGCTTGATGGGCCCCGAATTCAACTACCCGAAGAATATTCTGGAATATTGGCAGGTAGAAGATATCTGGGCTTTTATCAATAACCCTAAGTCTTTTCGGTACAATAGTAAAATGCCCCCGATTGAGCATTTACAGCGTTCGGAGTTTGATCAGATCATGGCCTATCTGGAAGAATTGGGGAGTAAAAAAGTAGCACTCGATTAAGTATAAATAGCGCACTAAATTAGCAAAAGATGCAACTGAAGAACAATAGTCTCTTCCTCTTTTTAATGAGCTTGATCGTATTGTCATTGGTCGCCTGTACACCCCAAGAAGAGGCGTATTTTCAGGCGGATAATACTTTTGCCTGGTGTATTGTGCCTTTTGATAGCGAGGAACGGAGCCCAGCGGAACGGTTAGATATGTTGACCGACTTAGGGATTAAAAGCTATGCGTATGATTGGCGAGAGAAGCATTTGGATGAAATGGCACAGGAAATCCAATTAGCACAGGAAAAAGGAATTGAAATGCTATCCGTTTGGATGTGGATGGATGCCAATAATGATAGCATTGGGCACCTCAGTGCTTCTAATGAAAGGGTCTTACGTATCTTGGAAGAAACGGGATTGAAAACGACGATTTGGATGAGTTTTCACGAAAATTACTTCGCTGATTTGGCCCCTGTAGAAGCGCTAGATAAAGGCATTGCCATGGTGAGGTATATCAGCACTCGAGCACAGAAAGTGGGTGGAAAGGTCGGCTTGTACAATCACGGGGCTTGGTTTGGAGAACCGGAAAATCAAATCGCGATCCTAAAAGCACTTCCAGAATTTTCTATTGGATTGATTTATAATTTTCATCATGCGCATGAGCAATTGGCCGCTTATCCCGATTTGGTGAAGCAGATGGAACCTTACCTGTGGGCGGTCAACCTGAATGGGATGAGAGCCGAAGGTCCGAAGATTTTGCCCATCGGGAAGGGGGATAAGGAACAAGAAATGATCCAACAGCTTAAAGATGCGGGCTTTGATGGTCCTTGGGGCATCCTGGGCCATGTGGAGACAGCTGATGTGAAATTGATCCTAGAGGAAAACTTGGCAGGGCTGCGATCTTTAGAAATTAAGTAAACCGACAAACTATTGGACCTTTATGGTTTATCAGATGAAAGTTGAAGGTTTATGGGCTCAATTCCTTGGCATAAACCTTCAACCCTAAACTTTTAAACCCGCTTGGCGTAAAAGATTCAGTAGTATGGTAGGCTGGAGTAATGATGATTTAACTCATTGGAGATCATATAAAAAAAAGCTGTTACTTCCGATCAAACTTGAACGAAATAAGGATAGGTTTAAACTTGACCGGAAGCAAACGATCTGGCTATAATTCCCTAATCCAGATATTGCGATAACGCACCAAGTCGCTATGATCCTGTAGTAAAGCCTAAATGAAACCATTATTCTGACTTTACAAATACAAAACGATGAAAAACCATTTGTTCCTTGGACAAGTACTTTCCTTATTCATTAGTCTAGTTCTTCTATCTTCTTGTACATCTAAGATGGAGCAGGAGAGTAGTTCTGCAGGCCCTGTTCCCTCCACCGCTATTCAACCCTCGAAACAGCAGCCCCAGTATTGGCAATACAAAGGCAAAACAGTCCTCTTACTGGGCGGTTCTGACGAGGACAATCTATTCCAGATGCCTAATGTAGAACAGCAATTGGATGACTTAAAAGCGGCTGGCGGAAATTATGTTCGGAATACCATGTCCAGTAGAGATGAGGGTAACCTTTGGGCTTTTGCAGAGGATTCGACCGGGCAATATGATTTGAGACAGTGGAACAAGGCTTATTGGGATCGTTTTGAGAAATTCTTGGCCTTGACTGCCGCGAGAGATATTGTTGTACAGATCGAAATCTGGGCTACTTTCGATTTTTATCGAGGAGAATGGGACAAAAATCCTTTTAATCCAAAGAACAATAAGACATTAAGTGTGCAGCGGGTGAAATTGCCTACGAGTATCCCCACTCATCCTATTTTTACAGATAATCCCTTCTTTTGGTCTGTTCCTTCGCAGCACAACAATATCCAACTACTGCAATTTCAACAGGCTTTTGTGGACAAGCTGTTATCTATCTCCTTGCCCTATGACCATGTACTCTATTGTATGGACAATGAAACCTCAGTAACGGCTGATTGGGGCAAGTTTTGGTCCAATTACATTCACACCATCGCTATGGAAAAAGGTCGACAGGTTTTTACGACAGAAATGTGGGATCCACATGATCTTAATCATATTTCGCATCGAGAAACCTTTGACCATCCGGAGACTTATGATTTTGTAGAAATTTCGCAGAATAACCACCAGAAGGGAGAACCCCATTGGATCAATGGCCTGGCGCAGATCGAAAGACTTAGACGATCGGGAGCCCTTCGGCCCGTAACGAATGTTAAAACATATGGAAGTCCTGATGGGCGGCATGGACATGGACTCCAAAATGGGGTGGAAAGCTTTGTGCGGAGCGTTCTCTTTGGTTCATCGGCAGTTCGTTTTCATCGCCCTACTTCTGGCATTGGCTTGTCTGATACCGCACAAATGGTCATTAAAGGGATGCGAGAAATTACCGATCAAATGGAGGGCTTCTTTGAAGCTGAACCCCAGCTTGCTCTCCTGTCAGATCGATCAGAGAATGAAGCCTATTGTCGAGCATTAGCGGGGCAATCTTATCTGGTGTATTTTGGAGAAGAAGGGGAAGTGAAACTTGATTTGTCTGCCCTGGAAGGCGCAGCAATTCAAATGTCCGAATTAGCCTTGTTTACTAATCAATGGATGGAACCCCAAACACTAAAGGCATCTTCATCCCTGACTTTAAAAGCAGAAGGGAAACATCGATTGTTTTTGATTCAGCGGGGAGGGGAGTAGGTTGGTGAGTCTGAATGTTGTAAGTCAGGGGTCCCTTGGGTTTTATTCTCATTTTGATTTAAGAAAGACTTCAGAAGTTTCCCAGTCACACCCAAGAAAACTTCTGAAGTCTAGGCCATGCCAATACGTCCTGAAGCAACAACTCGGGCACTATTTTCGCTTCAGCCACAGGGATCGCACTTCAAAGCTATTGGTGGGAAGGGGGTGCTTGAGTTGTAGGCGTAGGGTGTCGGTGCCAGGACTTAACGAAAGCCTGGCTAGGGAGTGATTTTGCCAATCCATGGAGGGAGAATCGGAGAGTAGCGACAGCTCTTTCTCTTCTTTATTGATATGTAAGCTAAATGAGACTTTGGGGTTGACTGGGTTTCCCCTACTGCGAATACCGATTTCATATTCTGCTTCGGCTTGGACATCGATAAGCCAGGTAATTCCATCTGCTGGACTAGACCAATTGGCGAGCCAGTCGCCGTCGACACCGCTCGGGTGGGTACCGATTCTTTCTCCGAGTAATCCTCGTTGTCCGGTAAACCTTAATTGCCCAGTAGCTAGACCGTGATGGGGTTGCAAGAAGATGGGGTTTTCCTCAAGATGACCGATGGGAATCTGCATGCCGAAACGCTTGGGGACTAGAGATAGGCTGGTCCACCAGGATTCGTAGGCCTTCCGCATTTCGGCGATTTTGCCGGGATGTTGATCGGCTAGATTTTGGGATTCGCTAGGGTCTTTCTCTAAATGATAAAGTAGGGTATCGTCTACCATTTTCCAAGGGCCTTGTATGGCGATACCTCCGGGGTAAGGGGCTGGAGTGTTTACCTGCGCTAAGTGATAGTTTTGAAAGATATATCGTTCCTGCCAATTGGAATCAGCGGAATGGAGTAGTAGAGGAGAAAGGTCCTGACCGTCTATCTCGATTTGATTGGGTATTGATAGCTTTAATTGATGCATTAAAGTAGGAAGAACATCGATGTGAGCGGCAGGAAGATTGATTTCTCCTGGCGTCCAATGTTGTTCCCATTTCCACAGGCATTGTGTTCGGATACCGCCTTCATAGGTGGTGAATTTTTGATCACGCAAACCCGCATTATAGCGCATTTTTTCTTGTGCGACTTTCCAACCATTGATGGGCCCATTGTCACTCATAAAGATGACGATGGTCTGGCTGAGGTCTAGCTCCGACAGCAAGCGCCCGATGTTTTGATCAATATTTTCCATCATCCCGTATATTCTGGCGGTTCGTTCATCTAGTCCTTGTTCGAGAAAGGGGAGGAAGTAGCTGCTATCGATTTGTAGGGGCGTATGCGGCGCATTGTAAGATAAGTAGCAGAAGAAGGGATCTTTCGCACCTTGATTCATAAAAGCTAGGGCGGCATCTGTTAGCACTTCAGTAATATATCCTTTGGTTGATTTAGGCTGACCATTATGTTCCAGGATGGCATCATAGTAATGGGCGGTATGACCTGTGCGAAAACCCAGGTATTCTTCAAAACCTTGGGCATGCGGGACTGAGGGGTAGTATTCCCCCAAATGCCATTTGCCAAATAGTCCTGTTCGGTAACCGGAGGCTTGGAGCAATTCTGCCAAGGTCGTTTCATCGGGGTTTAAAGTTTCAAAACCATTGGTGACACTGCGTACGCCTGTTCGCTGATGATAACGGCCGGTTAAAAGACTGGCTCGAGTAGGTGCGCAGACTGGGGAGACGTAGAATTGGTTGAAGCTGATACTCTCTTTTTTTAATTGATTGAGCGCTGGTGTTTTCAAGTAGGTATTACCCGCAAAGTTGACGTCTCCGAATCCCATGTCATCAACCAAGATTAATAAGACATTAGGAGAGGATTGGGTCGCAACGTCGGCATTGGAACAAGATGAAAGCCAGCAGGATAGCACGAAAAAGCTTAGCAGCGATAAAGGAGCGATATGTTTCATAGTACAAGCGTATAGTTGAGGCGTCAGTTGAATGGATTGGTTTTAACTGAAAACACCTCCAAGTTAAGTTTTTTATTGGTGCCCATTAAGGTAAGCTTTGTAGGAAAGAATTTGTATTTTGTTGGTTCGAAAAACCTGCTTGCAACATGTTACCTAAATATTCCTTTGGGATAGTGCTTCTACTGTCCCTAATGCTCCTAAGTTGCGAATCATCTAAATCGACAGATGAAACGTTACCACCTCCAAATATCATATGGTTGTTAGCAGAAGATATTAGCCCTGCCTTAGGTTGCTATGGAGATGAACTCGCATTGACGCCGCGTATAGATGCGCTGGCTGAAAGCGGGGTAAGATACACCCAGGCCTATGCCACCGCTCCAATTTGCGCTCCTGCTCGCTCCTGCTTGATAACTGGTCTATATGCTAGCTCAATGGGCACGCAGCATTTACGCTGTGATATTCCTTTTTCTCCTCAACTGCAAACCCTCCCAGAACACCTAGCTGCGGCAGGCTATTTCACCTCGAACCGGAATAAGACCGATTACAACTTTGATCCCGCTGGTCGTTGGGAACACTGGTCGGGTAGCCTGGCTCCTTGGAGAAACCGAGAGAATAAGAACCAGCCTTTTTTCAGCTTTATCAATGTAGGACCTTCTCATGAGGGAAGTGTGAACCGAGAGGATCGGTATAAAAGTATTGTGGCAGGTTTTCCCGCAGGTGAATTAACTAAGCCCGATCAAGTAGACTTACCTCCGTATTATCCAGATACGGAAGACACCCGGGAGGTATGGGCACATTACTACGATGTGCTACGGGCTTTGGATGCTAATGTGGGGCAAGTAATGGATTCCTTGGCAGCTGATGGTCTATTGGAGAATACCATCGTTTTCTTTTTTGGTGATCATGGTTTCGGTATGCCTCGATACAAGCGGTGGTTGTATAAGACGGGCTTGAATGTTCCATTGATTGTTCAGGTGCCGAGTGCTTATAAGTCGCTTGTTCCTCATGAACTGGGCACGACTACGGATCGGATGGTTAGTTTTGTTGATTTTGCGCCTACCGTCCTAACTTTAGCAGGAGTATCCCCTCCAGAGGTTATGGAAGGACAAGCCTTTTTGGGGAAAGAGTCAGTTCCAGCACGTGAATACGCTTATGCAGCCCGGGATCGCGCTGACGATATGTTTGAGATGTCTCGAGCCATCTTAGATGATCAATATATTTATATTCGGCATTATATGCCCCACCTGCCTCCGATGCAATCCGGCTTTATCTATTCTGATGGAAAGCATGCTTTTCGTGCGCTCCGATCTGCCCGCGAGGCGGGCCTGAATAATGCAGAACAAGAAAAACTTTGGCAGCCCAAGCCCCTGGAAGAATTATACGATTTAAAAAATGACCCGCAGGAGTTAAATAATTTGGCAGATGAGCCTTCACTGCAAGCCGTTAAAAAACAACTTCATAGTCGTTTGCAGGATTGGATGATAGGACACAGTGATTTAGGCTTATTGGCGGAAGCAGAATATATGATTCGGTCAGCGGGTAGTACACCCTATGACTATGCTAGAAGCGAGGATTATAAAGTAGCTGATATTCTGGCTGGAGCCGAATTAGTAGGAAAAGCTACAGATCAAGACATTGAGCAAGCACTGCAAGATGCAGATAGTGGCGTGCGATATTGGGGGGTTATGGCTGTCCGGAATAGTAAGGAACCAGCAGCTAAACAGCTATCTTGGTTGTCTCCCTTATTGCAGGATTCTTCCCCCAGTGTTCAGGTGCTCGCGGCCGAAACACTATGTCTCGTTTCATCTAGTCCAGCCGCGGTAGATGTACTGGCTAAATGGGTACAAGATGATCGTCCTTGGCTGGCTCTACAGGCTGCTCGGAGTATTCAACTTATTGGCCCCACTGCACGCCCACTTATTCCCGTACTGTATCAGGTGCTAGAAAAGAACCTGGGAGAGGCTGATGCTCCCCGTAAATACAAGGATTTTAACTACGCGGCTTTTACGAGTTGGGCATTGGAGTGGGCTTTGCAGGAAATGGGGGAGGCTGTGCAAGTGAATTGAATGAGGGCTAGGAGAGGTGCCGGTCCGGAAACTGTGCAAAACGACTTGGTTATGACTACAAACAAAACGAGAAATGAATATGAAAACAAGATTTATCGTAGCTGTTTTAGGAGCATTGTTCCTATTTCAGTGTTCTCCAGCTGAGGAGGAAGAGTCCGCTGGTTTAATGGCAGATGTGATCGTGTACGGCGGGACTTCGGCGGCTGTGACCGCTGCTGTGCAAGTGGTACAGATGGGCAAGTCGGTGATTATAGTTTCGCCAGACAAACATTTGGGAGGATTGTCATCTGGGGGGCTAGGTTGGACGGATACCGGCAATAAAACTGTAATTGGTGGCTTGGCGAGGGGCTTTTACCATAAGATGTACAACCACTACCAAACTGCTGAAGCCTGGAAATGGCAAAAACGAGAAGAATATGGGAATAAAGGCCAAGGTACCCGAGCTAGCGATAGCGTGGAACGGACCATGTGGATTTTTGAACCCAGTGTAGCAGAAAAAGCTTTTGATGCCTTTATCAGCGAAAATGAAATCCCTGTTTATAGGGAGGAATGGTTGGATCGGGAAAAGGGGGTTGAGAAGGTAGGGGGGAATATTGTAGCCATTACGACTTTGAGTGGAAAGACCTATCGTGGGAAGCAATTTATCGATGCTACCTATGAAGGTGATCTAATGGCAGCAGCAGGTGTTTCTTATCATGTGGGCCGGGAAGCGTCAACGACCTATGCGGAGAAATGGAATGGGGTACAGACAGGGGTTTTACATCATGACCACTATTTCAAGGTTCCTACTGACCCCTATAAGATTCCAGGTGATCCAAGTAGTGGTCTGTTAGCAAGAATCTCTGCCGAACCTCCCGGTGAAAAAGGAGCAGGGGATCATCGCATACAAGCCTATTGCTTTCGAATGTGTTTGAGCAATCATCCAGAGAATCGAGTTCCTTTTCCCAAGCCAGCGAATTATGATTCTTCCCAATATGACCTGTTAGCACGCGTATTTGAAAGTGGGTGGGATGAGTTATTTAGAAAATTTGATCTGATTCCTAATCGCAAAACAGACACGAATAATCACGGGCCTTTCAGCACGGATAATATCGGAATGAATTATGATTATCCGGAAGCCTCTTATGAACGCAGGGCGGAGATCATTAAAGAACATGAGGAATACCAAAAGGGCTTGATGTACTTCTTAGCGAATGATCCAAGGGTGCCCGCTGATGTACAAGCACAAGTCAATGAATGGGGCTTGGCCAAAGACGAATTCGTTGATAATGGCAATTGGCCACATCAATTGTATATTCGAGAGGCACGTAGAATGATCGGCGAGTATGTAATGACGGAACATGAAATTTTGTTAGAAGAGCCAGTAGAACAATCGATAGGAATGGGTTCTTATACGATGGATTCGCATAACGTACAGCGTTACATTAAACCAGATGGGTATGTGCAAAATGAAGGAGATTTGGGGGTAAAAGCCAAGGCTCCCTATCGGATTCATTTGGGTACCATCCTGCCCAAGAAGGAAGAATGTACCAATTTGACTGTTCCTGTGGCCGTATCAAGTTCTCATATTGCGTATGGCTCTATTCGCATGGAACCCGTCTTTATGATTTTAGGCCAAAGTGCCGCAACAGTAGCCGTGCAGGCCTTGGATAAAGGAGTAGGTGTGCAAGAAGTTAGTTATGCTGATTTGAGAAAAAAATTGTTGGCGGATGGCCAAATACTGGAATATACCAAACCTCAAGAACAGTAAGCATTTTGCCTTATGAAGAGACTGTTGCTAGCTGGGAGTATCGCATGTCTTTGTCTCCATATACTCGGATGTATCGGCGAGAAAGCGGATAAAAGTATGACTAATCCGGTACAGAATATCGTCGTGATCCTTGCTGACGATCACGCCTTAAAAGTGACTGGGGCTTATGGGAATTCCATGATCAGGACGCCCAATATAGATCGCCTGACAGCAGAGGGGATAACCTTTGATCGAGCCTATTGCAATGCTCCGATTTGCAGTGCTTCGCGGGCGTCCTTATTGACGGGGAAATATCCTCATGCTACCGGAGTCAACCTCCTGTTTACGCCTTTTCCTGATGAGGGGAACACTACGATTGCTGAGCATTTGCAAACACTAGGTTACAGCACAGGCTTGATGGGCAAGACCCATTTCAATAACTGGGCTTGGAGCCATTTATACGAGAATGGACTACCCAAGCATGGTTTTGATACCCTGGTTGAGCGTAGCGCTTATCACAAGTTCCTGGAACAAAAGGTAAGGCGGCCAATTCCTCCTGCCACCCCTGTCTACACACCCGGAGGAGATCGCCAACATGTAGCTAAATGGATGAATGCAGACTATCTCCCGCAAGCGGTCTGGGATGAGGATAGCGAAGGAACTTTTTATGCCCAGCAAGCCATTGCGTTTCTTCGAGACCATCAATCCGATCCTTTCTTCCTCTGGCTTGCCTTCAAAGAACCGCATCATCCCTATTATTTTCCTTTGGAGTTTGCGAATAAATATGATCCAGCCAGCTTAGCCTTACCCACAGGCAGCCCGGAAGATGACCGTTGGGTACCCCAGAAATTTAAAGGTTTGACTACAGCGGAAAAAGCGGGTATCATCGCCTCTTACTATAGTTCTACAGAATACCTGGACAAAAATATAGGTTTGGTTTTGGATGCCTTGGATGAGCTCAAGCTGGTAGAAAACACACTAGTGGTTTACATTAGTGACAATGGTTATTTATTGTATGAGCACAAACGTTTTGAAAAGCATACCATGTGGGAAGAGTCCATCAAACAGCCCTTAATTATTCGGCACCCCAAAATGGGGAAGGGGGGAGAAAGGCGTGATGCCTTGGTGGAGTATATCGATATCGTGCCCAGTCTGCTCGAATTGATTGGGGCGGAGCCATTGACAGCTGTACAAGGAGAGAGTATTGTACCTGTACTAGCCGGACAAAGCACTGCACATCGTTCTTTTGTCTTTTCACAATACTTAGAGGATAACCTAGCCATGGTATGTACAGATAAATGGAAGTATATGTTTACCACTGGGAGCCGTGATTTGGGAATTGGCTATCAAACTGGCTTGGGACCATCAGGCATTGTGCATCGCTTGTACGACCTGGAAGCTGATCCACAGGAGTATCGTAATGTGGCGAAAGAAGTAGAAAACCAAAGCATACTGCTTGACCTACAAGAAAAGATGTTGGCCCGCTTCATAGAAACGCATCCTGACGCAGCATCCTGCCCTCAAGGACTAAGCCTCGTAGGCAAATTGGTATGGTTCTGCGAGCCTAGGGATGTGGGGGTGGATCAATCATTAGAAGACAAACCCGTACGTGTTTTTAATTCATCAATCGATTAATTTATGTCTACTTTATTCACGCATAAACTCAGCTTGCTTGCTGTACTACTATTATTTGTAATGAATCTGCAAGGCCAAGACCCGCCGACTCGTTTGCTTATACGCATTGACGATATGGGCTTTTCACATGCTGCAAATATAGCCTGTATTGAAACCTATCAAAAAGGCGTGGCCAAATCGGTAGAGGTGATTGTGCCAGGTCCTTGGTTTGAAGAGGCGGCGAGTTTATTGCAAGAAAACCCGGGGCTTGATGCAGGGGTACACCTGGTGCTCACTAGCGAATGGGCCAATTTGAAATGGCGCCCGCTTACTCCTGCTCCCAGTTTAGTCGATGAGGATGGATATTTCTTTCCCATGCTTTGGGAAAACAAGCGCTTCCCGCCGGATCAGTATTTGCTAGCCAGTGATTGGAAAATAGAAGAAGTAGAAGCCGAATGGCGTGCCCAAATTGAATTGGCACAAAAGAAGATTCCGCAATTAACCCACTTATCTGGACATATGGGCTGCAGCAATATCAGTGAAGCCGCTCGTGCATTGTTGCGAAGTCTAGCCGCAGAGTATGGACTTGATATCCATCTCGAAGATGCGGGTGTAAAACGGGTACCCTCCTGGAGTGGTTCGAAGTATAGTGCTAAGCAAAAAGAAAAGCGCTTTATTCAAATGCTGGCGGAGTTGGGGCCTGGTGATTGGTTATTAGTTGAGCATCCTGGGTATGCGACAGGAGAGCTAGAAACAGTAGGACATATTGGCTATGAAAATGTAGGAGTTGATCGGGATGGCGTGACTAAGGTGCTTACGAGTAAAAAGGTCAAAAAAGCCTTACAAAAGAAAGGTATTCAGTTGATTAGCTACACGGACTTGAAGTAGGCAGCGGTTTCATGTAGCTTGTTTACGGGTAGCTTAGAGCATAAAGCTTTAGCAAAGAGCACTAATAAATCGGAAATCGGAAGGCGGAAATCGGAAAATAGGCTGGCAACACCCGGATTCCGACTTCCGAATTCGCCTTTCCGACTTCACATGAGATTGCTGTGAAGTAGGTCATACTGCAAGGTAATTACAGTTTATCAGTTTGAAACTGAAGTTTTAAGGCTTAGTTTTTTGATCTAAACCATCAAGGCTTTAACTGCTAAGCTCCTCCACCGTGTGGTACTAATTACCCAAATCCTAATGGTTCTTTGCAAAGCCATTAAAGATCATATGCTTATTTGTATTTTGGCAGTAAATCATAATAATTCATGTATAGTCAGTTTAATGTAGCTGTTGCAGGCACCGGTTTTATTGGACCCGTGCACATTGAAGCACTTCAACGTTTGGGGGTAAATGTCAAAGGTGTATTGGGGCGTTCCCTGGAAAAAGGAGAGCGAGTAAAAGCCATTCATGGCTTGGAAAAAGCCTATGCTTCTTTTGATGAAGTCTTAGCCGATTCAACGATTGATGCGGTGCATCTGGCCGTTCCTAATGTGCTTCACTATGAAATGTCAAAGCAGGCCTTACTAGCCGGAAAGCATGTGATGTGTGAAAAGCCCTTGGCGATGAATACGCAAGAGACGGCTGAATTGGTGGAGATCGCTCGTGAAAGAGGCTTAACGGCCGGGGTTTGTTATAATATCCGATACTATCCGCTGAACTTGGAGGCCTATCAACGAGTCCAGCGTGGGGATATCGGGCAAGTTTTTGCGGTCACGGGTAGTTATGTGCAAGATTGGTTGTTGTATGACACCGACTACAATTGGCGCGTACTCGCAGAACAAGGCGGAGCCTTGAGAGCCGTCGCTGATATTGGGACGCATTGGATGGATCTTATTTTTTCAATTACAGGCTTTGAAGTCGAAGCTGTCTTTGCGGATCTGGCGACCGTTTATCCGGTGCGGAAACGACCGAAAGGCGAAGTGGCCACTTACAGCGATAAACAATTATCCCCAGATGAGATGGAAGAGGTTGAGATCAATACGGAAGATTGCGGAAGCATTTTGTTTCGTTTTAAAGGCGGGGGCAAAGGCCAGTTATGGGTGTCGCAGGTGACGGCGGGACGCAAGAATAGGTTGTGCTATGAGATTTCTGGTGCCAAGAAAGCTTTGGCCTGGGATAGCGAAAATCCCAATGTGCTTTGGATGGGCCACCGTGGCCAAGCCAATCAAGTGATGACTAAAGACCCTAGTCTGTTGGATCCTACTATCAGACATTTCGCCAATTATCCAGGTGGCCACAATGAAGGCTTTCCAGATACTTTCAAGCAATGTTTCCGTTCTTTTTATGATGCAATCAGCGCAGGAACAGCTACCGCTAGTGCTTTGTATCCCACTTTTGAGCAGGGCCATAAGGAGGTATTACTTTGTGAGGCTATTTTGAAGAGTCATCAAGAGGAGCGTTGGGTGAAGATCACAGATGTTGAATGATTTTTTCTAGACTTCAGAAGTTTTCTCAAGGATAGCAGAGAAGACTTCAGAAGTTTCGCAAGACATGACTGGGAAAACTTCTGAAGTCTGAACTACAAGCTTAAATTAAAAACACATTATACCATGGACGTAACGGTTAAAGCGCTAGCGAAAATGATCGATCATTCGCTTCTCCACCCGACGATGACGGACAAGGATTTAAAGGAAGGATGTGAATTAGCCAAAGCCTATGATGCAGCTTCCGTCTGTATCAAACCCTATGCCGTCGCACAAGCAGTAGAATGGCTGAAGGGATCAGATGTGATGGTCGGGACTGTCATCGGTTTTCCACAAGGGAATAGCACCATTGCCA
>Ga0070727_10002098_pt1 | contig 19752 bp, 15 predicted proteins | sample tdAd472_FD_66722 | JGI IMG/M metagenome (GOLD analysis project Ga0070727, IMG submission 66722) | Marine sediment microbial communities from the Atlantic coast under amendment with organic carbon and nitrate - tdAd47.2 | ecosystem: Environmental > Aquatic > Marine > Coastal > Sediment | place...
CTCGATGCCGGAGCCGACCACGTCGTCGCCGTAGCCAGGGTTCCGGAGCGCGCCGATGAGTACCGCGCACTCGGCGTCCAAGTCGTTGCCCCGTCATCCCTCGCCGCCAGGGACATGGAGATCGCGATGGAACCGCGGAAGCTCGCCTCGACCACGTTCTCTGCTGGGAAAGCAGAAGCCATTGAATTCGAGATCACGCCTGATTCTCCCGTCCAGGGCAAGGCGTTGAAGGAGATCCACTCGGAGCTGTGGGTTGTTGCCGCGATCCTTCGCGACGGACGTTTGGTGGTACCCCATGGAGTCACTCAGTTGTTGACCGGTGACAGGGTGACCATCGTTGGGTCCGCTGCGGACTTCTCTCAGATTGTCCGGACGTTCTCTGGCGGCGTGTCGAGATTCCCGCTGAGCTTTGGTCGGAAAGTGGTTGTCGCGTTGGATTCACCGTCGGATCTCGAGCGGCCAGTCGCAGAGGCAGCTCATTTCGTCCGCAACTCCAACGCGGCGAGCCTTGTCGTGTTGCATCGGGATCCGGAGTCGATCAAGAGTACGGCAGACGCCAAAGAGCTCGAAGACCTCATCGCCAAAGTGACGGTCGATGCGCTCGGGGTTGAGGTCGAACTCCGCTCGGTCGACGGTCAACCTTCGGCGGCGATGGTTGAGGTTGCAAACGGCGAGAGTGTCGGTGCGATTGTTGCGCCGATGCCGAAGCGTTCATTACTTCGACCATATGCCGGAGTTACAAAACTGCTGAAGGACCTTGCACCAGCGGGCGTACCTGTTCTGCTGACAAAGGGCGATGTACGGTTTGAGCACATCGTCGCACCGGCCCGACGTACGATTTCGGGAGATTCCGCCGGCCGTGCCGCGATTGATATCGCTCGCCGGTCTGGCTCGAAGGTCATAGGTGTTGCGGTCGCGAGCCCGACGTTCATGGGTACTGATGATCTGATGGAGAAGCGAAATGCGACATCATGGTTGCGGCGAGAAGCCTCAGTCCAAGACGTCGATGTTGAACGCCACGTCGTGCGGGGCAATCCCGTTCGGGTTATTGCTGAGGTGACGGGACCCGACAAGCTTCTGGTCGTGTCGATGCCGACCGGTCGAATCAGCCCGTGGAGTCCCGGCATCGCCGTATGGGCGGCGTCGCGTGCGGAAGGTTCCGTTCTCTTCGTTCCTGTGGCGAGCTAGCGATGGTCTTGTTCGGTGCCGACGTAGCAGGTGGCGTTCTCCCCAGCGCAACCACCTTCATAGTGATTGGGTTCGCTGCGTTCCTTCTCCCGCTTATGGCTCGTCGAATTGGTATTCCTGCCGTTGTGCTTGAGATCCTGTTTGGGCTCTTGATCGGACCACAGATATTGGGTCTCATCGCAGCAGAGTCGACCTCTGAGGGGTTCATACTTGTGCTTGCGGAGATTGGGCTGTTCCTCCTGATGTTCCTTGCCGGTTTCGAGATCGACTTCACGTCGCTCGAACGAGAGGGCACCGGTCCGATCGTTGCGGGTCTGATCGGCTACTGCCTCTTCGTGTTGCTTGCCTGGGTTGGCTTTGGCTTTGTTGATCTCCCAGACAGCAACGCACGTTTGTTCATGACACTCCTCGTGTCCGCCGGATCCGCTGGGATCATCATCCCGGCGCTCAGGGCAGGGAACCGGTCCGGTACGAGACAGGGGCAGCTGACGATTGTCGTCGGCATCATTGCGGAATTCCTCGCTGCGACCGGCATCATCGTGTTTTCTGTTTGGTACCGCTCGGGCTGGGGCATCGAGATGCTCGCTGTTCCGCTCTTCGCTGTAATTCTCCTCGCATCGCTGTGGGTGATGCGAACGATTGCGTGGTGGTTCCCCGACCGTGCCGAACGGCTCTTTGCGTCGCATGATCCCGACGAACTCGGTATTCGATTCAGCCTTGCGCTTCTCTTCGTATTCATCGGGTTGTCGCTTGCGCTCGACATGGATCCCATTCTCGGCGCCTTCATGGCTGGGGCGATCTTTGCGTTCGTGTTTCGCAATTCGGGCGATCTCGAAGCACGGATCTCAGGTTTCTCGTATGGGTTCCTTATCCCAATCTTTTTCATCTCGGTCGGTGTCGCATTCCCCCTAGATGCATTGCAGGATTCGACAGTTCTGGGCACGGCCGCAGCGATCATTGTCGTTGCAGTGAGTGCGAAGATGATCCCGGCGCCGCTCCTCATGCTGCGAGGGTTGACATTCAGAGACTCTCTCGGCTCGGGAGTTCTGCTTGCCGGGCAATTGAGTGTGATCATCGCCCTTGCCGAGGTTGGCGTCCAGATCGGAGTCATAGGAGAGGGACTGTCCGCAGGAGCAGTGTTGCTCGTCGGCGTCACGGCAATCCTGTCGCCGATTGTGTTCAAGTTGCTGTCTCCGCCCCTTGCAGTGTCCATCGACGCCACATCCCTCCCAAAGCGATGACCTAAGCGTCGGAAGAAGCATCCGCCTCGCGTTTGCGCTCATACCCTGCGGCGACGCGAGCTATGACGAGGACAACCACAAATCCGATGACGGCCGTGAGTATCGCGAGCCCAATATCGGAATCTGGTGCGCCGAGATCGGTTGAATCCACACCCAACGGCCATGGCCAGAGCACACGCAGAGAGCCGGCCATGAGGCCGACGAGCCCAGCGAGCATTGCGTCGTGATGCTCTGTGAGCATTCGATGCAGGAACTGGGCGAACAATCCGAGGCCAATCACGGCACCAATCGCGAACACGCCGAGTGCGGTGATATCGCGGTCGGTCACTGCTCCAAGAACGGCGCCGTACATGCCGAGCATTACGAGTACGAACGAGCCGGAAATGCCGGGAAGGATCGTTGCGCAGATCGCAATTGCGCCAGAAAGGAGGAACGCCCAGAGTGCAGGATCGGCCAGCTGGTTCACCGTCTCTTCGCTCGTCCCAGATCGAAGACCGAGGGCCACGAACACGACGATGCCGACGCCAACGGCAATCCAAACGTGGTTCACGACGGGCGTACGAATCATCATCCATGCAATCACCATCGACCCCGCGACCAGGCCCACGAATAAGGAAGCCATGAGTACTGGCTCGTTGTGCAGAAGCTCCTCTATGACGTGGGCGAGTGCAACGATGGCTACGAGAATCCCAGCGAGAAGCGGCCCGATGAACATCCAGTCGACTGCGCCCATCCATCGCTTGAAGCCTCCGAAGTCTCCCCTGACGATGCTGCCAAGGGCACTCGAACCTGCCCGCACGGACGCGATCAAGCGTTCGTAAATGCCGAGAACCAGGGCGATTGTCCCGCCGGACACCCCTGGCACGATATCTGCCGCCCCCATCGCGAAGCCGCGCAGGACCGAGACGATTGATTCCATGAACATGCGGCGAGTGTAGGTTCAGCTCGTTCGACGGCACGGAACCTAAAGAAGAAGGGAAATGGACCAATGCGCACAGTTGTGCAAAGGGTGTCGCATGGGAAGGTGGCAGTCGGTGGCCGAGTAGTGGGGGAGATAGGTGTGGGTCTCGTCGTGCTCGTCGGGGCAGTACATGGGGATACGGCTGCTGATGCCGTGGCGTGTGCCACCAAGATCTCCGGTCTTCGGGTGTTTCGGGACGATCACGGGAAGATGAACCGGTCCGTGGCAGACGTCGGAGGTTCGGTCCTTGTGGTATCGCAGTTCACCCTTGCCGGTGATGTCAGAAAGGGGCGCCGTCCGTCGTTTGTGGCCGCCGCTGATCCAGCGACAGCCGAACCGCTCATCGCGACGTTCTGTGAGGTGGTGCGAGCTCAGGAAATCCGTGTAGAACAAGGCGTCTTCGGCGCTGATATGACGGTGACAATCGTAAACGACGGCCCAGTGACGTTGATCGTCGATGCACAGGACGGCGTCGTTCTGTAGCTGTGGAGCAAACGGGAGGCTGGCCTATCGGTTCGCCTTCGACGATCGCAGCCATTCCTTGCCTGCGTCACAGTGAATCCGGAAGTCGCAGTGGCGGCATGCGCTCGAAGGCGTCGGATTCCATGGCCCCTCGGAACCGACGGTCATGAGCTGCTCGATCTCGATCTCCGCCTCGCTGAGCCACTGCTCATCGACCTCCTGAGATACCTCTGCCGCTTCTCCACCGCCGAAGTAGGCGAAAGACACGCTCATGCTCGTCGGTTGATCCTTCGACACTGCGCCCTTGGCAACGGCAAGGGCATAGGCCTTCAACTGGATCAGACGGGCGGGATCATCTGATGGGCGTCCAGACTTGTAGTCGACGATCTCCCAGATGCCAGGCGCCTGTTCGTAGATCGCGTCGATCTTGCCTCGTACTGAACCTGCACCGATCGCAAACTCGAAAGGCGCTTCCGTGAAGCGAGCCTTGAGAGGCGCAAATCGGGAAGCCTCGAATGCCAACCAAGGGTCACCGGCCGGTTCGCCGCCTCCGGCGCCTGCAGGAACATCGTCGACTTCGACGGAGTCGTACAGGCCGGGACCCGCGTCATCGAGAGACACGACGCCAAGGTTGTGAAGTTCAACTCGTCTGTGGAACTCGGTGCCCTTCGTTGCAGCTCTGGATGGGCGCCTCGGGAGCTTGTCATGGTGTACCCACTTGAACTTGAGGGGGCATTGGGCGAGCGCCACAAGGTTGGTGACTGCGGTGGAGAACGGTGGGGGAACTGGTTCAGCAGTTGGCTCTCCAAGGTCCGCGATCTCGAGTGCAAGCTGACTCGTTTTCTCATCGATTGCAGCGGCAAGATCTGGGTAGTCCGTCGGAATGGTCATCGGATCGTCGACAGCCCTTCGCAGGGCAACCTCGACCCCATCGGGAAAGAGCGGGTCAGGGTCCGGTGGTGCCTCATCGAAGCCGACCGGTTGTGGAGGATCACCTTCATCTTCGATCCACGGGCCGAGGGAAACACCGTCGAGGTCCTTCGCCATCAGGAGATATGGAGATGGCTTCTTGGCTCGCTTCAAATGGTCCTGCCATACATGCCCCGTCATGGTCAAAGTGTGCTTTGCCCTTGTGACTGCAACATACGCCAGTCGATGCTCGCTCTGCGTGTTGCGCTCGGTCAATCGAGACTTTCGATCATTGCCCGATGTTTCGACCAGATCCGCCAAGGTGTCTGCATCGAGCCGCATCTCGTACGGAACCAACATGGCGTGCCGATCGGGGTCGTCGTGTCGCCTGGCAGACATCGGGAAGCTGTCTGCCTGAAGCCCAGGGAGGTATACCGAGCCCCACTCGAGTCCTTTCGCGCCATGGACTGTTGTCAACTCGACCGCATCTTCTGTCGCTGCGGTCGGCGGCGTCAATGCCTCGTCCCGCCCTGATTCGTTGAGCGCGTCGATGTAACGAAGGAATCGTCGCACGGTCGGGCGCCCCTCGATTGGTCTCCAGCCGTTCGCCACATTGAGGAAGCGAGCGATGTTGAGTCGGGCTGTCGTTGCTTCCCCCGGCCGCAGCGCAGCAGCCTCGTCCCAGAAACCGATTGTGGTGATGATCTCATTGATGGTGTTTGCGACTGTGTTGGCCTGGCCATACCTCATGAGACGTTCGTGCAACGTGACGAAACGTTCGATCGCCGCTCGTTTGGCCGAATCGAGCTCAGCGATGTCTGAGGCCGCCATGACGGCGCCCATGATGGAGTCATCGTTGGCCGAATCCGCCCGTGTCTTGAGAGCATTGAGATCAGCCATCCCGAGGCGGTATTGGCCCCCCATAAGTATGCGCAATAGGGCGGGCTCAGCGTCGGGGTCCGAGACGATTCTCAACCAGGCGAGTACATCAGCCACCTCAGGAATCCTCAGAAGTGTTCCTGGGTCGCTGACAGATGTCGGCACATCGAACTCACGAAGGGCAGCGACAAGGAGAGGGATCCACGCCCGTTTGCGTACCAAGATTGCCATGTCCGCGAATGGGACCCCGGCTTCGTGACGGCGAAGAATGTCTTCTGCGACCCACCAGGCCTCATCTCTTTCTGAACGGAACCATCCGGCTGTGAGCGTTCCCTGAGCAGCCTCATCTCGGGGAACGAGCGGTTCGGAGCCGTCAATCGAAGGAAGCTCGACTTTGATGGTGTTTGCGAGGTCGATGATGAGCCGATCAGAGCGCCGGTTGAGACTGAGCGGCAGGGTCTCCGTGGGTTTCCCGTCGGCTCGTGGAAAGTGAACAGGGAACGCGTCAAAGTTGTCGAGTGAGGCACCGCGCCACTCGTAGATGGTCTGGTCCGAGTCACCGACTGCCGTCACTGCGGCGGAGGGGCCGAAGATGCTGGTGAGGAGAATGCGCTGAGCCGGATCGGTGTCTTGATACTCGTCGAGGAGCACCACGTCGTACCGCGCCGAGAGTTCCTCGGCAACTTCGGGGTGATCGGCGACGAGCATTACGGCCTTCGCGATGAGATCAGAGAACTCGATCAGACCGAGTCGCTCCTTCTCCGATCGGTAGCTTGCCGCTGCTGTTGCTAGATCTGTCCGCTTCGCCCATGTTGCGAGGAGGTCATCGGACCCGATGTCCGGTGCATAGGCAATGAGATCCTTCGGTGTCACGAGGTGACGGTCAAGCCCGTCGTTGAGGTCGAGTAACTCTCCGACCCGTGCGTCCATCGCCGTGAGGTCAAGGTCGGTCGGCGTGTTCTTGAGCACCATCTGCCCCAACTCCGAGCGATGCCCGTCGTCGAGCAGGAGAGCGGTTCGGTCGAATCCCACGAGCGCGCCAAATTCGTCGAGGATCGACGTCGCAAACCCGTGATACGTCGACACCTCGACCTCATCGGCATCGTTTGTGGAACCCAGCCGCTCCCTAAGCCGATTGCGAAGCTCGTCCGAGGCCTTCACCGTGAACGTGATGCCAAGCGCCCTCGTTGGCGGGACGCCGCTTTCGACGAACGCCCCGAGACGCTCGACGATCGTTGTCGTCTTGCCTGTCCCGGCACCGGCCGCCACACGGACGTGGGCGCGGTCGTAGCCGATAATTCTCGTCTGCTCATCAGTGGGATTGAATCTCATCGAGCGAACGCCTCCCTTCCTTCCTTCTGAGCAGGGCACACCGACTGGTAGTCGCATCGGTCACATCTTGCATTGGGCACCGCAGGGAATTGTTCGTCGCGCACGGACAGTGCGATGGTGACGAGTCGGTCACGCACGTCGTCGAGGTTGGCCATGTCGAAGTGTCTCGTCTTGATGGCGTTCTTGTTTGGCTCCGGAGCCGGATACCAGAATTCTGCCCCCGTGATCGATCCCCGTTCCGAAAGCTCGGCATCCGCCTTCGCCGCCAGAACGTAGAAGCCGAGCTGGAGAGAGGATCCTGCTTCGGCGATCGACGGGAGCGATTTGGATGTCTTGTAATCGACAACCTTGAGCGAGCCACCGACCCGCTCGATTCGATCGACCTTTCCTTTCCACTCGGTCCCGTCCAGATCGAGGGGAAGCGAAAGCTCGGCGCTTACCGGCGCGCCTGACTCGGGCCATTTGCCATACAGGTGCTCGAGAACGGACTCGGCACGCCGCCTCCACGAGCGAGCAACAGAATCAGTGCCGAGATCGAAGTCATCCCACAATTCCTCGAGAATGTCCGTCGCTTCCCGCAGGGTCGACCGATCGCGATCGGAACCAATGACAGCTTGCTCTGCGAGTTCCAATACCTTGTGAATCAGGTTGCCGAGGGTCATGTTGAAGGTTGAGGTCTGGCGTCTCGTTGCGAATCGGTCGAGAGCGAACTTCCTTGGACATTCGTCGTACGTACTCGCCTGGCTCGGCGACATCCTGTGGTTCGGAGGCACGAATCCCTCACCGGCTCCGGGTTCTGCCGTCCCATAGCGGTGGCCCGCATCCGCGAGGCCGTGGACGGGGCCCTGAGACAGAATGCCCAAGGCTGCGAGACGGTCGACGTCAGTTGCCATTGGATTGTGGAGCGTTCGGCGAAGCGATGCCTCGTATCCACGGCGAGTAAGTGGCCGGGTGTCGATGGTCGGTTTCGTCGGCTCGCCGATCTGCCTCAGAAACCGGCTCGGCTCGATCTGTTCTGATGGGTTGTCAACGACCGTGGCCGACCACGCAACCCGATCGGTCGCTCTCGTCATTGCCGTATAGGCAAGGCGCCGCTCCTCGGCGAGGCGGAACTGAACATACTCGGTTGGATCCTCAGGGAGCTGGGGGTTGAGCAAGCGTGTCTTGAGCAGTGAGTCTTTGGTGCGTAGGTCGGGGAGAAGCCCTTCCACGGCGTGGGCAATGTAGACAGCGTCATATTCGGTGCCCTTCGCCCCGTGCAGCGTCGCGATGGTGACGCCTGCGACTGGGCCCGATCGGAAGCTGAACAATGGGTCTGCTTCGATGTCCGATGTGGCAGCCAGCACCTGCTGATCCCTGAGCGTTGCATGAGGAGCCCTGGAACCGAACCGCGTGACCGATTGCGCAAACGCCGACCACGCTCGGCGATCGCTTGCGCGTTCGTCGTCCACGGCAAGGAGATGAAGCTGGGGGAGTGTCTCCCACACGTGCCACAACCCAAGCTCGGCTGGAAGGACCGTTGCCCAATCCGAGTTGTCGAGAAGGCGTGAAAGATGACTCCCTCCCTCGATTCTCTTTGAGATCTCCTGTGCCCAGGAACTTCCCGCATCAACCCTTCGAACGACCTCATTGACCGCTCCAGGAGTTGCCGAAATGAAGGGGCCAAGGAGGATGCTGCGCATCACATCTGCGACGTCCGGGTCTTGGTCAGCACCGGCCACGGCCACGAGATCGTGGAGGAATCGAACAACTGGCTGTTCTTCCAATTGCTCAAGCGTGAGGGTGTGTGGAATGGAGCGTCGTTCAAGTGATGCGGCCAAGCGTTGTTGGAAGTCGCCGCCCGACCGTGTGAAGACCGCGATCCGGCCAAGATCGATGCCCTCGACAAGATGGAGTCGTTCAATGTCACGCGCAACCCATTCGCTCTCCGAATCCGGGTTGTCGAACACGTGCGTGTCAACCGATCCGCGGTCGCGCAGGCTCTTGACCTTCCCCGCTGCCCCAGGGAGGGCGCGTCCGGTAACAGCGACGGCGGCGTCAATGATCTGCTCGGGGACGCGAAAGGAGGTGGTCAGAACGAGCCGGTCGGCTTCTACGCCGAGCGCACGAATGGCATTGGCGGGAAACTTCAGCACATTGTCCAAGTCGGTTCCTCGAAACGAGTAGATGGACTGGTATGGATCTCCAGCCACCGTTAGCGATTTCGAGCTCCGCGCGAGAGCAAAGAGAAGGCGTGCTTGAGCGTGGGATGTGTCTTGATACTCATCGGCGAATACATGGGCATACCCAGCAGCAAGGTCAGGGTCCGTTTCGAGGACCACTACCGCCTCGTTGAGGAGCCTGCCGTAGTCAATCCGTCCGGTCGCCGTGAGTTCGTCGTCGTATCGGCGTAGAAACCCGGCGAGACCATCCCACTCGGGAACCGACGATCGCTCGAGGTCGGCGATCGTCATCGTTTGTTCGTGGAATCTGAGGATGAAGTCGGTGACCTCGGATGCCATTGCCGGAGTGTGCACGATCGGGCGGTACGTCGGTCGCCAGTTGGACGGATCTTCCTGCTCAAGGATCGATAGCACGAAGCGCTCGTGTTCTGGGCCTGCGAGAACTGTTGGAGCGCTGTCCCAACCCAGCGCTGCGTAGTTCGCTTCGACGATCCGATTCGCCAAGGAGTGGTAGGTCGCAACTTGGACCCGATACGAGGCCGAGCCAATCGCCGAGAACAATCGGGTGCGCACATCGTTGACAGATCGCCGCGAGAAGGTGAGTGCAACGATTGCTGCCGGATCACACCCACCCTCGACAGCTGCCACGATTCGCCGGCACAGAAACTCCGTCTTCCCTGTCCCTGGTCCACCGACAACCATCTGGGCGTGACCAGGTGCATCGATGTGATCGTCCCACCCATCTGGGTCGATCCGAATCTCGGGAACAAGCGCTGTCTGCATCACCAGAACGTATCAGCTGCCACTGACAGCTTCGGAGGCGTGGTCCTGTTCAAGGCGGGCTGCACCTTCCGCGATCTGTGCGTCGATAATCAGCCGATTCGTCACGATCTCATCTTCGGAGTTGAACGCTGGGCATAGCGTGTCCTTGAAGTCGCACCAATCACACAGGACAGACTGGCGAGCCGGCCATGTATCGGTTGTGATTGCTTTCGTGATGGCGTCCCACAGGGCGCTCAATTGCTGGTGCATCGCATCGAGTTGTGCGTCGTTGATGTCAAGTGTGTATTCGGTGGGTCCGTTGAGGTACAACAACCTGACGCGATCCGGGGTCACGCCGCGCAGGGTTCTAATCAGCAGCGCGTAGATCTTGAGAGCGAAGAACGCCTTGGCTGCATATCGTTCAGGTGGCGCTTTGCCCGATTTGTAGTCGGTGATGACCAAAAGGTCACGAGCCACGCCATGCTCATCGGCCTCGTTCACGGTCTCCATCCGATCGAGAATTCCTCGAATCGTCATGTCGCCAATCGGAACCTTCAGGTCCATTTCGAGTTCGTCAGGTTCGAACGACGTTGGATCTTCGATCGTGAAGTAGTCGGCGAGCAAGGCAAGTCCTGCCATTCCCCATTCTCGTTCTTCCTCTACGGTGTCGAACAGATCTGGGTACTCAGTGATTTTCAGTTCGGCCCACGATTCCCGGAAGAGGTCGTAGAGACGCTCCGGGGTCCGATCGTCGGCAGGCAGCTGAAACAGACGCTCCAACGCGAGGTGTGCAGTCGTACCCTTGGCTTGATGGATGGTCGGCTCGGTCGGGATGCGATCGATCGATTTGAGCTTGTACATCTGTGGGCACTGTTTGAAATCGCTCGCGCGAGATGGGGAGAGCGTCGCCAAGGCGGGTGTTCCGATGTCGTTGACCGTCATACGATGACCATACATCGGGTGTGTGACATGCAGACTCCCGTCAGTCGGCTTGGTCCATCGCACCGCGAAAACTCTGTGTACTCCGCGAAAACCATCCACGGTTCTGAGTTGCAGGCGACCTTCGATCTTCGGTACTTTCTCAATATCGAAGGGACGAGAGTCCTGACGATTGGCACGGGTCGACCACGGTTGACCCACCCGGGAAACTGGGGCCACGCCTCCCGCTTATGCGGAGGTAGGTCTTGCGAGGGAGCCCAGCCTTCAAGAGACCATGGAAAGCCTCCCTTTGTGGCGGCGATCCAGGGAGGAACTTCGGTTCCGCCCAGCCCGAAGCTTCGGCGGAGGGCAGTCCAATCGGACGTGACGGCCTAGCTGGCAGCCGAAAGGACACAACCGGGAGTCGTGGGAAACCATTGGCACCCGGACTCGGAACGATTCACCGTCGTTTCGACGCAGTACCCCGAGAGGGCGAGGCTTCGGCCAAGCTCCCTCGGGGTACTGCTTTGTTGCCGCTGGCACCGATGGACGTCGGCGAATACCGAAGCGGTCAGCCGTGAACGATCGAGTCAATCACACGTCGGTTCGAGTTCAAGCAGTACTAATCCCGATTCAAGACGGCCTGACATGTGGTCCGCACTGGGATTGCCGATCGTCACCAACACGCTGTCGAGTGCCGGCGCGTCCTCGAACGAGACATCCGATCCATGAGCGTTCTCGATCTCGCGAGCGGTAGCACCTAAGCCGACGCCCTGGAGCGTCGTGAGGTTGAGACCTCGTACGTCGTCACCAGAGCCGGTGAGGGGGTTGAAGCCATAGGTCCAGGTCGCGAGCCGCAAGTCATCAGGTGGTCCAGAGAACAACACGATGAAGTTGCCCCAAGAAAGCAATCGGGTCGTTGGTCCGCCACAATCTGGGACGTGGACATTGTGGTTCGGCTCAAATGAGTCCACGTCCCAACCGCCAAAACGAGCGGCGATATCGTCGCGCACGTCCTCATAGGGAGCGCCAATCGTGTGTCTTCCGAGGCCCTGTGTCGTCAGCTCGAGGCCCTCGGCGCGGCCAGAACCGGCGTCCGTCTGCCCGCCGGCGCATGCCGTCGCTGCCAGAATGGTGGCCAAAGCCACACCGATAAGGCGTGGTCGAAATCGCATGTGAGCAACGGTACCGACAGTTCGCGAAAAACACCGTCCGCTCGCGAAAACCAACCAGCGTTTCAGCTTGCATTTGGGGCGCGATCCATGGCATTCTTCTCTGACCGGCAAGGGGAAACCCGAACCGGACCGGAACCGGACGAGCCAAGGCGAAAGCTGGAAGCGACTCCAGGGGAAGGATTCCCAGTCGGAAACGACAGGGACGGCTCGGACACCGGCCTCGCCGCAAGGCGAACCGCACTGGAAACAGGACGGGGCCCGCATCGGAAACGGAGCGGGTGGAACGGATTCAGCCACACCGAAAGGTGAGCACCCTCGGGTGCAGGGACCTCGGTCCCGGTCACGCAGGCTTCGGTCGGCGGGACACCGGACGGTACAGGTGTGAGCCTTGGTTCACATCGAACCGCACTGCAGGTGGAAACATCGGCAGGGCAGTCGGACCCGGAAGTCGAAAGGCGGAAGGGAACGGCACTGAGAACACCCCAAGGGGGCTTCGGCTTCCTTGGGGTTTCTCGCGTCTTGGGCGCATATGTACGTCTGCTCCCACGTGCGTACCGTGCCGGATGTGTGCGCTTCGGGCAAACCCAAACGTGACGCTGAGAGGAGCCCGCATATTCGGGCTCCTCTCAGCGTGCTGGGCCGGTCGAGCGCCAGGCGCTCTTTGTCTATGGGAGGAACTGTTGCTGACCTGAGTGGTGGCACACGTACAGCGGATCATCGTGAGTTCCGTCACCGTTGAAGTCGGTGGTGAAGACCCACCAGGTCCCGTCGCTTGACCCATTGTCATGGGGACAGGGCCTGAGGTCGGCCCTGTGGTCGGTCGTAGCTGATTCCTGTGGACCTCTTGCGTCTCCACCCTGAGGGGTCTCGTCGAACACCTTGATGTTGAACGTGTTCCCCTTGAGCCTTATGCAGTGGTTGTCGACAAGGCCCTCTGCGGACCCGCAGATCCAACCATCCTTGGCGTCAAACACCTCATAGGGCGGCTTCGCCATCGCAGCCGGGGCCATGGCGGCCACGGCTATCGCTATGACGGCCAACGTGATGCCTATTCGTCGTGTATTCATTGGTTCTCCGATCTGATGTGTGGCTGGTCAGCTGTGTTCGCTTACAGGGAAAATGGCATCTGCAACGAGGCCGTGGGCTTCACGATGTACCGTGTTGGCTGCCTCGGCGTCCTCAGCTTCGACCAAGCAGAAGATCTTCCCCGCTGCTTCGTCGACCCAGTACCTCAGATAGCTGACGCCATATTTGCCCTGTGTTTCCAGGTCTGCTTGGTGGGCTTGTGCCACGTCTGAGGCGGACACACCGCCTTCAATCGTGTGCATATCCATGAACAGTGACATGTCGACCTCCGTCGCTTGCGTGATCACTGATGACAACGTATGCCTGACAGAGATCGCCGTCATGAGTGGCTGATACTTAGAAGTGACGGAGACGCCACTCATTTGTAGAGGCGGTCAGAGGATGCCTTGGTCCTTGGCGATTGCCACGGCGGTGTCTCGATTGGGAGCGTCGAGCTTCATAAGGACCGCGGCGACATGGTTTTCGACGGTGCGCGGAGAGAGGAAGAGCTCGTCTGCAATTTCGGCATTCGACATTCCGGCGTCGAGGAGGCCAAGAACTTCGTCTTGCCGAGTGGTAAGCCCGGCAGCGTGGACTCTGGTTGCTCGCGCTTGGCCTCGCGGCGGAGGGTGCCCAGCTGCCGTCAGCTCCACCCGAATCTTCCGAGCGAGAGCCTTCGCTCCGAGGTCTTCAGCAATTCGCAACGCCTTAAGTTGTTGTTCCGGCGTGCCGTGCATGAGCGCGAGGCTGTGCTCGTATGGGATTGCCCTTTCGCTCCAGAATGCGATGGCCGGGTCGAGGTCGCCGTCGATGATCCATCCGTACATATCGAGCGTTCCCTCGGGTGCGGAGTCGAGACGCTCGAGCTTCCACATCCAGAACGCGAACGCTCCGCTTGGCCATGGATTGCCTACCTGAATCCCCTCGGCGAGGACGACATCCAATCTCTCGAGCCAATCTGCGTTGTAGTCGCCGGTGAGCCACATGTACTCGGCAAGAGCGCCGGCCGCTGGGTCCACAACAGACAGCTGGCCCACATCGTCGGCCTGGGACCACATTCGATCTAGTGCTGCGCGGGCCTCGATACGGCCGCGACGAGCCTGTAGCGTTCCGAGAACTCTCCATGCAATCGTCTCGGCCCCAGGGTGAGTGCCAAGTGCGTCCGTGGCAGCATTCTCGGCCGCTACCCAGTCACCCGACCACATGAGGATCTCTGAGTACATCGCTCTCGTCTCAGTTTCGACGGAGGGGATTTCGTAGCGGGACGCAGTCTCGATCGCTCGGCGAGCAAGGTCAGATGCCAACGCCATGTGCCGGAAATCTGCTGCCATCGCCGTCATGTTGGACAGGGCTCGAACTTCTGCTTCACGATCACCGGACGTCGAAGCGAGCGACCGAGCCGCCTCGAGCCGTTCCATGCCACCGGCAATCCCGATGCTGGACTCGAGGTTTGCTGTGACCGTAAGGGCTCTCACCACCATCGCTGTGTCGCCAGACGCCTCCGCGACCGACAACGCACGCCCCGCCAGCTCAAGACTCGCCGGTACGTCCTCGTCTCGTAGCCAACCGACGTGGGCGAGGATGCTCAACGCGAACGCCAGAGCTGAAGCATCTCCGGCCTCCTCCAGAAGCTCGACTGCTTCTGTAGCTCGCTCAAAAGCATCCTCAGTCCTCAAATGTTGCATGTTGACGCGCGCAGAGAAAGCGAGAACCGTTCCGCGTACGACGGGATCGTCAAGGCCGCTGCTCGCACGTATGGCACGGTTTGTGAGCTCGACTGCGGCAGGTTCGTGCAGATACAGCTCCTGCCGGGCCCAGTCCTGAAGGATTGCTGTTGCGACAGCGGGAGCCATCTCGTCGATATACGGATCCAGAAGTCGGAAGTGGGCAACCGCTTGCCGAGCGCTCCCCGCAGCCACGGCGGCCCGCGCTGCGATTGGCGCGAACTCGACAAGGGCATCGACATTGTTGGCCTCGCGCGCATGGTGAACAAGGCGTGACGCATCAGCGTCAGGCCCCAGGAGCCCCAAGACTTGATTGTTCAATTCGCGTCGTCTATCCGGCGGAATTGAATCCTCTATAGCCCGCCGCTGCAGTTCATGAACAAACCCAATGGTGTCGGCGCTCGATCGCACGAACCCTGATCGTTCGGCCTCGTCGAGCCCTGCAAACTCCTGTCCGATAAGGGATGCGATCAGGCTTCGCTCGGCGCTGCCTGGCACCACTGAGGCTGCTTCGAGCAGCTGCCGCGCGTCGTCGGAGAGCCGTGTCGCCCTGGAGAGCACAATGTCTTGGATCGACGCAGGAACGTGACCAGGTCCCGATGCCAATAGCTCAGTGACGTAGAGCGGGTTTCCGTCCGTTTGCGCCAGTACATCGGCCACGTCGAAATCTTTGCTTTCCATCATCGTTGCGATGCCGGTCGACGAAAGTGGCAGCAGAGGCATGCGTCGGACGTCGGATGCTGGGAGATCTCCTATGACCTGTCGCAGTGGATGGTCGGCGTCGACCTCTGTATCGCGGTAGGTCAGCAGCAACAGTCCATTTGTGCGCCCGATGCGCCGTCCCAGAAACTTCACGACATCGAGCGTCGCCTCATCTGCCCACTGAGTGTCCTCGACAACGAGAATCGTCGGACGAAGAGATCGAGATAGGAGATCGAGAAGATCTGCCTGTAACCGGCGTCTGTCATCCTCCAACAGAGCATCGCGAATCGTGCTCTCGTCGCGGGCTATGTCCCAGAAGGCGCCAAGCGTCTGTGGAGTGAGGAGGTCGTCGCAGGCGCCAAAAAGCACGTGCGTACTCTGCTCATGCCGTGACACAAATTCGGCCACGAGAGCACTCTTGCCAATACCGGCTTCACCCCGGACCAGCACGACTCTGCCCCGGGTACCGTCGAGATTGCCGACGATCGAGGCAAGCAGTGACAGTTCGGCTTCCCGCTCTAGCAACATGGGATCACACTACCGAGTCCCCCCCCAGCCTCCGTGGGGAGAGCTGGTGTTTCTCTATCCGATTGAAGCGAAGAAGTCTTTGATTTCCTGGGTATCGTCGGAAAACGCCCACCGCTCAGTGACTTTCCCCTCGGCGTTCACATGAGCAACTTCCGCCGTGCGGTACCGGATGTCTTTATCGCCAGCCGTGACGTGAACGTCTACAAGTCCGATCACATGATCATCGTTGGCAACCACGTCATGCAGACTTGCCCCAAACTCGAGACCGGCGAGCCCGGACATCGAATTGGCGACAGCCTCGGACCCATGAATCGCTTCTCCACCGATTGTGTTCCAAACGACGTCCTGCGCCAACATGTTGGCGAATGCTTCGCCGTCACCTGCCACGAATGCGTCGAAACCTGCTCTATATCGGGCTGCGTTGGGATGTTCTCCCATAACTGTTCTCCTCTTGGGGCAATCGTCTGACAGTACACAATGTCGCTGGTGGCTGCCTAGCCACGAGGCACACGCCGCTCCAACAACCCGTCCCGTGCGACGTTCACCCACAACGGAACATATGAGTGCGACGAAGTGGCGTAGCCATTGTGCCGGATATGCGTGGACGAGCGGCTCTGAGTTAGCTGAGCCGGCATCGAAGGTTGGGGGCAGACGGCGATAATGTCGCACGACCCGCCATCGGCTGGATCGGTTGCCCTGAGGAGGGTCGCTTTCCCCGGCATCGGAGGTGTGGTGCGGCGACATCATTCCCATTGTCGGTCCCATGGGGCGTGCGGCAAGGCCACAGATTGCCGTAGGAGCTGACGGCGAAGTCCATCGCCTGCCGTGAACCGTCGGTGAAGAATCGCAATTGCAACCGAGATGTGCACATGGCGGCACATAGGCGTATCGAGGGGGAGGGTGTGAGTCACGCCGGGACAACACATAGGTGCACATAGCTCCCCGCGCACAGCTCACAATGTGTCTTCTTGGTTAGGGCGTGGCCTCTGCTTCTTGAGCGATGTCGTCGAGATCGGCGGCAATCGCCTTCTTCATCGACCCGCTAAACAGACGCCCGACCGTGGCACCAATCAGCTTCGAGACGGCGCTCTTGGGGTCCGCGCTGAACTCCATGGACACGGTGCTGGTCCCGGCGCCGGTAGCAGCGACGGACATGACGCTCCGGTAGTTGGATCCGTCAGGGTCGGCTTCGACCGCGTAGCTCTCGCCAGGGGTGACTTCGATGACCTCCATCTCTTCGGTCGCAGTCCTCCCGAACATCGTTCTCGTTTCGCGCCATGCGAACCCCACGCCAAATGTCGTGTCATCGGAGAGAATCTCGATCTTCTCGATTGCCGCGATTGTGTCAACAGAGCCTTCGATGTCTGTGAGTATTCCCCACACCACATCGGCGGAAGCGTTCACATCCCGTGATGCCGTTATCGCCTTCATGTCCAAATCCTTCCGGCCGACCGTGATTGCGTGAAACCTATCAGATTGTCCGAATGATCTGATTGCTGATGGATAGAGGCTTCACGAAGTCGGATCCGCTATCGATCCGGCGATGGTGTGCCGAGCACCGAAGAAGTTGCCCGTCGATTCGCCACCTAACGAGCGTCGCCGGTATGCGGCGACGGTGGCATCCGTTTGACGCGTCAGCCCACTGGAACGGCGCGCTCGGCGGTGATGAAGTCCTCCAGTCGCTTCAACGCGAGCTTGAGTGAATCTGGAGCGGTACCCGGGTAGACGATGCGGAGCAGACCGTGCTTGGTGTGGCCGAAACCCTCTCCTGGTGTCAGCAGGACATTGGCTCCCTGGTAGATTCTCATCCACAGATCGTGTGCCCCCTGAGCTGTGTCAGATTCGAGGAACTCTGAGAAGTCGGCCCATACGAAGAGACCACCTCTCGATGGGACATAAGGAACACCGCACCTGCGGAGCGTGCGAACAACATCCGCGTATGCGGCTGTCAGGTTGGCCTTGTTCTGCGAAATAAACGAGGACACGAACGCATCGTCCTCGAGGAGTTTCTGCATCACCCACTGTGTGAGGTTGGAGGTCATGCTGAAAGTGTTGAGCAAACCGGAAGCTCGGATGAAGTCATCATTGAGCGAATAGATCAGCCCGAACCGGAATCCGGACAGCCCGAAGTCTTTTGAAAGGGCGTAGGAATAGTGAAGATAATCGCTCGCGCGGTCACTGAGTATCTGGGCGAACGAGACGAATTCGGGGTGGGTGGGGTAGTCGCCGACTAGCTCCGGGTGATCAGTGTCAATGAGCGAGAGACCGTATATCTCGTTGACGATGAGATGGATGCGGTGTTGATCGCACCATTCTGCAACCTCTTCGAGGGTGTTGCGGTCGAGCATGCCCCCTGTCGGGTTGTCTGGGGTTGTCAGTATCACTACTCGGAGTCTCTTGCCCCTGCTTTCTATGTCCTCCAAAGCGGCGTCGAGATGGCTTGTGGTGAGCAGGGGCCCATCGCCAATGTCGTCGATCTCGTGATGGGTGACCACGTTGTATCGCGCCAGCCCGGCAATCGCTCCGACATCGTGTGTGTAGACCGGATAGGAAGGCGAAGGAATTGCCACAACATCATCGGGTTCGCCGAGTAGCTGGGCTGATATGTTCATCGCAGACATGGCACCGGCGGTTAGGACGAGCCGGCTGGGGTCGACCTCGCAACCGGTGAGATGCTTGGTCATGAACGAGCTGACGGCCTTGAGCACCTCAGGATGTCCATGCGAGTCGGTGTACCGTGCCACCCAATCGGGGAGGGTTTGCTGAGCGGTGATCGCTTCGATCTTGCTCTTGATATCGGACCATCCGAGGCTGTTCTCAGCGACGTTCAGCAGGATGACACCATCGGGATTATCGACAGCGTCAAAGAGATTGCGCTGCGCTTCGTGGAATACGTCTAGGTCCGGGCGAGGGAGTGCGACCGCTGCCTTCGCCCCGCGGGGAGAGAGGCTGGACCGTTGCTCGTCTGGGATAGTCACGGGTCCACCTTCTGCTGGCAACACCCATCGTAGGAGTGACGAGGTTGCTTGACGGTGGAACGATCCGGACATCCGATCGAGCCGGCGCTAAGCGCTACCGACACCGGCTGGTCATCTGGCACCAACCTTGCACAGCTGCACTCTGCCTTCGCTGGTGCTCGGCGTGGATACTGCCGGAGGTAACAGCTGACGGTCGCAGGCGTCGATACGGATCACGGTGGTCCCGCGATTGGCCAGTTCTCGGCGTGAGCAGCTTCTCTCGCGCAACCCGTTCAAACGTCGACGGAGGCTGCCGAGCCTCACCCGCAACCGGATATGCCGGGGACTACGGTACGACGATGCGTTCAGGCCTTGGCGACCGTGTAGTTCCCCCGGCGTCTCTCGACCGACGCCAGTTCCTCCGAATCGCCGGACTGGGGTCGGCAGGGGCAGTGCTTGCTGCTTGCGTGCCATCTCGGGGTACCACCACGGTGTCGGTTCCCGCTGGAGCCGGAAGCGTGCCGAACCCGACCGGAATGATCGCAACGAGGTGGGGCGGCGACCCCTTCTCGTTGGGAAGCTATTCGTATTTGTCTGTGGGCAACCTCGAGGGAGATAGAGGGCGCCTCGCTGCAAGTGTCGGCGACCGCCTGTTCTTTGCCGGTGAGGCGACATCCGAATCGAATCCTGCGACGGTCCAAGGCGCCTTGATGTCTGGAAGGGATGCTGCTCTGGAGATCGCTGACGTAGCGCCTACCGGAGCCTCAGTGGCTGTTATCGGGGCTGG
>Ga0070727_10002099_pt1 | contig 19750 bp, 14 predicted proteins | sample tdAd472_FD_66722 | JGI IMG/M metagenome (GOLD analysis project Ga0070727, IMG submission 66722) | Marine sediment microbial communities from the Atlantic coast under amendment with organic carbon and nitrate - tdAd47.2 | ecosystem: Environmental > Aquatic > Marine > Coastal > Sediment | place...
GTACGCCGAGAAGGCATATCTCTAAATAGCTCTCCATCTAGCTCCATGGCATGTTTAAAAGGATCATGATGATCCCAGTGCCTAGCCAAGTCTTCGCGCAGGTAATATTCTGTCATGGAACGTGCTCTTTTATGGATATGGTTTTACTAAAATAATTTATTTATCAATAGGTTGTGCTTGTTCGTTCCTGTGGCCACATGGTTGTAGCGGGGAAATCCTATGACCAGTTCTGATGAAAACGATCTCTGTCTTTGCTTATGGCGGCCTCAGCAGAGCGCTTCGTTTTATGTAACCTCATCGCGTCAAGGTCGATCACCAAGATACTATTATCCTTAATGAAAAAGTTTGAAGCTTTAAAATCGCCGTGGCTGATCTTGGCATGTTGCATCTTGTTGAACAGCGGCGCAAAAAGTTTCTCCCCTTGTTCTTCGGTCAAGCCTTTATTGATCAGTTCATTCAAAAAGGTACCTGTTTCTGTCGCTAGGTATTCGGTAACCAGGTACGCTCTGCGCCGTAATGGACCGAAACGGTATTCCAGTAGCGCAACTGGCTGTGGGGTTTCTATATCCAGTAGCGCCAGCATATGCGCGGAACGCCAAGATCGCCAAGCACGCGTGGTCTGAAATAATCGTTTTATGCTATGCCAGATTCCCTTTATATTGTAACGTTTGACGACATATTTCTGAGACCCGATGGAAACTAATGAAACGGTGGCGCTGTTACCCGCCTTGAGCGTTTTGCCTTGGTTTATTGCTGCATCCGGATCTCTAAAAAAAGCGTTCATATCGTCATCACAACTTTCTCGTCGACAAATCAGATAGCGCTGCCAGCTTCTTGTACAACAATGTGCGCTGGTGGATTTAAAGACTTTCTTCCGGTAGCGCTGCATTCTGTTAGTGCGTGCGCTGAACGCAGCTTGTTTTACTTGCTGGAAGCTAAAACTGAGATGATTGATTTCCCGCCGATATTGATCAAAGCATCTTTCTATTATTGGATCCAGATGGGGATATAGTTGCGCGACAAACAGGCCTAGGTTGGTAATCGCCATGCGATTAATTACTTTTTTTGAAGTGGGTTTGACGATACTGGCGCAGTCCAAGGTGTAAATTTTTTCATTTTGCAGCATAAAATTTTCCAGATGGATATCCTGCTGGAAAATATCGTGATTGTGCATACGTGCAATTATTTGAAAAACAGTCTCCAATAATACTGTTTTTTTACGGTTATCAGATTGCTTGAAAATCTCGGAAAGATTGACACCCTGTGCGAGATAGCGGTAACTAACAAAACTGATTTTCCGGGTAAGATCAATGCCATGGTCAACGACAGTTGGTGTCGTTAATCCCGCAGAGGTCAATGCCTGCGAGCCTTCGATTTCCCTATTATGTTGTTTCACGGCATAGGCGCCACGCCCCATTAACTTAATAATTAGTTTTTCCCCCGACGAATCATCGGCTAGAAACACTAAACGCTTGCCGGGTAGCATACGTAGTATCTTTTGGCAGCGTAAAGGTTTTGAGGAAATGCCTTCAACCAGGCAAGGCACGCGTAGGTTAAAACCGGAGGCTAGTAAATCCTGGGCCTCATAGCGCCTTAGTATTTTATTTTCTGGCATAGGTCGAGCGGCTCAAGGGGTTTTATACAGAAACCTTTGTCAGGCTTTTGTTTTGGCACAGTGTTTCAATAATATCTGCTGCGGTTTGCGGCATGCTATACAGGTCGGCGTCCCGGGCATAATTAAGCGCATTTTGATGCAGCTCATTCTGTCGAGTACGATTCATCATCTGCAGTACCTCTTGATTCATATCTGACTGAAGGAATGGATGAGGCAATAGAATGCCCGCTTTGGCCTGGTTAATGTAATGGGCATAGCCGCAAATATCGGTAGTTATTACGGGGAGTCCTGCGACCAGAGCTTCAAGTAAAATTGTCCCGGTATTTTCATGGTAAGCAGGATGCACCAGTATATCAGCACCGAGTAAAAATTTCGGGATATCATCCCGGCCAGGGAAAAAACAGATATTTTCGGTGATATTTAATTTTGCCGCGAGACGTTTGAAAGGGCCAGGGTTATCCTGACCGACGATAAAGAGTTTTGTTTTTGTCCGTAATTGCGCTGGCAAGCTATGCAACGCACGCAACGAACGGTCTACCCCTTTTGTCTTGAAGCCCGAACCAACCATGAGCCATAACCACTCATCCGGCTCAATGCCAAATTCGCTGCGGAAGGATTGTCTTTCCTGCGCTGCGTTGTCGGGAGCTATACGGTCACGCGATACACCGGGAGGCAGCAAGTGAAACCGCTCTGACTCGGTTTGATAGAACTTCTGGTAAATGGGGATTTGAAGTTTTGAAATCATGAGTATCTCGGTTTGCTGGCCCTGTTTGAAAATGGCACTTTCATTGTTCACGAAGTGTCTGAACCGAGAACTAAGCCGATAAATAGCGCCTCTTTGTTGTATCGCTTTCGCTAAAAAGCAGCCGTCAGCGGCATAATAACAATCGAGGCCAGGGATTTTATTAAACCCGATCAGATAGTCCAATGGATGACTTTTTAGGTGTTTTTGTACAAAACTTACATAGGCACGGTTTCTTGCCGGACTATTGAATCCTTTTTGCGGGACATAAATGATGTCAAACCCGTCCGGCTGCTCGCCTTCCCAGGCTGAAACGTAAACACGAATCCTGTGGCCGCGTTTTTGGCATTCCAGCGCTATACGGAGAAAATCACGTTGCAGTCCACCAAAAGGGAAGTATTTAAATAAACAGAAGCCGAAAACCATTAAGTGCAGCCCAGGGAAATTAAATTATCCAGTTGTTTTAAAACGATAACCGGTGTTAACGCCTGCATTAGATTGTGCTTCTTATTAAGGTTGGCTTCTGTGCTATAAAAACGAGCCTCTAGGTGGTGTTGGTTTTCACCATAAGTGCCAACCAATTTTGGTTGCGTTGGGCCATAGAGCGTTAGATTAGGAATATCAAGCGCAGCGGTTAGGTGAGCGAGCCCGGTATCTACGGATACCACCGCCCTTGCATCTGCCAATATTGCCGCCAATGCGCTCAATCCTAGGCGGGGTAAGACCTCAACATTAGAAGCGCTAGTGGCGATGTTTTCAGCACGTTTTTTCTCCGTATCATTGCCCCAGGGAACTAACACCTTTAATCCCCGCTGCCCAGCACTTTGCGCCAGTGCCTGCCAATAGTTATCTGGCCAATGTTTGGTGGGCCAGGTGGTGCCATGGATGAAAACGAGATAATCACCCGTGTAGGGGTTGTCGCCGAGTCGTGATCGTTCAATGCCATAGTCACCAGTATTCTGCGGAACTTCGTAGCCCAAAGTCGCCGCCAATAATTGACGAACTCGCTCCACGGCATGTTGGTTCTTGGCAACCGCAATTCGATGTTGATAAAACTGGCTGGCTAAAGGTTCCCGCGCAGATTTTTTGTCCAGCCCATAGCTTGGGCCTTCTGCATAGCGGGTAATCCAAGCGCTTTTTATCAGTCCTTGTGCGTCAATGATGGCGTCGTAGGGGTATTGCTGTAACTGCTGCTTGAACTCGCGCCATTCTGGTGATCGCCAAACCGAAAAGGGCGACTTACGCCAGCGTCTCAATGCGACAGGGATAGTGTGCTCGATACTGGTGTGCCAGGTGGGCACTTCAGCAAAGGACTGCTCCACCACCCAATCAAAGCGAATATCCGCCTGCATCGTTGCATCGGTAATTGCTGGTAGCGTATGGATGACATCGCCAAGCGATGATGTTTTGATGATCAGTACGCGCAACCGAGGAGCCCTATTCGCAGGTTATTGATGGCGGAGTTACCAGTTCGTTCAAGCCCTGTAATACCCAGTCAACCGGCAGCTCTTTTAGGCACTTGAGGTGTCCAAGCGGACACTCCCGCTTAAAGCAGGGGCTGCACTCAATGCCGGTTTTGAGTATTTTAACTTGTTTGTTGAGGGGGGGCGTGAAAGCTGGCGAAGATGACCCATAGAGCACCACCAATGGCCGGTCAAGTGCTGCGGCGATATGCATTAGACCAGAGTCATTCGTTACGACGGCGCTGGCCAAAGACATCAGATCAACAGCGTCGCCAAGGCTGGTTTCGCCAGCCAGATTAAGACAGTATGGAACCGACTCTGGACTAAGCTGTGTTTGAATTTGGTCGGTGACGGCAGTGTCCTTTGCGGAGCCGAACAACCATACCTGCCAGCCAGCATTGATTTTATGCTGGGCAACTTCAGCGTAATGGTTAGCTGGCCAGCGTTTCGCTTCGCCAAACTCTGCACCGGGACAGAGCGCCAGGATTGGTCGTTTGCGGTTCAGTTCAAATCGAGTCAGTGCATCAAGAACATTTGCCTGGTCAACGACTAGGTGTGGTGTTGGTAATTTTTCCGGTAGTGCTGCCATTGGCTGATAGGCAAGAGCGACAAATCGTTGCACCATCAATGGATATCTATTTTTGTTGAGTAGCCGAATATCGTTAAGCAGCCCATAGCGCATTTCGCCGCGCCAGCCAGTGCGTTTTGGAATACCCGCAAAACAGGGAATAATGGCGGACTTGAGTGAGTTAGGTAATATAATTGCCTGGTCGTAGTTTGCAGACTTTAATGATCGACCTATCTCGCGGCGTGCCGACAATTTTATTGCGCCATGACCAATTGGCATAACAATGGCACGGTTCACTTCCGGCATGCGTTGTAAAATCGGGCGGCTCCAGTCGGGCGCCAGCACATCAATGGTTGCGTGTGGATGCATGGCCTTAAGGGTAATGAAGAGGCTTTGCGCCATCACCATGTCCCCTACCCATGAGGGGCCAATGATCAGAATTTTCACCCGCTAGGTTTTCCCGTTGGTCTGCAATGGAGCGAGCATTAACTCACCTGTGTGAGCCACTCCGGATACTGCGAGCGACGCCCCATGACCTGATCGAAATACATTTTTTGTAACTTTTCAGTAATTGGGCCACGGCTACCGCTGCCAATCACGCGCTTATCCAACGAACGCAATGGCAATACTTCGGCGGCGGTGCCGGTAAAGAAGGCTTCATCGGCAATGTAGACCTCATCACGAGTAATGCGGCGTTCTTTGATGGTTAATCCTAGGTCATGCACGAAACGCATGATGGTGTCGCGGGTGATGCCTTCCAGGCAAGAAGTTAGCTCTGGTGTATGTACTTCGCCATTGCGCACTAAAAAGAAGTTTTCACCGCTGCCTTCGGCGACATAGCCTTCTGGATCAAGTAATAGCGCCTCTTCGGCACCGCTGTCCAGGGCATCACGTAGCGCCAGAATGGAGTTGGTGTAATTGCCAACTGCTTTGGCTTTGCACATGGTGACGTTAACATGGTGGCGCGTATAGGAAGAGGTGCGCACTTTGAGCCCTTTTTCCTGGGTTTCCGGGGAAACGTAAGAGGGCCAGTCCCAGGCGGCGATGGCGACGTGGGTACGGAGCTGGTCTGCACGTAAGCCCATGCCTTCTGAGCCGAGGAAACAGAGGGGGCGCAAATACGCAGAGTGAAGGTTGTTTTCCCGCACCACATCAATTTGGGCCTGGTTGAGTTGTTCTTTACTGAAGGGCATGTCCATACCGAGAATATGGGCAGATCGGAACAGCCGGTCAGTATGATCGTTCAGTCGAAAAATATTGGTGCCTTGCTCGCCGTGATAGGCCCGCACACCTTCAAATACGCCGACACCGTAGTGTAACGTGTGGGTGAGGACATGAGTTTTGGCTTCGCGCCAATCAACCATTTCACCATCAAACCAAATCAGACCATCTCGGTCGGCCATTGCTGCCGGCGTCATACTCGTACTCCTACTGTTCACAAACTTTATTGCACTTTTAATACAAGCACAGAAAATTAAAACAAAATTACACCGCCGTCGCCATTACCTGTTGCCAGATATTAATGACGGCAAGACGATGCGAATCTAAATCGGCTTTTCTTAATTCAGTCACCGATAATCGAGTAGGCTGTTGATCAAGCGTCAGGCGATGAATAACAGAACGGAATGCTTTGTAAGCCTCTCGCAGTGACTCCGCATCTTGAGAGGTCATTAGTGCCAGTTGCTCTAAGTTTTCCAGAATGCGTATATTGTCGGTGTATTGTAATAGTTTTGAATGCTTTTGTGACCATGCAAGTACGGCAAATTGCGCGATAAACTCAATTTCAATGATGCCGCCAGGGTCATACTTAAGATCAAACAGGCCTTGATCCGATTCAGAGTTGCCGTTGGTACCATGGGCTTCTCTGATTTTTTTGCGCATTTCGATGACTTGTTGTTTTAAGTCGGACTCGTCTCGAGGTTGAGACAAAATCTGCGCACGCAGCTGTTCGAATTTTTTCTGTAATGCCGGTGATCCTGCGATTACACGGGCTCTGGTTAGTGCCTGATGCTCCCAGGTCCAGGCCTGATCGCATTGATAACGCTCAAAGCCCTCAAGTGAGGTGACCAAGAGCCCAGAGGCGCCAGAGGGCCGCAGACGCATATCGACATCGTAGAGCTGACCGGAAGCGGTGAAAGTGGTCAGCAGGTGTATGATACGCTGCGCAAGACGCGTGAAGAAAACCGAATTCTCAACCGGTTTTTCGCCATCGGTTGACAGGTTGGCAGGTGAGTCATCCAGAAACACCAGATCGAGATCCGAGCCGTAACTGAGTTCGAGGCCACCCAGCTTGCCATAGGCAATGATAATAAAGTTTGGGTCGCAACGTATGCCGGGCGCCATCTGTGGTGTGCCGTATTTGGTCGTCAGGTGAGACCAAGCAAGCTGTAATACTTCGTTCAACACCGCTTCGGCAATAAAGGTGAGGTAATCGCTGACCTTCATAAGCGGTAGCATATTACTGACTTCACTGGCGGCAACCCGCAATACATGTGCACGTTTAAAATAGCGCAGGGCCTCCATCTGCTGCTCAACATCATTCGGAGGAATGCGCAGTAACTGTTGCCGTAATTCATCTTTGAGTGCACCGGGGTCGGCTGGGTGATAAAGCTCGCGGGCATCCAATAGCTCGTCTAATAAAATGGGATGGCGCGCCAGTTCTTCAGCAATCCAGGGGCTGGCAGAACAAAGCCGGATTAATTGATAAAGCGCGCTAGGATTTTCGACCAGCAGCACCAAATAAGCAGTACGCCGTAACACCGATTCGACCAGGGCCATTAATCGTTTCAGGGTTTGCTGGGGCTGTTTATCTTTGCTGAGAGCGGCCAGCATTCTCGACATAAATTCATCCAGACGTTGCTGCGGTATCGGCTGCAACGACTGAACTTTACGGCTATGAAATAGTTGAGAGAGGATATCCAACACTTCTTCTGCGTTGTCAAAACCATGTTCAGACAAGCAGGTTTTTGCCTGTGTTGTGTCTAATTCTTGGCGCCAGAGTGCCTGCCAATGGCTTAGTTCTTTCGCAATCTCGCTGGTTTCTTCATCCTCGGGTGCGGCAATTAATTGGTTGAACTGTTCTAACACAAATTCGCGATGCTGCGTTAAATGCGCAAAGAAAGATGGCCAGTCTTCATGGCCCAGACTAAATGCTACACGCTGCCTAGCCAGTGGGTCTTTTGGTAGCTTCTGGGTTTGTTCGTCTTTTTGTGCCTGCAACGCATGCTCGGTATCGCGCAGAAAACAATAGGCCCGGCTAAGGCCAGCGGATACTGCTTGGGGAAGGAGGTCTAGTTCGGCAATGAGTTGTAATGTTTTAAGCAAACTGCGTTGCTGCAATCGAATATCACGTCCGCCGCGGATCAACTGAAAAACCTGAGCAATAAATTCAACTTCGCGAATGCCGCCGGAGCCGAGTTTTACGTCATGTTCCAGCCCACGCCGCTGCTCTTCCCGACGGATCAGTTCTTTCATTGAACGCAGCGAATCGATGACGCTAAAGTCGATGTAGCGACGATATACAAAGGGGCGTAGCTCCTCCATTAGGCGCTGTCCGGCAGCTTGGTCGCCAGCAACGACACGGGCTTTGATCATGGCGTAGCGTTCCCAATCGCGCCCTTGTGACTGATAGTATTCCGACATGGCGTCAAAATTCAGCACCAGCGCGCCGCTATCGCCATAGGGACGTAACCGCATATCCGTGCGAAATACAAAACCGTCAGCAGTGCGGGTGTCTAAGGCATGAATCAAACGCTGGCTGAGGCGGATAAAAAACTCCTGGTTATCCAAAGGTTTGTTTCCGCCTTCCGTTTGACCTTTGCCCTCGTAGGCGAAAATGAGATCAATATCCGACGAAAGGTTAAGCTCATGCGCCCCCAGTTTGCCCATTCCTAGTACCACCATTTTCTGTGGAATCGGACGACCTTTGACAATAGAGATGGGGGTGCCCCATTTGGCGCAAGCCTGCTGATAAAGCCAGTTCAGTGAGCAGTCGATACAGGCGTCAGCCATATCAGACACATCCTGGGTCGTTTCTAGCATGCTGCCTTCGGCTTGCACATCCCGCCAGATGATGCGCACTTGTTCGCGTTGGCGAAAGCGTCGTAACGCCTGCATCAGATCCTCTTCGGATGCGACCTGGTCGAACTGTTGAGAAAGTTTATCCCTGTAATAAGTAGGCAGGTAGTGACGCTCCAGATCACCACTCTGCAACAGCTCGATGAGAAGGTCGGGGCGACGCAGACATTGCTCGAACACAAAGTCGCTGGCAATCCAGGCGCGCACAAGCTGTTCAACATAATCTGGCCGTTGTTGAAGATTTAGCGCAACAGTCTGGGCTTGGCTTTCATCAAGGGAGGAGCGAAACCTGTCCCATTGGTGGGCGAACAGCTGGCTTAAGGATTCGGATAATTTAATGTCGCATGAGGGGGTGTCTAGCATGATGATTCTTTAGATAATTGATGGGGTTGCGAGCTGTGCCGGGTTTCGGCGCGAAGAGACACGCACTAACCGCTATTCTAACGGTGAATTTAATCCTGTACTACCGGTGTAACGCGCAGCACTTCCTCGATAGTGGTTAGACCCGCAGCAACTTTTTGCGCGCCGCTCAAACGCAGCGTCTGCATGCCTTCTTTAATGCCCTGTTGGCGTAACAGGTTAATATCACACTGTTGGGTAATCAAGCTTTTTAAATTGTTGCTCAGAGGCATTACTTCATAAAGCCCTGCGCGACCTTTGTAGCCAGTATCGCGGCATTCTAAACAGCCTACGGGTCCACACACCGATTTCGGTAGCTTTGACTTCCAGGGCTTGGTCAGTAAAGTCCAGGCATCCTCGTCGATTGGTTGTGGTTGTTTACAGTTTGGACAAAGGGTTCGCACTAAGCGCTGCGCCATGACGCCGAGAACGGTGGCTTTGATCAAATAGTGCGGGACACCCAGTTCCAATAACCGTGTGATAGCTGACGGCGCATCGTTGGTATGCAGCGTGGAAAGAACCAGGTGGCCAGTGAGAGCCGCTTGAATCGCCATTTCGGCTGTTTCCAGATCACGTATCTCGCCCACCATAATAATATCTGGGTCTTGTCGAAGTAGTGCACGAACGCCATCCGCAAAACTCAGGTTAATGTTTGATTGCACTTGCATTTGGTTAAAGCTCGGCTCCACCATTTCGATGGGATCCTCAATAGTGCTGACATTCACTTCCGGAGTTGCTAATTGCTTCAAAGTGGAATAAAGCGTTGTGGTTTTACCTGACCCTGTCGGGCCTGTCACCAGAACGATACCGTTGGGTTGAGAGGTCATCTGCTGCCAGTGGTCAAAATCGGTGTTGGCTAAGCCCAGTTCGTCAAAGCCTTTGAGCAGGACGTCGGGATCAAAAATCCGCATCACCATCTTTTCGCCGAAGGCGGTAGGCAGTGTCGACAAACGTAATTCAACCTCATTGCCCTGGGGACTCTTGGTTTTTAAGCGGCCATCCTGAGGGTGTCTTTTTTCGGCAACGTTCATGCGGCCTAATATTTTTAGACGACTGGTCACTGCGGTCATGACCTGTGCCGGGAGTTGGTAAACCATGTGTAGCACGCCATCGATACGGAAACGGACATTACCTTGTTCGCGGCGTGGTTCAATATGGATATCGCTGGCGCGCTGTGAAAACGCGTACTGCAACAGCCAATCCACGATATTGACAATATGCTGGTCGTTGGCGTCGGGCGATTGCATATTGCCCAGCTCCAGCATCTGTTCGAAATTGGTGATATCTGAATTTTTGCCGCTATCGCCGGCCGCACCGCTGACGGATTTAGCGAGAGTGTAGAATTCCAGGGTATAGCGTTGGATATCGCTCGGCGCGGCAACTACCCGGCGAATGTTTTTGCGTAGTACGTGTTTAAGGTCTGTCTCCCAGGACGAGATATAAGGCTCTGCACTGGCAATGACCACCTCTTTGTCACTGACCTCAACCGCCAGAATGCGATGGCGCTCGGCGAAGGCATAGGACATGACATCGGTAATTTTTTTTACGGCGATTTTAAGCGGATCAATGTGGTAGTAACCCTGGCCTGCGCGGTTCGCGAGCCAATCAGAAATAGCATATTGGTCTAGGTTGCGTTTCGGATTTTTTTGGTCGACAAAGTCGAAGGCGGCGATTTGATCGATCGGATGCTTGTCCAGTTGGGTAGGACTGCGTTGGGCAATAAACAACTTTTCCATGTCATCCTGCTTTAAACGCCCATCCGCCACCAGATCGGTGAGCAGGTTGCGTAACAGTATCGGGTGGCCTTGCTGTTTTTTTTCTTTAACGCTGGTGGTGACTGACATAGTGGCTCGCAGTTGACCGTAGAGTTGGAGTGCTTGCTGCTCAATTATAGCCTCATCTTTAGCATTAATAGAATAAATGCCCCCCATTTGTTGAAGCGCGCTTGGCCCCGTCGTTCATATGCTTTTATAATCCCTGATCTTTATGCAGCGAATATGAATGCCTATGCAGAAGCGTTGGAGATGTATTGAATCACTATTCACTTGCCGGAAAGGCGTGCCTTAATATGACGACAGCACTGCTGCAAGTCGACGGCATAGAGTGCCGCTATCAGGATAAAAAAATTGTCGAACAGCTTTCCTTTGAGGTGTTGCAAGGGGAAATTGCCTGCCTGCTTGGTCCAAGTGGCTGCGGTAAAACCACGGTGTTACGTGCAATTGCCGGTTTTAATCCAATCTATAGTGGCAAGCTAGTATTGGCGGGGAATTTGATAGCGACGTCAACCATGGTGGTTGCACCAGAGTTACGCAATATTGGTATGGTGTTTCAGGACTATGCTCTTTTCCCTCATCTCAGCGTTAAGAATAATATTAACTTTGGCTTAAAAAAATTATCGGCGAAAGAGCAAAGATCCACCGTGCAGCATCTTCTTGAGCTAGTCGAGCTTGCCGATATGGCGGAGCGCTTTCCTCACGAACTCTCTGGCGGACAACAACAGCGCGTCGCACTGGCGCGAGCATTGGCACCTAAGCCTCAGTTGCTCTTGATGGACGAGCCGTTCTCTAATCTGGATACGGAATTACGCCGCCAGTTGGCTGTGCAGGTAAGGAATATCCTCAAAGAAGAAAAGATATCTGCAATCCTGGTCACTCACGATCAGAATGAAGCCTTTACGGTGAGTGATAAACTGGGTGTGATTGCCAACGGGCGTTTGCAACAGTGGGAGACACCCTTCGAAATTTACCATCATCCAGTTAATCCGCAAGTGGCAAGTTTTGTCGGTGAGGGTAAATTTTTACGGGGTCGGTTGGTTCAGGATGAAATGATTGAAACCGAGATTGGCTTGATTAAAGCGCTTGGTTTTATGGGAAATATTGGCGACCAGGTAGATGTGTTTGTGCGGCCCCATGAAGTGGTGCCAGCCGATGGTGACAGCTGTGTAAATAGCGTGGTTGTATCGAAAGAGTTTCTTGGTACGGCAACGCTCTATACTCTCAAATTGCCGGGCGGGAGTTTAGTGGAATCTTCGTTAACGGCTGACCATGACTATCAGGTCGGAAATGTTGTTGGGCTACGCCTGGAGGCGGAGCGATTGGTGGCGTTTCGGGTGTAGGCAGTATCAGGGAGCAATTTACTCAGTGTAGAAGTCGACTTAAGTTTTGCTTGAAGCAGAAATTGAACGGCTCAACAAGATCACCGGAACTAACCCAACAACTACAATCAGCAGTGCTCCCAGCGCCGATTCCTCTATCATTTCGTCGGAAGCGAATTGATAGAGGTAGGTCGCCAGCGTATCGAAATTGAAGGGACGTAGAATTAGTGTGGCGGGAAGCTCCTTCATGCAGTCGACGAAGACGATGAGAGCGCCAGTCAAGATACCGCCACGAATCAAGGGTAAATGCACTTTAAACAAGGTCTGCCAGGTGTTGTAGCCAAGTGATCTGGAAGCCATATCCATCGTCGGGGTTACCTTGCCAAGGCTGGATTCAATCGACCCGTGTGCCACAGCAAGAAATCTGACGACATAGGCGAAGATAATGGCGGCGACTGTGCCGCTGAGTAGCAGACCAGTGGAAATGCCAAACTGTTCCCGCATGATGGCGTCGAGGCTGTTATCAAAGGCGGCAAAGGGGATGATGACACCGATGGCTAAGACAGCGCCTGGTAGCGCATAACCCAGGTTGGCAAAATGCACCGCCGCTATTAGTCTTCGGCCAGGATTGAGACGTTTGCTGTACGCCAGCAAAAGTCCAATTATGCAGGCCGTAGCGGCGGCGGAGAGTGATAGCAGAAGACTATTCGCAGCGATACCAAGAAACTGCTCGTTCCAATTATGGCTGAAATTTTCAACGCTATATAAACATAAAAGACTGAAGGGTATGGCAAAGCCAGCGAGGAATGGGAGCAAACAAATTGCTACAGCAGCTCCACTGCGCCAGCCTCTGAGTGGATAACCTTCGGCGTTGTTGAAACGATCTGCGCTATTAAACTGCTTTTGTTTGGCGCGACCCATGCGTTCCAAAGTAATAAGTACGACGACAAAGATAAGCATCATGCTGGCGATTTGCGCGGCTCCACCTAGGTTGCTCATGTTTAGCCACGTATCATAAATACCAGCGCTCAGGCTTTTGACGGCAAAAAAATCCACTGTTCCAAAATCATTGATGGTTTCCATTGAGACAAGAGATAAGCCAACCGCGATAGCCGGTCGCGCCATCGGTAGTGAAACCCGAATAAAGCTTTGCCAGGCAGTGCAGCCTAGCGTACGGCTGGCGGCGTGGATATTTGCTGAGTGCTCTAAAAAAGCAGCGCGTGCGAGCATATAGACATAAGGATAAAGCACTAGGGCGAGCATTAAAATCGCGCCAGTAGTGGTGCGAATATCTGGGAACCAGTAGTCCTGATAGGATTGCCAGCCAAAGGCGCTGCGGAGGGCGATCTGTACCGGGCCTGCATATTCGAGAATATTGGTGTAGACATAGGCGATGACATAGGCGGGGATCGCAAAGGGAAGCAATAGCGCCCATTCGAAAAAACGGCGGCCGGGGAAACGGCACATGGTGACTAGCCAAGCGCTACTGACACCGATCAGGGTGGATAAAATGCCAACACCAAGTATCAGCGTAAGGGTAGTAATAACATAGGTAGGTAATACGGTTGTCGCTAGGTGGCGCCAGATGTTTTCGCTGGGGAAAAGCGCCAAGTAAAATACGGAAACGACGGGCAGTGCGACCAGCACAGCAACTACCCAGGCGCTGGTTAGCCAGCGACGATGCAACCCATTGACTTTCAACAGGGTTGCTCCTGTTATTGGTGGTGCGGAAACCGTGCTCATTGGTTAGGGCTTATAAATCTCTCAACTATAAACGGCAGTCATTACGACTGCCGTTTTGTATGGTTGCTTAACGGCTTTGGCAAGCCAAGCAGGCGATAGCTTCAATTGTCAAAGCCGACCTTGTCGACCAGCTTAGATGCCTTTGAACGATTTTCAGCAATGGTAGCGAGGCTGAGTTTGTCTGCTTTAAAGTCGCCCATATATTGCTGGACTAAAGATGACTTTGGCGTGCCAGGACGCACCGGGAACTCAAAATTTTCCTGCGCGTACATATATTGCGCCATCGGACCACTGAGAAATTCCAGTAACTTGATGGCGTTGGTTTTATTTTTTGCGTACTTAGTTAATGCTGCGCCGCTAATGTTCATATGGGCGCCGCGGTCCGCTTGGTTGGGGAATAACAGGTTGACCGATTTTGCCCATTCGATCTGCTCTGGATGTTCCGCATTGGTAATCATTTTACCGAAATAATAACTGTTGCCCAGTGAAATATCGCAGATGCCTTCTTTAACAGCTTTTATCTGGCTGCGATCATCCCCTTGGGGTTTTCTGGCAAGGTTGGCTTTAACGCCCTGTAACCATTTTTGTGTTTCAGCTTCCCCATGAATGGCGATCATGCTGCCGATCAGGGATAGGTTGTAGGAATTTTTTCCGCTACGGGTACAAATTTTACCCTTCCATTTGGGATCGGCGAGATCTTCATAGCGGAGAATGTCACCAGTTTTCACCCGATCCTTGGCAGTATAGATAATACGTGAACGTGTTGTGAGACCGAACCAATGATGATTGGGGTCTCGATATTGGCTGGGGATATTCTTCTGCAAAGTGGTGCTGTCAACGGCTTGTGTGAGCCCGCGTGTGACTATGTCGTGGAGTGGGCCTATATCGGGCGTTAAAAACAAGTCTGCGGGAGTGTTGCGGCCTTCATGTTCAATACGCTCGATAAGACCGTTTTTGGCAAAAATGACATTCGTCTTAATGCCGGTTTCCTGAGTAAAGGCATCCAGCATGGGCTTAATTAAGAACGCTTGGCGGGCTGAGTATATATTGACTTCCTCGGCAGCCTGGATAAAACCGGAAACTGTAAATAACAGCAAAGTGAGTATAAAAAAGCGATATAATCCTTTGGTGAACAACATAGGTCGAAACTCCTTGGGCTAATATTTCGGTAAATAAGAATTATTCTTATTTATAAAATTATTAAAGTCAACGACCTAGATCAATTCACCTGCTATTGAATTGGGTTTAGTTAGTGATTTTATGTGGGTAGGTTGGCCTCGTGCCAATATGCTCATATAATTCCTGTCCCTCATCTTACAAATAAATGGGAAATATATTATGGCTACGGGTAAGTTTTTTGCCGACCTGTTTGGTCGTTCACCGGTAGAGCCGTTACAGCGTCATATAGCGACAGCTCATCAGTGTGCAGTAGAGCTCACTACGTTTTTTCAGGCGGTTTTCCATGATGATTGGGAGCAGGCTGCTCGGGCTCAAGCCAAAATTGCTGAGCTTGAAAATGAAGCGGATGAAATTCAGAAATCGATCAGCTTACACTTGCCAAAAAGCTTATTTTTACCTGTACCACGTTCGGATTTAGTGGCGCTCTTGGCCAAGCAGGATCAAATTGCCAATCGTGCGAAGGATATTGCGGGCTTGATGCTGGGTCGGAAAATGTCCATTCCGGCGCAGTTGCATGAGCCTGTATTTGAATATTTAAAGCGCTCATTAGCGGCATCTGAGCAAGCGGTTAACGCCATTAATGAGCTGGATGAGCTGGTTGAAACGGCTTTTGGGGGGCGTGAAATCAGGCTGGTCGAGAAAATGATCACCGAGCTCAATGACATTGAGCATGAAACCGATAAGATTGAAGTTACCATTCGGGCAAACCTGTTCTCAATCGAGAAAAATTTACCACCAGTGGATGTCATGTTTCTATACAAAATCATCGAATGGATAGGTGATTTGGCAGACTGTGCGCAAAAAGTCGGAAGCCGTTTGCAGCTGCTGATCGCGCGTTAACAGACCTACTCCAATAATGATAAGAATATAGAAGAAAGCCTATGAGTATAATTATTGAGCACGCGAATACCTTTATTTTATTGGCCTGCGCATTTGGCCTTTTTATGGCTTGGGGTGTTGGGGCCAATGATGTGGCTAACGCCATGGGGACTTCCGTTGGCTCTAAAGCGATTACGATTAAACAGGCAATCTTTATCGCTATGGTGTTTGAATTTGCGGGAGCTTATTTGGCGGGAGGTGAGGTAACCTCGACGATCCGTAAAGGTATTATTGACACAGATTTGTTAATGGGGAATCCAGAGTTATTGGTGTATGGCATGCTTTCGGCTTTGCTGGCGGCTGGATTCTGGTTGATGATTGCCAGCGTGCTAGGCTGGCCAGTTTCAACTACGCACTCGATTGTCGGTGCTATTGTTGGCTTTGCTATGGTGGGTATTTCGGTCGATGCCGTCAAATGGGATAAGGTGATGACCATCGTGGCGAGTTGGGTAGTCTCACCTGTCATGGCGGGGACCATTTCCTATATGCTGTTTAAGAGTGTGCAGAAGTTGGTGCTCAGTACGGAAAATCCCTACGAAAATGCGAAAAAATATATTCCTTATTACATTTTCTATGTGGGTGTCATGATTTGCATGGTCACCCTCACCAAAGGGTTAAAAAATATCGGGTTGCACTTCAGTTACATGGAATGTTTAGGGCTTGCTGTAGTAGGCGGTTTGGTCGTTATGGTGATAGGCAAGTTCCTGCTAAGTAGGGTGAAAGCTGAGGAACAAGTAACCCATACTTATGGTTACAAAAACGTCGACCGTTTTGCCAACGTGGAAAAAGTCTTTGCTGTTTTAATGGTGTTTACTGCCTGTAGTATGGCTTTTGCACACGGTTCCAATGATGTGGCGAATGCGATAGGGCCTGTTGCAGCGATTGTCAGTATCGTCGCATCCGGCGGTGAGATCGCGCAAAAATCCGCCATACCCTGGTGGATTTTGGTGATTGGTGGTGGTGGTATTGTGGTAGGTTTAGCCACCTATGGGTTTAAAGTCATTGCTACCATCGGTCGTAAGATAACCCATTTAACCCCTAGTCGTGGTTTCGCGGCGGAGCTCGGTGCGGCTACCACGGTGGTCATCGCTTCTGGTACCGGCTTACCGGTTTCTACTACCCATACCTTAGTGGGCGCGGTGTTAGGGGTTGGTTTGGCGAGAGGTATGGCGGCTCTTAACCTGCGTATGATCCGCACTATTGTGCTTTCGTGGATCGTTACTTTGCCAGCTGGTGCCGGGCTTTCAATTATGTTCTTCTTTATGTTTAAGGGAATGTTTAGTTAACGGGCGCTTGTCGCCAGAGGATTATGGTGATCAGTCGATCCTTTCCTAGCTTATTTGCATCCTTGGACCAACTGGTCTCACTGTCTTCTGTTAGCTGTACTAATCCAGATTTTGATCAGCCTAATTTGTCAGTGATCCAGTTGTTGGCCGACTGGCTGGAGAATTTAGGCTTTTGTGTAGAGATACTGCCGTTAGCTAATCAGCCCGGCAAGGCGAATCTTATTGCCACTTTGGGAGCTGGACCTGGCGGCCTGGTGCTTGCTGGTCATACCGACACGGTGCCGTACGACGACAAACTTTGGCAACATAATCCGCTAGCCTTAACAGATCGTGATGGTCGACTTTACGGTCTTGGTACGAGCGATATGAAAGGTTTTTTCCCTATTGCCATTGCAGCGGCGAAAAAATATTTAGGGACTCCGCTAAAGCAACCCTTGATCATTTTGGCGACTGCCGACGAGGAGAGCTCGATGTCAGGCGCTAAAGCCTTGGTGGAGCTGGGCAGACCATTGGCTCGCTATGCGGTGATTGGCGAGCCCACCGGTATGCGCCCGATACGCCTACACAAAGGCATGATGATGGAGGCGATACGGGTGCATGGTCAATCGGGCCACTCATCCAACCCTGCGCTAGGGCGTAACGCACTTACGGCTATGCACGATGTGCTGGGCGAGGTGTTGCAGTTTCAACGACAATTGGCGCAGGGTTATCAAAACAGCCACTTCGAAATAGCTTTCCCCACCTTGAACCTGGGCTGCATCCATGGGGGCGATAACCCTAATCGCATCTGCGGCCACTGCGATCTTGAAATAGATATCCGTCCTATTCCTGGCATGGATTTGGATGTGTTGCGTGAAACGTTAAATAACCGAATCCAGCCTGTTGCGGCCAAGCATCAAGTTAGTATTAGTGTCGAGCCGCTGTTTCACGGGATTCCAGCGCATGAAACGGCGGCGACATCAGAGCTGGTGTTAACCTTGGAAAAGTTAACCGGACACCGAGCAGGCAGCGTAAACTTTGCCACCGAAGCACCGTTTTTAAGCCAGCTCGGTATGGAGACGGTAGTGCTGGGGCCGGGCGATATCGAACAGGCACATCAGCCTGATGAGTACTTATCAATCGATCGTATTCAGCCTACAATTGACCTTTTACAAAAGTTGATCAAAAACTATTGTCTTTAGCCACAGACTTAAAAAGAATAAGTGCAGATGAACAATAACACTAAATCCTACGTAGAGTGGTTCCGCAATTCGGCGCCCTACATTAATGCCAACCGCAACAAAACCGTGGTGTTGATGATGAGCGGTGAAGCGGCGGCGCACGCGCAGTTTAAAACCATTATTCATGATATTGCGCTGCTCAACAGTCTGGGTGTCAAGCTCGTCATCGTTCACGGCGCGCGCAGCCAAATTGATCAACGGTTGAAGGAAAGGGGCGTGGTTAGCCAGTTTCATCAAGGCCTGCGCGTTACTGACGAGCAAACGCTGGCTTGCGTCAAAGAATCGGTAGGCGCGCTACGTTCGGAAATCGAAGCGTTACTGTCGATGGGCTTGGCCAATTCACCAATGCATGGTGCGCGCTTGCGCGTCTGTAGTGGTAACTTCGTCATCGCCAAACCGGTAGGGATTCGTGATGGTGTGAATTTCGGTCATACCGGCGAAGTGCGGCGGGTAGATTGTATAGCGATAAAGCAACAGTTAGATCAAGGGGCGATTGTGTTGTTGCCGCCAATAGGTTTCTCGCCGACGGGAGAGGTATTTGATCTGTCCGCCGAAGATTTGGCGACAGAAACCGCGATAGCGCTGGGTGCCGATAAGCTGATTCTGATGTGTGCCGACAAAGGCGCATCAACGGATGATCGTTTGATCCGTGAGCTCAACACTCAGGAGGCGGAACAACTATTGGTTGAGGCCACGCAGACGGATGAAATAAATAGATATTTAACGGCGGCCTGCCATGCCTGTCACGCTGGCATTTCACGGGTGCACCTGGTGAGTTATCAGGAAGACGGCGCGCTGATTACCGAGCTTTATACCCGCGATGGTGCGGGCACGCTGGTGGCTGTCAAAAGTTATGAACAATTACGTCAGGCCAATATTAATGATGTTGGCGGCATTATCGAACTGATTCGTCCGCTGGAAAAACAGGGTGTACTGGTGCGTCGATCACGTGAATTGTTGGAAAAGGAAATAGAACGATTTTGTGTCATTGAACGTGATGGAGCGGTGATTGCCTGTGCGGCACTGTATCCTTTTGATCATGATAAAACCGGCGAGCTGGCTTGCTTTGTTGTGCATCCGGATTACCGCAACAAAAGCCGAGGCGACCAACTATTAGCGCACGTCTCAAAACAGGCTAAGACGCAAAAACTAAATCGACTGGTGGTGTTAACCACGCAGGCGGCGCATTGGTTTTTGGAGAGAGGGTTTGAACAGTCTGAGGTGACCTCTTTGCCCAAAGGCAAACAAATGCTGTATAACTGGCAGCGTAACTCCAGTGTCTTCGAGTTGTGTTTATAGGTTTGTTATCTTTATCGGGTTTGATTGAAAAGTGGAGAGAAGTTGTTTTGATGTTTTATGCCAAGGTGTCCCGTCCTAAAATACGTTGACGGTTTTGATTAAGCCGGTTGCCATTCGCAACCGGCTTTTTTATGCACTTCTTCTGGTGTTTTCATGCCAAGGCTCAAGTGCGGCCTCAATCGATTA
>Ga0070727_10002101_pt1 | contig 19738 bp, 18 predicted proteins | sample tdAd472_FD_66722 | JGI IMG/M metagenome (GOLD analysis project Ga0070727, IMG submission 66722) | Marine sediment microbial communities from the Atlantic coast under amendment with organic carbon and nitrate - tdAd47.2 | ecosystem: Environmental > Aquatic > Marine > Coastal > Sediment | place...
GATCCCGAGAAAGGCTCCGAGGCAGCTTTCATTGCCACTCTTGCTCATCGCCGGCTGATCGATCATCAACGCAAGGCAATGACGTACCGGAAGAATCTGCGTGACCACCAAGTCGAGAAAATGAGCACAGAGCCGAGTCCGGGCATCGGGTCGATACGGTCGGCCGTGCACCGCCAGCTCGCCGTTGAGGTTGCGGACAGGTTCGAACATCTTCCAGAGGTCGAGCGGCAAGCGCTCTGGCTCGCCTTGCATCGGGGCATGACCCATCGCCAAATTGGTGAAGCAATGCAGAGCCCGATCGGCACCGTCAAAACACGGTTACGCAACGGCTTGTTACGCTTGGTCAAGCAGATGCGCCCAGATGAAATGAAGGAATCAGAAGTCCGGGAAGGGGGTGTCGCGTGAACTCGGATGAAACACGTCACATCCTTGATGAGTTGATGGCCGATGCAAGCCTCGGGCAACTCTCGCCTGAGGACCGCGCGAAGTTCGAAGCCGAGATCGAGCGAGCGGACGCCAACGAGATGGACGAAATCCTTGGACGCCTGATTCTGGCGTTCGATGAAGCCGCGGGCGATCAGTCTGCACTCCCCGCTGAACTCAAAAACAAGGTTCAGTCAACCGGCCAGCTCATGGTGGGGGGCAACGGCAGCACCAACTCCGCAGCCAATCGAATTCACGGTCTGACTTGGCTCCTGGCAGCTGCGTGTCTCGCGATAGTTGCGACGGTCAGCATCTATGCTCTCAGTGAAGTCCGCGAGAGGGACGAATTGCTGAATGCTTCAAATCTTGAGCTTGCAGCGTTGCAAGAGAAGATCGAGGCCAACCAGACGACACTCGCAGACGCACGCAGCGCTCAGCGTCAACTCGAGACGCAGCTGGCCGAGGCCTCTGAAGCGAGGCTGCAACTGGCCGAGCAACTGGCGAGCGCGACCTCCGATCTTGATTCGGCAAGGCTCGCGATCGCGCGATACGAACAGCCGGTTGATCCCGAAGAGCTCAAGATGAATCGCCAGAAGCTTCTTGAGGTGCCCAACACCGTCCGCGTCGCATGGCAGCCGTTTGACCTTCCCGATGCCCCGGCTGAACAGCAGTTGGTGCAGGGCGATGTCGTCTGGAACAACGAGCTTCAGCAGGGCTACCTCCGGTTCGAGGGCTTGGCAGTCAACGACCCCGAGATTGAGCAGTATCAGGTCTGGGTCATCGACGAGCGGGGCATGGAGCAGAAAGTCAGCGGCGGGGTCTTTAACGCGACCGCTGATGGAGAGATCATCGTGCCAATCGAACCGGGCATCGATGTCGGTCGCGTAGCCGTGTTTGCGGTCACTGTCGAGGATCCTGGTGGCACATGGGTCCCGGATCTCTCAAGGAGGGTCGTCGTCGCCCCGACGGGCGAGGGCTGATATTCCCAAGACAGTCCTGAAGACTGCTATAGACCACCCCCCTTCCCGGCCGATAAATGGGGAAATCTGGGGCTCTGGCATACTTCTCCTCGTTCGGGAGTAGACTTAGGTAGTGAAGCTTGTTCTTGCCATTCTGGTGATCGCTTCGGTGGTCGCACTCCCGTTCCATGTCGGAAAGACTGGTGCGTGTGGTGATTGCTGCGGTGACGCTAGAGCCCAAACTCAGGACATCGCGGCTATGGATGGCTGCTGCCCGGGCGATCAGGACCAGAGTCGTAAGAATGGCTCAACTGATCCGGATCACGATCGTTCTGATCCGTGTGACGGCTGCGACTGCCCGCTGCGTTGCTGCATCACCGTGGCCAAAGCGCCGGTGATTCACGAGCAGGGCTTCGTCATCCAAGTCGCTTGGACGACTCCCGGGCAGATACTGCCAAATGCTCGGGGCGACTCGATCGACCCGCACCTTGATCTTCTGAAGCGACCTCCGAGAGCCTGACGCCGATTCCCTACGGAAAGTGCGCGCCCAGCGCGCCGGCTCATACTCTCGGAGAACTCAATGAACAATCAAGAACACAGCGGCGGCCGCGTCGGCCGACCTAAATACATGCTTCATCTCGCACGCTTTCTGCCGATCGGTGTGATCGCGGCCACACTGCTCGTCATTGCGTGGAGCGTCTGGCCGGTGATCCGCCCGACCCGCAGCGTTGAGATCACACAGGCGGTATTTGATCGCAATAGCCAGCCAAATTCCACCGAACCCGAACCCGGTGAATCGGCCCGCTCTGGCAAGGTCGTGCAGGCTGCCGGCTGGCTCGAGGCCGAGCCGTTTACAACAGCGTGCACATCACTCGTCGACGGCGTCGTCGAAGAGATGATGGTCTTGGAAGGCGACTGGGTTGAGAAGGGCGAGGTCGTTGCGCAGCTCGTGCGTGAGGATGAAGAGCTGCGTGTACGCATCGAGGAGGCGGCCGTGATCGCGGCTAAGGGGAGGCTGGCAAGGGCGCAGTCTGATCTTGTTGCCGCCGAGGCCCGCTGGGCGGATCCGATCGAACTTGATCGCCGCCTCGAAACGCGCCGAGCCGAACTCGAAGAGAGCCGGGCCGAGCTGGCGCAGCTGCCAAAGCTTGTTGCCGCCTCGAGTGCGGAATTGAAGAGGATGGAGGCCGAGCGGGACTGGCTTGTCAGAACCGAATCGGGAGGGGCCGCGACCGAACTTGAGCTTCTGGTTGCGACACAGAACGCCGAGGCCAAGCGCAACGAGATCGAAGCACTCGAAGCGCGTCAACCCATGATCGAATCGCGGATCGCCCGACACACCGCCGAACTGCGCGCAGCTGAGCGTGATATCGAGCTCCGCATCGAGGATCATCAGCTCGTCTCGAACGCCAAAGCTGCGGTGGAATCCGCGGAGGCTGACCTTGCATTGGCAGAGGCTCGCCGTGACGAGGCGGCTCTGGCTCTGAGCCGAACGACGATCCGGGCGCCGATCTCTGGTTATGTCCTGCGTCGTCTCAAAGCTCCGGGCGACAAAGTCATTCAGATGATGGACGAGCCGCACTCGGCTCACATTGTTCATCTCTACGACCCCAGCAAGCTTCAGGTGCGTGTCGATGTGCCGCTGGCGGATGCGTCGCACGTGCACCTCGGCCAGGCGTGTGAAGTGGTCGTGGAGATTTTGCCCGACAGGACATTCAAGGGCGAGGTGCTGCGGATCACCCACGAGGCGGATCTGCAGAAGAACACACTCGAGATCAAGGTCAAGGTCATCGATCCTGATCCGTTGCTCAAGCCCGAGATGCTGACGCGCGTTCGTTTTCTTGCCGGCAAAGGTCCGACCGGGCAGTCCGCGGCTAGCGGAGAAGCTGCCAAAAGCAGTCAGAGCGTTCTGGTTGCATCAGAATCCATCGGCACGAACGCACAGGGCGATTGCGTCTGGGTGATCGGTGATCGCTCCGGCACGCGGGGCGTGCTGCGTGAAATCGCGGTTCAAAGGTTGGCTGAGGAGGGGGCGTGGGTGCGCGTTTCGGGAGCCATCCAGCCCGGTGCGCTTCTGGCAATATCAGAAGACGGATTGAAAGAAGGCATGCCCATATCGATCAAGCGAACCAACGAGGAGGACGCGTCGTGAGCTTTATCCAGTGCAACGACCTGACGCGCGAGTACCGCAAGGGCGAAGAGGTCATCCGCCCGCTCGACGGGCTCGATCTTGAAATCCCAAGGGGCGACTTTCTCGCACTCATGGGCCCCAGCGGCAGCGGCAAAACAACGCTTCTCAACCTCATCGCGGGGATCGACTCGCCGACCAAGGGATCGCTCGTGATCGATGGCCAGGACATCGGCAAGCTCAGTAGAAACAAGCTGGCGGCCTGGCGATCCGAGCATGTGGGCTATGTGTTTCAGCTCTACAACCTCGTTCCGGTCCTGACGGCCTACGAAAACGTCGAGCTTCCACTTCTCCTGCACGATCTGTCCAAGAAAGAACGGCACGAACGCGTGATGCAGTCGCTTGAGCGTGTCGCCATCGCCGACCGCGCGGCACACTTCCCAAGGCAGCTCTCAGGCGGCCAGGAGCAACGCGTCGCGATCGCAAGGGCGATCGTGACCGACCCGGACATCATCGTGGCCGATGAGCCCACGGGCGATCTCGACAAGCCCTCGGCCCACGCGGTCATGTCGCTGCTCCAGATGCTCAACCAGGAACTCGGCAAGACGATCGTCATGGTAACACACGATCCCAAGACGACCGATTACGCCACACGAACGCTTCATCTCGATAAAGGCAGACTCGTTGAACAGGTGGTGGCCGCATGAAACTGATCCGATGCATTCCATACGTCCTCAAGCAGGTCACACGCCACCGCGTTCGCTCGCTTCTGACCGTAATGGGTATCGCCATCGCGATGTTCCTATTCACGGCTGTCCAGGCCATGAACCGGGGCGTCACCGAGGCCACGACCGCGACTGCCAACGACACAACGCTCGTGGTGTACCGCGAAGACAGGTACTGCCCTGCAACGAGCCAGTTGCCGCAGGACTACCAGCGACGAATCGAGGGCATCGAGGGTGTCGTCAGCGTGACGCCCATGAAGGTGGTTGTCTCCAACTGCCGAACAAGCCTCGACGTGGTGACGTTCCGCGGCGTGCCCAAGGAGGAATTCCTGAAAGGCATGGGCAAGCGTCTGGAACTCATTGACGGCTCGGCCGAGGACTGGCTGGCGCGCACCGATGCCGCCCTGCTCGGTGAAACCCTGGCGGCGAGACGGAATCTCAAGCCCGGGATGCGGTTCGATGCGGCCGGCATCACCGCCACGGTTGCCGGCATCGTGCGATCTCCTGATCCGCAGGATCAGAACGTCGCGTACACAGCCCTCGAATTCGTGCAGCTGGCCGGCCGGGACCAGCTCGGCATCGTGACGCAGTTCAACGTCAAGGTCGAGGAATCATCGCTCCTTGAGCCTGTCTCCAAGGACATCGATGAGCTCTTCAGCACCGCACAGGAACCCACGGCGACTTTCGGCGAGAAGGCGTTCATCGGGCGATTGGCCGACGACATCATTGAACTCGTCGGCTTTGCGCGATGGCTTGGCCTTGGCTGCCTGGCGGCGGTACTGGCGCTCGTCGCCAACTCGATCATTCTGGGTGTTCAGAGCCGAATCTCAGAGCACGCGGTCCTTCAGACGCTGGGATTCAAGAGCGGCCACGTCGCGGCTCTCATCGTCACCGAGGGGGTGCTGCTGGCGGTGATCGGCGGGATGCTCGGCGCGGCCGGCGCTCTGGCGGTCGCACGTTTCGGGAAGTTCGCCCTCTCGGTCGAAGGCACATCGATCCCGATCACCGCGAATTCCGGGCTGCTCCTGACGGGAATCGTTGTGTGCATCATCATCGGCGTGCTCGCCGGCCTCGTCCCAGCTTGGCAGGCCTCGCGTCGTTCCATAGTCGAGTGCTTCCGCTCAGTCTGAGGTCATCCACTTGCGTCAACTCCCATTTCAATACGCCACACGCAATCTCGGCAGGAGTCCCGTGCGACTGGCGGCGTCGCTCATCGGGTCCTCGCTCGTGGTCCTGTTGGTGCTCGCCTCGGGCGGCTTCATCCGCGGTATGCAGATCACACTGAACCCGACCGACCCGCTGCAGACGAATGTCATGATTCTCGGCGTGGGCAGCGAAGAAGGCGTCGAACGCTCGCAGATCGATGCATCCGTTGAGGGCATCTCGGCGGCAAGCGTGCCGGGACTCAAGGAGCGCGCCGGTGTCATCTACGCATCACCCGAAATCCACGCCGCTCTTCCCGTGCGCGCTGATGCCAACTCCGACAAAGATCTCAACGCTGTCATGCGAGGCGTCCGCCCGGTGGCGCTGCTCGTGCACCCCGAGGTCGAAATCATCGCCGGCCGCCCACCCCAGGCCGGAATGGACGAGATCATGGTGGGGGCTCTTGCCTCGACCAGGCTGGGCCTCCCGATCGAGCGCGTGGCGATCGGGCAGACTTTGCACTTTGATGATCGGGACTGGACCATCGTGGGGCAATTCTCGGCCACTGGCTCGGTCATGAACGCGGAGGTCTGGATCCCGCTGACCGATCTCCAGATCGCGACCAACCGCGAGTCATCTCTCTCATGTGTTGTAGTGACGCTCGATGATGCTTCCTTCACAGACGTCGACGTCTTCGCCAAAAGCCGACTCGATCTGGAGATCACCGCAATTCCCGAGCAGGAGTACTACGCCTCGATCGCCGCGTTCTATGGCCCGATCCGCATCATGATCATCGTGACGGCCGTGCTCATCGCTTCGGGTGGCGTCCTCGGCGGGCTCAACACGATGTACGCAGCCTTCGCCGCCCGCGTCCGTGAAGTAGGCATGCTCCAGTCACTCGGTTTCACCAGCCGGGCGATTGTCATCAATCTGATCGAAGAGTCTGTCTTTGCCGCCGCCTGCGGGGCGCTGATCGGGACAATCATCGGGCTTCTGCTGCTCGATGGTCTGGCGGTCCGATTCTCGATGGGCGCGTTCGCACTGACACTCGATGCGCCGGTCGTCCTGATCGGGCTGCTCGGCGGCCTGCTCGTCGGGATTGTCGGCGCGATCCCGCCGGCAATTCGGTGCCTACGCCTGCCCATCCCCGAGGCGCTCAAGTCCATATAAATCACACGAAGGAGTATCACATGTACATCAAATCAGCAGTTGTTCTGGCAGCCTCGGTCGCACTTGTTTCCGGCTGCGGCGAGCAATCGCAAACCGCGTCCAACTCAGAGAACACCAATTCGGCATCGACCACGCCGGTCGCATGGATCCTTGAAACCCAGCCCGAGAATGCAGTCTCCATCGCAGACGCCAAAGCGAGTGCTGAAGAAGGGCAAGAAATCGTGATCCGCGGCCGCATCGGGGGACGGAAGGTGCCCATCACCGATGGCAGCCCCGTCTTTACGGTCGTCGATATGAATCTCCCGCACTGCGGCGAGATCCCCGGTGACAAGTGCGCCACCCCCTGGGATTACTGCTGCGAAACCGCCGAAGATATCACCGCCAACGCCGCCACCATCAGGCTGGCTTCGGCCGATCCGAAACTCGGCGGCCTTAGTGAACTCGACGAGGTCGTCATCAAGGGCACCGTCGGGCCACGACCCAACGCGGATGTCCTGACCATCAACGCGACCGGCGTGTATGTGGTGGGGGAGTAAAGCGAAGCGGGTGGCTAGTCCTGCACTTCGTAGACATTCATCTCATCGAGATCGAGCTTGGGGCTGTAGGCGTGAAGAGAGATCGCCTGCTGTCCCGGCAGGGTCGCGAGGCAATGAATGGCGTCGTAGTGGCTTGACACCTGCATGCCCCTGGGCAGCCGCCGCTTGGCAATCTCGCGGACTTTGCCGCTGGCCAGGCGGGTATACCGGGTCTCTTCGATCTCGCCGGCGAGGATGCGGAATCCGCACTCGCTCTGGTCGTGGTCGTGGATGCAGGTCTTCGTGTCGTCCCAGAAGAGGGCAAGAAGTACCCAGGCGTCGCTGGAAGCGATCTCGATTCTGTTGTAGGCGCAAGTGTCGAAGGATCCGCAATTCAAGAGGGTTGAGACATCAATTTCAAGCTCGCGGAAGGCTTTGGAAACAACTTGCGGATCGGTCCCACATTCAATGCAGTCCCCCAAACATCGAAAGATTGCTTCGCAAGACTCTTCACAGAGCCCGGGGTGAAATCGGATGTGATCGACAGGTACGATCCGCTGCCTCCTGCGCCAGATATCGACAAAAGACTATACACGACTTCATCGTCGTTGTCACGCACTATCAAAACGCCGCTAAAAACACGCGTACTATCCCTCAATCATCGATTTGTGTGGTCCACGTTGTATGCAACCACCGTTGAATACATGCAGACGGTGCTGAGGATTTGCATATGTCGCGAGATGAAACGGGCAAGAATACGATCTGCGTCGCTGCTATGTATCTCTTTGCCGAGCTGCCCGATGAGCAAAATTTCATCGAGGGCGCAGCCACGGCGATCGATGACAAAATGCAAGCACTGGGCATCCGCGGTACAATGATTCTCGCCACCGAAGGCATCAACGGCACGGTAGCGGGACCTCAACAAAGTCTGGATGCGTTTCTCGTTTACCTGCGCAGCAAATCACTGCTCGATGGCAAACTCTTCGACTTGAATCCGCTGCTTTCATTCTGCAAGGAGATGCCATTCGAAAGAGCCGTGGTCAAGGTGCGTCCCGAGATCGTGACCATGGGCGTGCCGGAGGTCTGTCCGAGCGAACTCGCTGGGCAGTACGTCGACCCGGAGGATTGGAACGAGCTCGTCAATGACCCCAATGTCCTGGTTCTGGACACCCGCAATGATTTCGAAGTCGAGATGGGCACGTTTGTCTCGACCGACGGACGACGAGCACTCAATCCTCAAACGGTAAGCTTCCGCGACTTTCCGGACTTTGCTGCAAGTCAGTTGCCTGCCGACAAAGACAAAACAGTGGCCATGTTCTGTACGGGCGGCATCAGGTGCGAGAAGGCCACCTCATATCTTTTGAAGCTGGGCTACCGCGATGTCCGACATCTCAAAGGCGGCATACTGGGGTATCTGCGAAAGATAGATGCCTCAGATTCTTGCTGGGATGGCGACTGCTTTGTCTTCGATAACAGAGTGGCACTCTGTCATGGATTGAAGCCTGTCGCCTCACGAGCAGCCCAGCCAGATTCGCCAGAACTGAGCCTCTAAGGGTCTCTCAGTACTAGAATATCCCGACCATACTGTTTATGGTATGCGAAGATGCAGAATGAGCCCGCAACCGACAATCTGAGTCTCACCCGCCAGTTCCGCACCGGAAATCTCCGGCCATCGGGTCTGGCTGTGATGTTGGTGTCCGGCATCGCTGTCTTGACGCTGCTCAGCCTCATTTCCAATATTCTTGCCCTGCGCGAAATCCAACACGCAGAGAAGCTCCTAGCCCTCTTCAGTGTGGACGAAGAAGAAAGCCTCGCGACGTGGTGGTCCACGCTCACGCTTGCGGGCCTCGGGCTGTTGACCTACGGCATCGCCCGCTATCGCAAGAACGATGGCAAGCTGCAACGCATCGCGTGGCGATTGCTCGCATTGGGGTTCGTGTTTCTCTCAATGGATGAGGCCTGCAAGCTTCACGAACGCATCGGCGGCCTCGTTTCGCTCGGAGGCACGCTCGAACATGCCCGCTGGATTCTGCTCTGGTTGCCGCTGGGCGCGGTAGCCGCCGGGGTCATCTTCTGGAAACTCTGGAGATCATCGCCCCGCGTAGTCGTCGGGCTGATCGTCGGCTCGGTCGTCTTTCTCGGCGGCGCTGTCGGGGTTGAAGCTTTCAACGGCATCAACCGAGCCCGCGCCGAGAGCGAAACAGCCCGCCTTGTACAAGCTGGTGAAACGCCGACCGGTCAACTGGATCACACCGGCAAACAGAACATGACCTACGTCGTCGGAACCGCCATCGAAGAATGCCTCGAAATGCTCGGGGTTGTTGTCTGGTACGGCGTGCTCTTTGGTGCCTACCTCCGAGTAAAGGATGAGACGGTCGCCTTGCCGGCAAACCCCTCTGTCGAGCAGAAGGGTTACCCCATCCAAGAGCTCAAGCCCAAGCCCGCTCAAACCCCTGAGCGATTGAGCGCAACGGTGTGATAACTGGCTTCTGTATGTCCCGCACGCTCCCGAACAACTGATTGCGACACGACCAACTTCGCAAGTGCAGCCATTCCGTGTATTCTGTGGGCTTGGCCGCCAATGGTGGTGGGTCTTTCTCCGTGCAGGGATTTTACTGTTGAATAGCGATGTGCAACATACCGCAACGACCCTTCTGCGGGTGTACGCCAAAGGGAATCAGGACGCCGCCGACCAGCTTACGCCTCTGGTTTACGACCAGCTCAAGGCCCTCGCCGGCTCCATGCTCGTCAGCGAGCGGGCAGGGCACACTCTGCAACCAACAGCCCTAGTCCACGAGGCGTACGTCAAGCTGATCGATCAACGCAACCTTGACCACAACGATCGGGCAGCGTTTCTCGGCCTGGCGGCGACGGTCATGCGCAGAATTCTGGTCGATCACGCCAGAACTCGCAATCGCGTGAAGCGCGGCGGAGGCCTGCGTCGCGTTGAATTCAGTGAGTCCAGTATCGCAAGCCCAGGCGGAAACGACACAGACCCAATCGATATCGAAGCCATGGACACGGCCCTTACCAAACTGACTGATCTCGACCCACGCAAGGCAAGACTGATCGAACTGCGATTTTTCGGCGGCCTCGATGAGAACGAGGCTGCCGAACTGATCGGCATCTCCCGCGCCACCGCTTCGCGAGAATGGCGCATGGCTCGGTCATGGCTGGCTCGTGAGTTGTCCGGGACCGCAGAGGAGAGTGCCGGTGACTGACGCCGACAAGTTTCAAGAACTCGATCGGCTCTTCCAGGCGGTCTGCGATCTGCCAGCCGATCAGCAGGCTCAGCGTTTGGTCGAACTCGCTCCGGGCAACGAGAGCCTCCAGAGTGAAGTGATCGAGCTTCTCAAGGCCGAGCAGAGCTCGGCAGGCGTCACGCCCGAGTCATTCCACGAGAGCATCGCCTCCATCCTCACAGGATCGATCGTAACCCCGGAGGCCATCGGCAACTACCGCATCATCCGCACACTCGGTCAGGGCGGCATGGGGATTGTCTATGAAGCGCAGCAGCAAAGCCCGCAGCGGACCGTGGCCCTCAAACTGCTCCGGCCGGGATTGGCGACACAGGAGCTCATCCGCCGATTCGAGTTCGAAGCAGAGGCATTAGGACGACTTCAACACCCCAATATCGCACACATCTACGAGGCGGGGCTCGTCGAAACGCCCGCTGGGCCTCGGCCGTTCTTTGCGATGGAGATCGTCAGAGGCGATCCGCTCAACAGCTGGGCACGAAAGTCGGGCGCCTCGGTTCGGCAAAAGCTCGAGCTCTTCGCCGACATCTGCGACGCGATCCAGCATGCGCATACGCAGGGCGTCGTCCACCGCGATATCAAGCCTGCAAATATCCTCGTCACGCAGGACGACAAACCAAAGGTGCTTGATTTCGGCGTCGCTCGCACCGCGGATGCCAGCCCGGACATGCTCGAAACGCTCGCCACCGAACCGGGCCAACTCGTGGGCACCATGGCCTACATGAGCCCAGAGCAGGTCTCCGGAAAGACCGGCCAGATCGATACACGCTCTGATGTCTATGGCCTGGGTGTGGTGCTCTACGAGCTCATGTCCTCCAAGCTGCCTCACAACATCGAAGGTCTCGGCCTCGTCGACTCGGCCGACGCCATCACCAACAAATCAGCGCCCAAGCTCTCGACCTACGACACCCGCCTGCGGGGCGATATCGAAACGATCGCAGCCAAAGCTCTCGTCAAAGACAAAGAACATCGCTACCAGACCGCAGCCGCGCTGGCCGATGATGTGCGCCGATATCTCGTTGGTGAAACGATCTCCGCCAGACCGCCCAGCACCGTGTACCAACTCAGCCGATTCGCCAAGAGAAACAAGCTGCTCGTTGGTGTGTCCGCCGGCTTTGCCGTCGCGGTTGTCGCAGCGGTTGTTGGCACCACGGTCGGTCTGAACCGCGCGGTTGCCCAGACCAAGCTGGCAGAAGAGCGCCTTGCCGAGTCGCAGAAACAGACACAGATTGCGCAGGCGGTCATGGATTTCATGAACAACGACGTCTTTGCCGCCGTCGTCCCGAGCCACCAGGGTCACGAGGTCACAGTTCACGAGGCGCTCCATGCCGCCTCTGCGAATCTTGATAACAAGTTCGCCGACCAGCCCGAAACGCTCGCTGCGATTTCCAACAACATGGGCAATATCTATTACGCCCTCGGTGACTATGAGCAGGCGGCCCCGCTCATCATGCAGGCAGTCGATCTCTTCAAGGAGACGCTCGGCGAACAGCACGAACTCACGCGGCTGGCCGAAAACGACCTGGGCACGTTCATGCGGGATGCGGGCCAATACGAGATCGCAACTGACGTACTCGAGAACCTGCTCGACCGTAATACCGAAGATCTCGGCACCCAAGATCCCATCACACTCAACGCGCTGCTCTCGGTGATCCAGTTGTATTACCAAATGGGCCAGTACGAGAAAATGGGATCGATGCTCGATCGCTTTGAGAGAGATCGCCTCGGCGTGCTCGAAGATGACCACGCCTACGTCCTGCTTGGTCTCCAGAACCGTGCCATGCTCGCCGCGGAGATGGGTGATCTTGAAACCGCCGAGATCAATTACCGCCGAGCATACGAGGGTCGGCTGAAAGCCGAAGGTTCACAAGCAAATTCCACTCTGGTCGCCGAGCACAATCTCGCGACGATTCTCGAAGCTCTCGGGCGATACGAAGAAGCAGAGCCGCTCTACCGAAACGTGTACGATCTCTCCGTCAAATTATCCGGCCCAGACAACCCGGACATCCTCGTCACCGCCCACAATCTCGCCTTCCTGAATTGGAGTATGGGCAAGACCGATGAGGCCGAGCCGCTCTTCCGCGACACACTTGAGAGATGCATCAAGGTATTCGGCGACGCTCATCCGGGCACGTTCACCTGCACGCGAAGTCTGTGCAACATGCTGAATGATCTCGGCCGAGCCGATGAAGCCGTCGAGATCCTGACCGAGCGGTACCGAGCCGCCCAAACCGCCGGCGTGCAGGACTCACCGCCCTATTTCGAGATGACCCAGAGCTTCGCTGTGGCGCTCGCAGACCTCGATCGTCACGACGAAGCCAAGCCGAAGTTCGAAGAAGCACTCGGCGGGTTCCGCGCAATGCTCCCCGCGGAGCACCCCCGCATCGGGAACACGCTCGCGGCCTTCGGCAAAAGCCAACTCAAAGCCGGCCATCCCGAAGAAGCCGAGCCAAAGTTGCTTGAGGCGTACGAGATTCTCTCCAATGCTGGCGAGTTAGATTCAACCCGCTCAACGGCCGGTCTTCTTGCAGAGATCTATCTAGCGCGTGCCGAGAACGAGAATGCCACGCTTTGGCGATCTCGGGCCGCTGAACTCACAGACCACGAGTAAATGGCCCCGCCCGGATTCGAACCGGGGACCGAGCGATTATGAGTCGCCTGCTCTAACCGCTGAGCTACAGGGCCGACGGGACGCAACGCGCCCACGGCGATCATTCGCTCTCCGCACCCGTCATGCCACCGATCTACTTGATGAACAGCAAGTCCCGGTAGCTGGGCATCGGCCAACTGTTGACAGGGGTCACGTCTTCGAGCAGGTCGCCAAGCTCACGCAGGTCGGCCATCGCCGGTCGGATCTCATCACGGAGGTGCGGGCCGGCCTCAAAGGCGTCCTCCGGTATCTCATCGACCCGGCTCGAAAGCCGGCGTATCGAATCGCGGAAGCGCTCAACCAATTCTGCGTATGTTTCCAGTTGTTCTCGGAGCCCGGGGCAGTCCACACCCGCCCCCTCGGTCGCCGCGGCCGTCTCGGCGAGTTCTTTCTGATGGCTCAGAACCGCGGGCAGGATCATCTGCCTGGCGATCTGGAGCATCGTCGATGCCTCGATCCCGAGCGACGTCGCGTACTTCTCCATGAAGATCGTGGTGCGACTCTCAAGCTCTGGCTGCGTGAGGACCTTGTATTTCTGAAAGAGCTCTATGTTCTTGGGAGCCTTGAGAACAGGGATCGCATCGGCGCTGCTCTTGAAATTCGGCAACCCGCGACGGGCAGCTTCTTCTTGCCACTCTTCGCTGTACCCGTCGCCGTTGAAGATCACAGCCTTGTGGTCCTTTACAACAGCTCGCAACACATCGTTCACAGCCTCGTGTTTTTTCTCTTCGCTCGCGTCAGCACCCGCTTTGGATTCGATCTCGGTAATCAGGTAATCCAGAGACTCAGCGATGATCGTGTTCATCGTGGTCACGGGCCAGCTCGCGGTAGCGGTCGATCCCACTGCACGGAACTCGAACTTATTACCCGTAAAGGCAAAGGGCGAGGTTCGGTTCCGGTCGCCGGAATCGCGAGGGAGCTGCGGCAAACGATCCGCGCCCAGATCAAGCGTTCCGCCACGGATCGTGCGGGTGGGCTCGCCCTCTTCAAACTGCTCGAGCAGATCCGTCAGCATGTCGCCGAGGAAGATCGAGATGATCGCAGGCGGCGCCTCGTGCGCACCGAGGCGGTGATCGTTGCCAACAGAAGCGATGGTCGACCGGAGCAGATCCGCGTGCAGGTGCACCGCGCGGACAACAGCGCATAGGAAAACCATGAACTGCTGGTTGTCGTGCGGGTCGTCGCTCGGGTTCAAGAGATTCTGGCCAAGACTCGTTGAGAGCGACCAGTTCGTGTGCTTGCCAGAGCCGTTGATCCCCTTGAAGGGCTTCTCGTGCAGGATCGCGTACAGACCGTGCCGCTTGGCGACACGCTTGAGTGTCTCCATCAACACCATCTGGTGGTCGCCGGCGACATTGGCGTTCTCAAAGAGAGGGGCGAACTCGTACTGCCCCGGTGCGACCTCGTTGTGCCTCGTCTGCACCGGCACACCCACCCGCCACATCTCGCGCTCGGCATCGGCCATGAAGGCCAGCACGCGGCCGGGGATCGCGCCAAAGTAGTGGTCCGAGAGCTCCTGACCCTTGGCGGGCCTGGCCCCAAAGAGTGTCCTGTCGCAGAGCAGAATATCGGGGCGCTCGGCGAGGAATCGGGAATCGACCAGGAAGTACTCCTGCTCACAGCCCATCGTGCAGTAGACGTTGTGGACACCCTCGCTCGTGCCGAAGTAATTGAGAATCCGCATCGACTGCTCGCTGATCGCATCCATCGAGCGAAGCAGGGGGGTCTTCTTGTCGAGCGCCTCGCCCGTCCACGACACAAACGCGGTGGGTATGCAGAGCGTCGCGGTATTGACGCCCCGGATAATGAACGCCGGGCTGGTCGGGTCCCACGCGGTATAGCCCCGGGCCTCGAAGGTCTGGCGCAGGCCGCCCGAAGGAAAGCTCGATGCATCAGGCTCGCCCTGGATCAGTGCACTAGCCGAGAGGTGCGAAACGTAACCCTGCTGGGGATCAAGCCGAAACAGCGAGTCGTGCTTCTCGGCCGTGGTGCCCGTGAGAGGGTGGAACCAGTGGGTGTAGTGGGTCGCGCCCTTCTCGGTCGCCCACTGGCGCATGGCCTTAGCGATCTCGGTGGCGACCCCCTCGTCGGTCATGGGCTTGCCACGCTCGACCGTCTGGATCAGCGCCTCGTAGATCTCCGGGGCGAGGCGTTCTCTCATTTTCGGGAGGTCGAAGCAGTCCTCACCGAAAAGCTCCTCGACCGGGCGGAGGTCGGTCAGCTCTTGGCACGGATCGGTCATCCAGTAAGTGGCTGCTTCGACCACGTCTCGCCGGATTGATTCGGTGCCCATGAGATCTCCGCTGATTGCGTTGAATGTTGGGCGCCCACCTACGCGGCAGGCGCGGTTGTCCATTCTTTGCGCGCCGATGTCACAAGCAAGAAATCAGACGGTATTCAGACGCATATTCACGCTGTCGGTTCCGGCTGTATGCAACCAAGGGTGTGATTGCGCGCTTAAACCGAACCGATCCCTTCTGCCAATGTGAAGATCATTTCGCTGGCAGCCTCGCTGGCGGACTTCCCAACTTTGGCCGCTTGGCCCAGATGACGCACCAGAGCGCTGCCCACAATCGCAGCATCGGCGTGCTGGGTCACCATCCGGACCTGCTCGGCCGTTGAGACACCAAAGCCCACGGCCAGCGGCAAATCGGTCAGGGCCCGGAGCTCACTGATCCGCGCTTCGATCTCGGGCAAGCCGGTGGATTCACCGGTGATACCCGCCCGGGCGATCACGTACACGAACCCGGAGCAGTACTGAACGATCCGTCGTGCCCGATCGATCGGTGTGGTCGGGGCCACCAGCAGGCTGACACAAAGCCCATTGGCTCGGCAAGCTTCCACATACGGCCCAGCCTCCTCGAGCGTGACATCGGGGAAGATGCACCCATCGAGCCCCGCCTCGGCAGCCTGTTTCGCAAATTCACCCGGGCCGCCCATGCGATGGACCAGAGAAGCCGAGATCATCGCCACCAGCCCCGCCTTCACCCTGTCCCGGCTGGCCTTCACCTGGTTGAGTACCGACCGGGTCGTGACCCCCTTCTGGAGCGCCTCGTACATGGCGGCCGCGATCACCGGGCCGTCGGCCACGGGATCTGAGAACGGAAACCCGATCTCGATCACCGAAGCCCCGGCCCCGTCAATCGCCTCGAGCAGGCTCGGCAGACCCTCGGCCTCCGGGTGACCGCCCACCACAAAGGGCATCAGGCCCCGCTTCCCGCTCGCGCGAAGCTCCTCAAAGATGCGGTCGATCCGGTTCGGGGAGTGCTGAGTCGTCATCCCACGATCTCCGGCAAGTCGTAGAGGCCCTCGGTGAGCACCCGGTTGCCATCCTTGGTAATCAGCACATCGTGCTCGTAATGGACCGAGAGCGAGCCGTCACCAGTAAAGACCGGCCACTGCCTGGGCTTGCTCTTGGTGTTGCCCGTCCCGACCGCGATCATGGGCTCCACCGCCAGCAGCATGCCCGGCTCGCACCGGACCCGCGAGTCCGGCCACTCACCCGGGAAGCTCGGAACCGAGTTGGACACAAAGGGAGGCCCATGCAGCGAGCGCCCGTAGCCGTGCCCGCCTAGCCCCCGCGTCAGATGAAACCCGAAGTCCCGCTCTACACATCCTTGCACAGCCTTGGCCCATTCCAGGAGCTGATTGCCCGGCGTGAGTTGCTCGATGCCGAGCCGAATCGACTCGACGCCCGAGCGCATGAGTTTGGCAGCCTCTTCGCTCCGGTCCGCGATCGCATACGACCAGGCGGCATCACCGATCCAGCCCTGATACGACACGCCGACATCGATCGAGAGCAGGTCCCCCGGCACGAGGGGCTGGCTTGTGTAGCCGGCCGTCCCGTGGACGACGCACTCGTTCAGACTCAAACAGGCGTGCGAGGGAAAGGCCGGCGTGCGGGGGATGCGGTATCCCAGAAAGCACGAGCGGCACCCGAGGTCCCGCAGCGTGGAACCGATGAACGTATCGATCTGCGCGAGCGTCATGCCCACGCGCACAAAGTCGGCGAACCGACGGTGCACCTCGACAACACGCTCGGCGGCTGCGAGCGCGAGTTCGGTTTCCTGCTCGTTGATCAGTGGTATGTTCGACACGATCGATCTTAGCGGCCGATAGCAGGCCCAGCCAAGCTACACGACCTTGCGTCCCGCTGCCCAGGCCGCCGCGACGGGGTTCGCACCGAACATAAACGCGATCTCCCGCTCATCGATGGTATCGAGCAGCACCAGATCCGCGCGCAAACCCTGAGCGATACGCCCTCGATCATCAAATCTGAGCAGCTTTGCCGGCGAAGCGGTCGCCGAATAGAGAGCCTCGTCCGGCAGCAGCCCGAGATGACGCACCGCGGCCCAGATGACCATCGGCATCGAAAAACAAGGGGCGCTGCCCGGGTTGTAATTCGACGCGATCGCGAGTTTGCCACCCTTGTCGAGCAATCGCCTCCCGTCGGCGTATCGATCATCGAGATGCAGCCCACAGATCGGCAGCATGACGCCGAACGTCTCCGAACCAGCAAGCTGATCCAGGTGCTCGGGCGTGGTCGCTTCGAGGTGATCCACGCTGACGAGATGCCGGCGGACCGCCTCGGGGATCATGCCCAGATCATTGAACTGATCGGCGTGGACGCGCACGCTGTGGCCCGCTTCGAGGGCCGCATCAAAGAGCCTGAGCGTCTCTTCGAGCGACCACGAGCCCTGCTCGCAGTACGCATCGATCGTGATGCCCTGAAATCGGCGTGTGATCTCGGGGAGTGTTTCTTCGATGGTCGTGCGCACAAAGTCTGGGTTGTCCGGGTCCTTGGCGTGCCCGATGCAGGCCGTCGGCAACACCGTCCCGGGCCACAAGCCGTCCGCCTCGAGGATGGCTTCGAGCATCTTAACTTCCGAGGCTGTCGTGAGTCCGTAACCCGATTTGACCTCGACCGTGAGCGTGCCAAAGGATTTCATGCGATCCAGCCGCACCGCGAGATCGTCACGCAGTTGGTCACGCGTTGCCTTACGGACGGCCCGGACTGTGGACATGATCCCGCCGCCACCCTCAAGAAGCTCGAGATACGTCGCGCCCCTGATTTTGCGTTCCCACTCATCGAGCCTCGAACCCGCCCAGCACGCGTGCGTGTGGCAATCGACGAAGGCGGGCATGAGCACCCGTCCTGCGGCATCGAAACGGTGGTTGACAGGCTGGTCTATTTCATCGGTGATCCGGTCAATCGAGCCGCCACGGATCAGGACATCCGCCTTTGGGCGCACGCCGAGAGAGCCGCCTTCCATTGTGAGCACGCGGGCATTGGTGATGAGCAAGTCGTTCATGCGTGGCTCCCCGCCGGTCGGGCTGCAAAGCCGCGGAGAAAGGTCAGGAAGAGATGGGCCGCGATGCGTGCGGTGCGCCCCCCTTCATCCTGAGGCGGGCAGAGCTCCATGATGTCGAACGTTCGCACACGCGAACACTTACCAGCAGCAAGAACCCACCTGGACGCCTGCTGCACGGTCCACCCCATCGGGTTGCGGGCGCTCACACCCGGTGCTGCGGATGCATCGATCACGTCGAGGTCGAAGCTGACAAAGAGATTCTCGCCCGGCCAATCGCCCTGCGGCTCGATCGCGTCGATCCGCCCGCCGTGGCTGTGGAACCAGTGCATGTGCTCGCGGCTGTTGGCAAACGGGCTGATGCCAACCGCATCGAGGCGCGTCACGCCGGAGTCTTCCACCAGTTTGCGGAAGGGCATCCCCGAGCCCTCCTCGGCCCGGACATCGAGGTGTGCGTCAAAGTAGATCCCGCCGATGGTGCTGATCCGTTTGGCCAGCGCGCGCACGAAGGCGAAGGTCAGATCGTGTCCGCCCCCGATCATGACCGGGAAGAGTCCCGCGTCGAGGAGTTCGCCCGCGGCGTGGGTCACGCGGTTGTGCGTTTCGGTGAGGGTGCTCCCGGCGATTACATCGCCCGCGTCGTAGATCGTCGGCCAGTCCCAACCTTCGGGCTCTCTCGTGCCGTAGCGGGTCAGGGCGACGCGGAAGGCGTCCGGCCCGAGGGCTGCACCGACGACGCCGTGGTTCAGTGACACCCCCATGTCATCGGGGGCTCCGAGCAGGGCGATCTTGCAGCCTTCGTGCGAATCGGTGCGGATAAGGGAGGCAAATCGACCCGGGGCGATCTCGGGCCATTGCATCTTGCGTGTGAAGGGGATGTCCATCGTGGCAGTCTATCTGGGATCGATGCGCACGGGGCCTTTCGTCCGCAGGGACTGGCGCTCGGCATCGATCGTCCGCATGACGCGGGCGGCCTCGTCGATGGTGAGGGGGGGCAATGTGTCACCCCGGGCGAGGACCTCGATCATCGCGCGGATCTGCATCTCCCAGCCCGAGAGTGGGGGGACATCGATGGGCTGGGCTTGGCCGTCCTGATAGAGCGTGAGTTGGTGCTCGGCCGACAGGTCGAACTCGACGGAGGCAGCCTCGAAATCGACACGGGCGCGCATGATGAACGGGGCAGAAGGGTCGCGGTCCCAGCAGCCCTCGGCGGTGACGTGCCCGGGTCCTTGTTCGAAGCGGTAAAGCGTGGTGATGTGTGCGTCGTCGCCGATCGAGGCGACCTCGGTGGGCGCGCCGAAGCAGAAATGGATGAAGTCGGTGTCGTGGATGTGGAGGTCGAGAATCGCGCCGCCGGACTTGGAGAGGTCTTTGTAGAAGCTGTCGGCCCAGGTGGGGGTGCTGCCAAGGCGTGTGAAGGCGGCCGATCGGACTTTGCCATACTTGCCTGAGTCAATCG
>Ga0070727_10002108_pt1 | contig 19693 bp, 16 predicted proteins | sample tdAd472_FD_66722 | JGI IMG/M metagenome (GOLD analysis project Ga0070727, IMG submission 66722) | Marine sediment microbial communities from the Atlantic coast under amendment with organic carbon and nitrate - tdAd47.2 | ecosystem: Environmental > Aquatic > Marine > Coastal > Sediment | place...
CTATCAGAATGAACTCATGACGTTCCCCTCGCCCGAGGAACGCTCGGACAGCATGGGCGTCACGTTTCGCCACGTGCCCGAAGGCATCTACGACCGCGGCGGGACACGCACCAACCGCATTGAGGCCGAGCGCGTCGTCGAGGATGTCGTCGCAATGCTCATCGATGAAGCTGACACCGACTCGATCGGCATCGTCACTTTCAACCAGGCGCAGCAGACACTCATCCAGGACCTGCTCGACGAACAGCGGCGTGCGAATCCCGACATCGAGCGCTATTTCACCAACGAGGTCGAAGAGCCGGTCTTCGTCAAGAACCTCGAGAACGTGCAGGGCGATGAGCGAGACACGATCATCTTCTCAGTAGGCTACGGCCCGGACGACACGGGCAGGCCCTCCATGAACTTCGGCCCGCTCAATAAGGAGGGCGGCGAGCGCCGGCTCAATGTCGCTGTCACCCGCGCCAAACGCCGCCTCATGGTTTACAGCTCCATGACGAGCGACATGATCGACCTGCGCCGGACGCGCGTCACGGGCGTCAAACACTTCAAGCACTTCCTCGATTACGCCCAGCGTGGCCCCGAATCGCTCGAAGAGTTCCTCTGGACCGCCGCCGATGCCAAGACCGACACACGCTTTGAGCACGCGCTCCGCGACAAACTCATCGAACGCGGATACGAGGTCGACGAACGCGTCGGCTGCGCGGGCTACCGCATCGACCTTGCGATCCGAGACAAGAAAGTACCGGGGCGATACCTGCTCGGAATCGAGTGCGACGGGCCGCAATACCAATCGGCTCACACCGCGCGCGACCGCGACCGCACGCGGCCATCGGTCCTCAAGGGCCTGGGCTGGAATCTGCACCGCGTTTGGTCGACGCAGTGGCACATCTCCCCCGAGAAATGTCTCGCACAGATCGATGCCGCGGTCGTCCGTGTCCGAGAAGCCGAGTCCGGTTCGGATCAGCCTGACTCAGAATCAGAGTCCAGCAGCGCCCCGATTGTCGCCAGCGCCCCTGCCGCTGCACCCGCAAGTGCGCCAACAAAGAAGGCCAACTACGACACATACACACCGGCGACCCCCGGCAGGTCCCGCGTAGGCAAACGCGATATCTATGCACCCGAATGCGACGAGCTGCTCATGCGCTGGCTCAGCTCGATCATCGAGATCGAAGCGCCCGTGCTGCAAGAAGTCGCGATGCGCCGCCTCGCCGGCTTCTGCGATCTCGCCTCTGTGCGCGACCGTTTCCGCGAGCGGTTCGACGTGGTGCTGGGTCACATGATCGGGCGGGGCTATATCAAGTCCACCGGCAAGACGCTCTGGAACCCGGGCGATGAGCCGGATGAGTACCTTTCCGCGCGCGCGCCGGGTGATGATGCCGACAGCAAACGCGATGCGGACCAGATCCCACCCGAGGAATACAGGGCGGCCGCGGTCTTGGTTGTTCGCGAGCAGTTCGGGCTTCCCCGGCAGGATCTCGCCAAAGAAGCCGCGATCAAGCTCGGCTTCAGTCGGCTCACCTCGACACTGGCGCCGTTTATCGACAGAGCCATCGAGAGGGCCATCACCGAAGGCCGCCTCTCGGAAAGCGATGGCATTGTCAGTCTGGGCGGCTCAGTCTCGTCGTAGAATCAGGCATCGATGTATCAAGGGCAATCGCCCAGCAAGCCTGCCGGTGTACACCAAAAGGTGTAAGCCCTCAAAGGCCACCAAGGAGACGCCCATGTTCATGCGCATGGTTTACGACGACAAGCTCGCACAGGCTGCCTACCTCATAGGTTGCCAGAAAACGGGCGAGGCGATCGTCATCGACCCGGAGCGTGATGTCGACCGCTACATCGATCTCGCCAAAGCCAACGGATTGCGCATCGTCGCAGCGGCCGAGACACACATCCACGCCGACTTTGTTTCCGGCTCACGCGAACTCGCCGAGCGCATCGGCGCCAAGGTCTACGTCTCAGACGAAGGCGATGCCGATTGGAAATACCAATGGCTCGACAAGAAGCTCGGCGGCGGCAGCTACGACCACACGCTTCTCAACGACGGCGACACGTTCTCCGTCGGTAACATCGACTTCAAAGTCATCCACACGCCCGGACACACGCCCGAACACATCGTCTTCGTCGTGACAGATCGCGGCGGGGGCGCGACCGAGCCCATCGGCGTCGCCACCGGTGACTTCCTCTTCGTCGGCGATCTCGGCAGACCCGATCTGCTCGAGTCGGCCGCCGGTGTTGCAGGCATGATGGAACCCTCGGCCCGCCAACTCTTCACCACACTCAAGAAGCTCGACTCGATCCCGGACTACGTCCAAGTCTGGCCCGCCCACGGCGCCGGCAGCGCCTGCGGCAAGGCGCTCGGGGCCGTCCCCACAAGCACCGTCGGCTACGAGAAACGCTTCAACCCGGCGATCAAGGCCGCGACCAGCCAGCAGAAATTCGTTGATTTCATCCTCGAAGGCCAACCCGAACCGCCTCTGTACTTCGCCAACATGAAGCGCGACAACAAGCTTGGCCCGCCCGTGCTGGGCGGCTTGCCGACACCGCCGCGCGTCACAGCCGGCGCACTACGCCACCTGGATACAAAGACCATCACGCTTATCGACACCCGCCCGTGGGACGAGTTCCGCAAGGGCCACGTGCCGGGCTCGCTCTGGCTGCCGATGGGCAACTCATTCAACACGTTCGCCGGCTCGTTTGTTCGCGATACCGACGAGATCTATCTCATCATCGATCCAGCCAAGCTCGTAGAAGCCGTGCGCGATCTCATCCGCGTCGGCCTCGACCACCTTAAAGGCTGGTTCGACGCATCGGACATCGCACTCTACCCTGATTCGGCTCATGCGTTTGCCACACTGGACGAGGTATCCGCCAGCGAGGCCGGCAAGTTTCTCGACGACAGCAACGCTCAAGTGCTCGACGTCCGGCGAGCAACCGAGTTCGCCGGCGGCCACATCGAGGGCGCCACAAACATCGCACACACCCGGCTCGCCGGCCGCATGAATGAAGTACCAACCGGCAATAAACTGCTCGTCAATTGTCTCGGTGGCGTGCGATCCGCGGCTGCCGCCTCCCACCTCAAACGCAACGGCTACGACGTCACCAACCTCAAAGGCGGTATCCAAGCCTGGAATAAAGCACAGCCCCAGACCGCTCAGCAATAAAAAATCTTCAAGGAGAAGGCCATGGTCACACAGGCACAATCCAGCAACAACAAGAAACTCGTCGACGTCTCGCCCGAACTCATCGAGCAGTGGCTCAATGCCGGCGAGGCAGTCCTCATCGATGTTCGCGAGGATTTCGAGCACGCCGAGGAACGCATAGAGAGCGCCCGGCACTTCCCCTTGGGCCAACTCGATCCCGATGCGATCCGCAAGCGCTTTCCCGATACGCGAATAGTTTTCCACTGCCGATCGGGCGGACGATCCGCCAAAGCCGCCGAGAAATTCCGCGCGGGTGAAGAACCCGTCTACCACCTCGCCGGCGGCATCGAGGCGTGGAAACATTCCGGCAAACCAACAATCAAACCCGCAAAAGCTCCAAAGCTCCCAGTTATGCGGCAGGTCCAGCTGACGGCCGGTTTCCTCGTCGCACTCGGTGTGGCGCTCGGCGTCACCGTCACGCCCTGGTTCCTGGCGCTCTCGGCCTTCGTGGGCTGCGGGCTCATGTTCGCCGGCGCCACCGGTTGGTGCGGCATGGCGATGATCCTCGCCAAAATGCCCTGGAACCGATCCAGCAAACCCGCCGGCGCGAGCTGCTGCTCGGCGTAGCACTCAGCTCGCCAAACGATCCTCATCGCCCGAGATCCCCAGCGCTTTCATCTTCTTGTAGAGCGTCGTGCGGTTGATATCGAGCTGCTCCGCCGTCACCGAGCGGTTCCAATCGTTCGCCTCAAGAGCCCGCAGCAGAATCCGGCGCTCGGGCTCCTTGAGCGCCTCAACAAGCGGCAACGGTTCCCACGGGCCATCCTGAATTGCAGATTCGCCCTGCAAAATCGACAAACCCGCCTCGCCGCTGACCACCGCCGACGGCAGCGATTCGATCCCGATCGTCGGCTTGGTCGTCAAGACCGCCGCCCGCTCAACAACGTTCGACAACTCACGCACGTTGCCCGGGAAGTTGTAGCGGACAAGCGCCGCCATCGCCTCGTCGGTGAAACCGATCAGTTCCTTGCCGAGCTCGGCCGCGAATCCCTCGAGAAAGTGCGCCGCCAGCAGCGGGATATCGTTCGCCCGCTCGCGCAGCGACGGCAGATCGATCTGCACGACATTGATGCGGTAATACAGATCCTGCCGGAACTTGCCCTCTGCGACCAACCTGTCGAGCGATTCGTTCGACGCCAGGATCACACGCACGTCTACCTCGACCGTCTCGTTCGAGCCCACCGGCTCGAAGCGCCGTTCCTGCAGCACACGCAGGAGTTTGAGCTGCATGCCCGGGCTCGCCGAGTTAATCTCGTCGAGAAAGAGTGTCCCGCCGTGCGCCGCCTGGAACTTGCCGACCTTGTCCGTGTGCGCGCCCGTGAACGACCCACGCACATGCCCGAAGAGCTCGCTCTCAAGCAGCGTCTCCGGGATCGAACCGCAGGCCAGCTCCACGTACGGCTGCTTCGAGCGGTCGCTGCGGTCATGAATCGCGTGCGCGATCATGCTCTTGCCCGTGCCGCTCTCGCCAGACATCAGAACCGTGGTTCGGCTCGGCGCGACCGCCTCCACCAACTCGAACACCCGCTGCATCCGCGCATCGCGCCCGACGATGCTGTCCAGCGACACCTTCCCGCGAAGCTGCTTGCGGAGCTTGGCGTTCTCCTGCAACAACGCCTTCTGCTGGATCGCCCTTTCGATGGCGAGCTCAAGCTCGCTCTCAACAACCGGCTTAGTGAGGTAGTCCGCCGCGCCCAGCCGCAGCGCCTCGACCGCCGACTCAACCGTGCCATACCCAGTCAGCACGATCACCGCCGAGCCGATCTTCCGCTTGCGCACCTCGCGCAAGAGATCCAGCCCGCTGACGCCCGGCATGACAACATCCGTAATGATCGCGTCCGGCACACGCCCCGGCTCTTCGATGATCGCCAGCGCCTCGCGCCCACCAAGCGCACTGGACACGTCATACCCCGCCACGCGAAGCACCTCTTCGAGTGACTCGGCGACATATGGATCATCGTCCACGATCAATATCTTGTGGGATTCAGGCATCCTCTTGATATCGACGACTGTTGCGTCCGGTCAACGCCAAAGGCCTCAAGCACCGCCAATTCAGCGCACGCTCACCCCTCCAGGTGTTGCGTCCCCTCAACAACCGCCAATCCTGCGTCCGAGAACACTTCCTCGGTGGGACGGGCATCCCGCCCATCTTTTTCGGCTCAAGCCAGCCCGAGCGCCTCCGCATCGCGGTCACTGAGCATCCCGCCATCGGACCGCTTACGCACCGTGCCATCACGCTTCCAGCTCCGCTCGCAGCGCTCACGCTCACGAAGATCGACAACGCTCGGCTGCTTGGCCGACGCGTCCAGCGTCACCTCGCTCACGCCCATCAGATCCGCAAGGTCGATCGCATTAAGCTGCGCCAGCAAGCCATCCGCATCCGGCAACTTCACGCCCGCATCAAGCGGATTCTCGATGCCCTTTTCCTTCGATCCTTCAAGCGCCAAAAGCCCCGCGTCCCGCGCCTCGATCGCAGCTACCCAAGCGGCACTGACTTTGACACCAGACTCGGGCTGCACCTCAAGCAGATGCACGCACGCCTCGTCGTCGCCCGTCAGGGAGCGGTACGCCTCGTCGGCCGTGTGGCACAGGATCGGCGACAGCAAACGCGACAGCTGATCCGCGATCCGGTACAGCGCCGTCTGCGTGCGCCGGCGACGGGGCGAATCGATCCTGTCGCAGTACAACCGATCCTTCACCGCCGCCAGATACACCGAGCTGAGCGTGTCATTGCAGAAGTTGAACACCGCCGTGTGAGCCGTCTTGAACTGATACTTCTCGTACGCCTCCTGCACCTTCTGTGTCAGCCCGTCCAGCTCAGAAAGCACCCAGGCCTCAAGGCTCGTCGGCTCGATCGCGTCCATCGCCACGCTATCGCTCTTGGCATCAAAGTCGGCAAGATTGCTCAGAACAAACCGGATCGTGTTCCGCACCTTGCGGTAGCTCTCGCCGGCCCACTTGAAGAACTCGTGATCGACCTTCACATCGTTCTCGTACGCCAGGGAGCTCACCCACCAGCGCAGCACGTCCGCACCGAACTCCTTGAACAGCTCCTCGATCGTGTCGCCCGAGCTCTTGCTCAGCTTCTTGCCGTCCTTGTTCACCATGAACCCGTGCGTGAGCAGCGCCTTGTATGGCGGCTCGCCCATGCTCCCGAGCCCGGCGATCAGCGACGACTGGAACCACCCGCGGTGTTGGTCAGAACCCTCCAGATACAGATCCACCGGGAAATCCTCGCCCCCCGAACGCTCACGCATCACCGCGTTCCACGAGGAGCCCGACTCGAACCACACATCCAAGATATCGCGTCCCTTGGAAAGAGCCGCGGTCGTCACTTCGCCGTCACGCAGTTCCCGCGGCGACTCGCTGTCCTGCGCCGGGTCGTAGTGCACAAGCAACTCCTCAGCTGACATCGTGAACCACGCTTCCGAGCCCTTCTCGCCCACGACCTGCGCCACCGCGCGCACGACCGCCTCGGTCATGAAGCTCTCGCCGCCGGGCAGCGTAAAGCTCGGGATCGGCAGACCCCACGCACGCTGACGGCTGATGCACCAGTCGGGCCTGCTCTCCAGCATGCCGCGCATCCGGTTCTTGCCCCACGCCGGGATGTACTCAACATCCGTCTCGGTCTTCTTGAGTGCCAGATCCCGCAGCGACTTGTCATCCCGCTTCGTCGGACGATCCACACCCACGAACCACTGCTCCGTCGCGCGGAAGATCACCGGCCCCTTGCTCCGCCAGTCGTGCGGATAGCTGTGCATGAACTTGTTGGAATGGAACAGGTGCCCGCTCTCGGCCAGGCGATCCGCCACGAGCGCGTTGGCCTTGAAGACGTGCATCCCGCGCAGCCACTCGGGCACCGATTCGTCGTACGTGCCATCACCCCTGACCGGGCAGTACACACCGATACCCTCGCGCAGTCCCGTCTGGTAGTCATCAGCGCCGTGGCCCGTCGCCGTGTGCACAAGCCCCGTGCCGTCTTCCAGCGTGACGTAATCCGCCTGCACCACGGTCCACACCTTGTCGGGCGATTGATCAGTTGCAGGCACATCCTCACGCAGTGGGCTCTTGTACCGCACACCCAGCAGCCTGTCCCCCGTCGTTGTCGCGAGCACCTCAACCGATTCGCTCTTGGCTTGCTTGGTCACCTGCTCGACAAGACCCGACGCCAGAACCGTGATGTTGCCATCCACACGCACAAGCGCGTACTCGTACTTCTCGTTCACCGCGACAGCCATATTCGCCGGCAAGGTCCAGGGCGTCGTCGTCCAGATCATCAGACTCGGCTTGGTCTGCGGCCGATCGTCGCCCGTCAGCCCGAACCGCTCGTACACGTCTTCCGCGTCGGCGCACTCGAAGTCCACGAACACCGACAAATCCTCGCGGTCGTAGTACTCCAGCTCCGCCTCAGCAAGCGCCGTCTCGTTGTCCACCGACCAGTGCACAGGCTTGAGCGCCCGGTACACCAGCCCCTCCCGGCAAAGGTCACCCAAGACCTCCAGCACCTCACGCTCGTAGCGTGGCTGCATCGTCAGGTACGGGTCCTCGTAGTCCGCGAGCGTCAAGAGCCGCTGCATCTGCTCGGCCTGCAGCTTCTGGAACTTCTCCGCGTTCTTCTGGCACTCCCGCCGAATGGCAACCCGGCGTTTGTCCTCGTCGAGGTCCAGCAGCTTCTTGATCTTGCCGCTCTCGACAAGACCCGTCATCACCTTGTGCTCGATGGGCAAGCCGTGACAGTCCCAGCCCGGGACGTAGGGCGTGTCCCAGCCCATCATCGTTCGGCTGCGCACCACAAAGTCTTTCAGACACTTGTTCATCAAGTGTCCGAGGTGGATCGAGCCGTTGGCGTAGGGCGGCCCGTCGTGGAACACGAACCGCCCCTTGGGCTTGCTCGGCCCGAGCTCGCGCAGCTTCTCGTAGAGCCCCAGCTTGTCCCAGCGCTTGATGCTCTGGTTCTCGTTCTGGAGCAGATTCGCCTTCATCGGGAACTGCGTCTTGGGCAGGTTCACCGTCTTCTTGTAGTTGGGCTTCTCGGTGGCTTCGGACATGGCTCATATACCTCACACCCGAGGTCATCGCCCCGGGGTGTCATCATTGCGCTCGGAATCGGGAAACGAAGAAAGGAAAGCGGTCGGCCGATCGGATCGGCGGCCCCGCGAGCGGACAAGCCCGGCGAAAAACGCCGGCAGCCCCTCAGCGGGGCAAGATAATTCGGCGGCTCTGGACCGCCTCAGCCTGCAAACGCACCTTCTTCATGCCCCAAGTCTATCGACGAAAACGCCCCGGAACACCAGCCCCGGGGCGATTGGTTGCTGTTTGATGGGTCCAATCGTTGGCCCCACTTTGGTAGCCCCAATCGGGCTTACTTGTGCTCGAAGATCGTCTGCGTCCGCAGAACGAACCCGCCCTGGGCCACGAGGTGGTACGCCTGGATATGAACCTCGCTGGCCATCGCCTGGACATCCAGAAGCGAGAGATTGGGCCCAGCCTCCGTGTCCCACCCGATCGATTGCGACCCGTTCTCGCCGATGTGCTCAAGCATCTCCCGGTGCGTCGTCAGGTAGAGATTCTCGCTGAGCGACTCGGTTTGCACCGTCGAGAGGTAATTGACTTTCTCAGCCTCGAACTTCTGCTCGATGTCCCGCTCGCCTGCGCAGGGAAACGCATTGACCACACCCGTCGAGGGCAGGTTGTTTTCGCGGTCGATGACAAGCTCTGTCAGGCACAACTCGCCCAAGCCGTACCGCAGCACGTGATTGCCCGGCATAAGCCACGATTCCAGCTCGTACCGGCCGTGCGTCGTCACCTTCCGATCACGCAAATCAAACAACTCCGGGTGCAACGCCCGGTTGTACAGCACGACCTGATAGGACTGGGTACTCAACTGCCTCGCAATAGTTTTCATAATGGCTGGCTCCAGCACCGTCGATCCTGACGGCCTTCCCCTCGGATCCGCCCGCGCTCATGCTCGGGGGGCGCTCCGTCGCTGTCTGCCAGCTACGCATCCCTGCGTGGCTCAGTCACCGATACGGTAGCCCCCTCAAGCCCCCGACTCCCGTACCGGCCAAATCAGGGTTGTGGATCGCTCCGACCCAAGACACATCATATTGTGCATCCCTCAAAATGGAACCCCTTTTTCTCGTACTTGCTGTCATTTTTTGCAGAATAGAGGACATGACCGATAGTGATCAAAGCCAATGCCGCCTGCACCCATGATCTCCGATCGCTTCCAATCCGTGCTGCTCTTTGCGACTGCGCCCCGGCTGTCGCTGCGCGTGGCAAGGGCCGCCCGTCGCCTCAAAAAATCCGAAACACCCGAGCACGTGCTCGCGCTGCTCGCACTTGGTGAGAAGCTCCAGACCGAACCGATCGAGTCCGATCGCCACGACCCGATCGACGAAACGCTCAAGGCTCTTGGGCGCATCCGACAGGCCCGCGCCGATCGCATCCACCGCCAACTCGCAGCCGTTTACACGCGGTTGCCCGAATCCGAGCGGGCCGCCGTCCGCGCCCACGTGGGCCCGGGGCTGGTCAATCTTGTCGGCGTGCTCGCAAACGACAGCTCCCCGAGCGTGCGCCGGACCGCGATCGAACTCGCCACCGATGCCAGCGACCCGATGCTGCTCGTCGGCATCATCCCGCTCATTGAAGACCGCGACGAAGCGATCGCCTCACTCGCGGGCGAAGCGTCACTCATCCTCGCCAAGGCCCTCGCCGACCAACGCGCGACGGGCTCGCCGGTCACCGCCCGCCAGGCCGGCATCATCATGGCCGTCCTCCACGCCGCCGAGCGCTACCCCGAGCACCGGTCCAGCCGCGTCATGGAAGCCGCCGTCCTGCTGCTCGATCCCGCCGTCCGTCGCGGGCTGGTCGAGAGCGATCTTGCCCGCTGGCTCAGCAATGCCGACGAGGCCGTCCGCATGGGCCTGCGGGCCGCCCTTAAGCGCGTGCCGGGCCCGGTCGGTCGGCTGCGCGCGTGGGAACTGCTCACAGAGGGCGAGTTCCGCAAGTCCGCCATCGACCGCCTCTGTGCGCCAGCAGCGGGGGGGGAGATCAACGCGGTCCTCGCCCAGGCCCACCTCGGCCTGCGACCGGCTCGCTGCGTCCCCATCCGCGCCCGTGTCAGCCCCGCACATCGGCCGAGGCTCTTCCCGGATCTCGAGCAAATCGAAACCGCCCCCGTCGAGTCCCGCCGTGGCCTGCCCCTCTGGCTCGACGCGATCCGCCCAGAACCCGGGCACATCGATGCGCTGCTCGAGCCGATGCTCGCAGACGAGGACGACGCAGCACGCCTGGCCGCGGTCCGCCGCGCCCCGCCCACGCTTCTCCGCGATTTCGCGCTCGATCCGAGTGAACCCGTCGCGCGCTCGGCAGCCCTTCGCCTTCTCCACGCCGGCGAGCTCACCGATGATTTCCGCGCCAAGCTCGGCCGATCGATCCACCCGAGCGTCCGCACACTCGTCGCCGAGCGACCCCGCCGCCAGCGCCAATCCGTCGAGACACTCCGCTCGATCGCAACCGACCGCGATGCCGCGATCGCTCGGCTGCGCGTGCAGCTGGACTCCCAGCAGGAACTCGAAGTGCTCGGAGCCGTCCGCGTCATTCGGCAACTCAATCTCGCCGAGGAACTGGCCCCGGATCTCATCCGCACGATCGAGCACGCATTCCGCCGCGACGACTCGCCCGCCTGGCGGATCATCTCGGCCATCCTGACCGTCATCCCCCAACTGGCGCACCCGTCGGTTGCCAAGCTGCTGGCCGCGGCCCGCTCACACCACGACGCCCGCGTCCGGGCGACAGCCGTCGAGGCCGAACCCAAGCGTCCGCGTGGTAGAGCCTCGTCGATGGTCGAGGTCATCAAGCCCGCGGTCGACGACCCGAACCACCGCGTCCAGACCAGCGCCCTGCGTGTGCTGCTCAAGGACCAAGCGGCGCCGGCCAACACCGTCGATCGCGTGATGGAAACCCTGTCGAGCCAGAATCAGGCCGCGCGGGCCGCTGCTCTCTGGCTCGTCGAGCGCAGCATCGTGGACCTCCGCCCCGTCGCGGGTCGGCGGTGGACCGATCTGGCAGCCAGAGTCGCCGAGCTTGCGCGCACAGGCGAGGAACAAGCCGAGCGATCCCGCGCGACACGCACTGCACGGCGCATGCTCGCCGAGATCAAGGGCTGAAGACCGATCCAGTGGCGGGGGCTTCCAGCCTCCGATGAAAGAGTCTTCGGTGGGGGCGGCGTCCCGCCGCCCATCTTTCCAAAAACTCTCAATTGGGCGGCGGGACGCCGCCCCCACCTAGAGAAAATGTAGTTCGAAGTTTCAGTTGCCCTTGATCGTCAGCGATGTCGACTTCTCGACATCACCCCGGGCGATCTTCTCGAAGCCCGAGCCGAGCTCCCCGATCGGGTCCGGCGGCACGATCTCGACCACCTTCTCGCCCAGCTTCACCTCGCCCGCCAGCACCTTGCGCTGAAACGCGGTGCACTCGTCAAGAAGGCGATCCAGGATCTCCGACTCGGGCACGTTGGCGACGCGCTCGCCCTGGACATAAATGATGCCCTTCTTGTCGCCCGCAAAGACCGCGACATCGGCGCCCTCTGCCTCGCCCGGCCCATTCACGACACAGCCCATCACCGCGACCTTCATCGGGATCGTGATCTCGCTGGCCAGCTTGGCGCGGACGTTCTGAACGAGCGTAAACAGGTCCACCTGAATCCGACCGCACGTCGGGCAGGCGATCAGGTCGATCCCCGCGCGTTCGCGCAAACCAAGCGAGTACATGAGCTCCAGCCCGTCCTCGACCTCGTACACCGGGTCGCTGGCGTAGCTGATCCGCACGGTGTCGCCGATGCCCTGCGTGAGGAGTCCCGAGAGGGCCGCGATGGACCGGATCGCCCCCGTCTCGCGCGGGCCGGCGTGGGTGACACCCAAATGCAACGGCTCGTCAAATCGTTTGGAGACTTCCTGATACGCCGCGATCGTGAAGGCCGCGTCCATCGACTTGCAGCTGATCGAAACATCCGCGAAATCGCGCTCGCGGAAGATGTCCATGTACTCTTCGAGCTTGGCGATGATGAGCCCGAGCAGATGCGCCTGCTTGCCGCCGATCAGGTTCTTCTCGAAGTATGCGCCAAGCTCCTGCTTGCGCTTCTCCTTGTCCTTGCGCTCGATAATGGATCCCTCGTTCACGCCCACGCGGATCGGGATCTTCGCGTCCTTGCACGCATCGATGACCGCGTTGACCTGGTCGCGGTCCTGGATGTTGCCCGGGTTCAGGCGGATTTTGTGCACGCCGGCTTCCACAGCTTCCAGCGCCCGCTTGAAGTGAAAGTGCACATCCGCCACGATCGGGACGCTCGTCTGATCCAGGATATCGCGCAGGGCAGCCGTGTCCTTGCGCTCGGGGACCGCGACGCGCACGATGTCCGCCCCGGCCGCGGCCAAGCGATTGATCTCGGCGATGCACCGATCGATCTCGTAGGTGTAACCGGCGGTCATGGTCTGGACGCTGACCGGCGCGGGGGTCGTGCCATCCAGGCCCCCTCCGATCAGGACGACCCCGGTCTTCTCGTTTCCGACACGGATCTGGCGGGTTGGTTTGCGTTCAAACATGCTTCTTGAGGGTAGGTTCGCGGGCCGGTGTGTGCGGATTCGCAGGCTGGCATTCGGGCAAGAGGGCGGCTTGGGTGATACGCTTTGGCCCCCGCACGGGGTTCGCAAGGGGCAGCCGTTTGGTCACGTATCAGCGCATCACGATGGCCGATCCGCTCTACGAGAAGGCCTGCCGTCTCCGCGAGCGGGTCCTGCTCGAGCCCATCGGGATGACGATGCAGAAGCTCGCCGAGCTCTACCCGGGCTTTGAGGAGCAGTTCGAGCACTTCGTGGCCGTGACCACAACCCCCGGCGGCGAACGGGTCATCGGCTGTGCGCTCTTGCTCCCCAAGACGGACCGCCCGGGCTTTGGCAAGCTCATGCAGATGGCGGTGGACCACCAGCGGCAGGGCGAGGGCATCGGGCAGCGACTCGTGATCGAGGCCGAGAGCCGCGCGTTTGGAGAACTCGGGCTCGAGGGGCTTTTCTGCTACTCCCAGAAAACCGCGACCGGGTTCTACGAGAAGCTCGGCTGGGAGGGCGAGGGCGACGAATTCGTCGAGGCCGGCATCCCGCACCTGACGATGATCATCCGCAGGCCCCCGGTCGAAGCGAGCGAGGAGCCGATCCCAGCCTGGTAAGCCCGATTCAAAGCCTTCCCGTGAGGCCTCTCGTTCGGGATTTGACCCATTGTGGGCACAAGCGAGCTATACTCCTTCGGACACTGAACTTGCGATGGATACGCACCACGACTCATCCTGCCAGCCGGCCTTTGCACTCACCCGAGATCGGGCGAGGGATTTGTTGCGCGAGCACGGGCTGAGGGCCACGCGTCAGCGTGAGGATGTCTATCTGGCCTTGGCTGCCAAGAAGTGCCACATGTCCGCCGACGAGATATTCGACGCAGTGGGCGGGGCGGCCCAGAGCAGCCCCGAGCCCGGGATGAGCCTTGCCACGGTCTACAACACGCTCGAGGCTCTGGCATTGGCCGGCCTGTGCCGAAAGCTCCCAAGTGCTTGCGGGGCCTCGCGTTATGACGCGGATGTCTCGGAGCACGCGCACCTCGTGACCGCCGATGGGCAGGTTCTGGATGTTCCGATGGACCTGAGCGAGAAGCTCATGGGCTCGATCGACCCCAAGATCCTGCGTGAGGTCGAAGAGCGACTGGGCGTCAAGGTCGATGGGCTCAGTCTGGAGCTGCGCAGCGCAGCACCTGCGCCCGAATCTGAGCGGTAGAGCGATATCCGTCTTTCAATCTGAAGTAGCCCCCGTCAAGGGCCGATAGCCATGCCCGGACCCGTTTCACACGGGTCTCGGGAGGCTTTCGCATGTCAAACCAGATCAACCGTCGGCAGTTCGAGCGATTCGCGCTGCCTCCGATGTACTCCCGGGTGACGATGCGCCTGCTCGATCGCGATTCGTTCGAGTACGAGGGCCACGCGTACGACATCTCCGAGGCGGGGCTCTGCTTTGAGATCGACAAGCCCATCGAGCCCAACACGACCGTGGTGATGCGGATCGATCTTCCCATGCACCACGAGGGCGAGCCGGGCTACGTCGAGGTGTTCAGCCGAATCGTGCGAGTGGATGAGGAAGACCGGGAGTTCGGCCCGGTCCGCCTGGCAGCCTCATTCAGCAGGTTTGTCCGCTTCGGCGACAAACAGCGCCTGATCGCCCATTTCTGCACGGGTCGGTACGCTCGGGCAGCCTGAATCTGAGTTGTCACCCTCGGGGCTCCTACGCTCCGGGTGATGTTCGTCGACCATGCAACAATCCATGTCAGAGCTGGCAAGGGCGGTGATGGCGCTGTCTCGTTCTATCGCGCTAAATACCAGCCCAAGGGCGGGCCCGACGGCGGTGACGGCGGCAACGGCGGCTCGGTCCTCTTGGTCGCCGACAACAACGTCAACACGCTCTACCTCTTCCGCGGGCATCACCACTGGCACGCCGACGCGGGCGAACCGGGCACCTCCAAGTCGTGCCATGGCGCCTCGGCCGAGGACACGACGCTCCTCGTGCCGCCGGGCACGCTGGTGTACGACGATCAAACGGGCGAACTGATCACCGACCTTGGCCCGGGCCAGACGTTTGTCATCGCAAAGGGCGGCCGCGGCGGGTTCGGCAACGAGCACTTCAAAGGTGCGCTCAACCAGACGCCCCGGCAGTCCACGCCCGGCGAGCCGGGCGAGGAACGCAATATCCGCCTCGAACTCAAGCTCATCGCGGATGTCGGGCTGGTCGGCCTGCCAAACGCGGGCAAGAGCACGCTCCTGCAGGCGCTCACGCGGGCGAACCCGAAGATCGCTAACTACCCCTTCACGACGCTCAGCCCGCAACTGGGCATCTGCGCGATCGATGCGGCAAGGCGTATCGTGATCGCGGATATCCCCGGACTGATCGAAGGAGCCGCCGAGGGGCACGGGCTCGGACACGATTTTCTGCGCCACATCGAGCGGACGCGCGTGATCGCGCACCTCATCGAGGCCGAGCCGGCCGATGGCAGCGACCCGCTCGAGAACTACAAAAAGATCCACGCTGAACTGGCGGCCTACTCGACGATCCTGGCCGAGAAGCCAGAGGTCATCGTCATCAGCAAGGCCGATCTCGTGCTCGAAGAGGATCAGGAGCAGCTCGTGCGCGACATTCGCACGGGGCTGCAACTCGGGCGTAAAGAAGAAGTCATCGTGATCTCGAGCGCTTCGATGCAGGGCATCGAAGAACTCAAGAACCTGCTCTGGGACATGCTCAGCAAGCAGCCCGAGTCGGGATGGGCGACAGATTCAGCCGGCTAATTCGATCAGCGCAAGCCACTCGGGGTTGCCACGCTTGGCGCTCTTGGATCGGCTGCCGCCACCGAGAATCGGAGACTTGATCAGCCCCTTGCTCTCGTAGCCGAGGGCCTTGAGTGCTTCGATCGAGTCGACTGTGACCTGCAAGGCCTGATCCTCATCGAGCACGATTTTGGCGCCTTTGCCCTGTCGATCGCTGAGCTCGTAGTGGGGCTTGATGAGCGAGATGATCCGGCCGCCAGCGCGGAGCCACTTGGCAGCCGCGGGTATGGCGAGTCTCTGGGGTGTCCAGCCAAGATCCATGACAACGAGATCGACGCCACCCTCGACAGGGTCGGCGTGGAGGACGTTGGTGCGTTCCTTGACGCTCGTGTGCGAATCCTGGCGGAGTTTCCAGGCGAGCTGGCCATACGCCGTGTCGACGCAGACGACGGATTTGGCGCCCCGTTGAAGCAGGCAATCGGTAAAGCCCCCGGTTGAGCAGCCGAGATCGGCGCAGTCTAAATCGGTGACATCGAGCCCAAAGGCGTCGAGCGCGTGCTGGAGCTTGAGCCCGCCCCGGCCGACGTATGGATGTTCGGGGTCGCCTGCCATCGGGGCTTAGGCGGGTGCGTCTTTGGAGTCGTCGGTGTCGTCGCGGATGGGCGTGGTCTTGCCCGGCCCGATGGGCACGCCGATGACCGCGATGCCCATCTCGTCGGCCAGATCGAGCAGGTAGGGTTTGTCGAGCATGATGACATCGCCCGCCGCCAGCGCCAGGCAGCGCCCGCCCTGGTCGTAGAGGTTCTTGATCGTGTCGAGCCCGACTGTGGGGACATCCGATCGGCGGTCGTGGCCGGCCCGGGCGCCCTTGCAGAGCGTCCAACCCTTGGCTTTGCACAGCGCCCCGACGCGCGTGATCATCCGGTCGGTGCCCTCAACCGCCTCGACGGCGATGACGTCGCGGTCACGGACAGCGATCGCCTGCCCGATGTCCAGGCGCAGGGTCTCTGTAAGCAGCGGCCAGACGAATTTGATGTCCGCCATCTGGTCCGCTGTGGGTTTGCGCCGGGTCATGACGCCACTGGTTGCAAGCTGGCTTCCGATGGACATGGTTGAATCGATGAGGCTGACTCCGCTGCGGTCGAGTTCGTCGGCGACGGCCTTGAGCAGCGCGTGGCTCCGGCGATCGTGCCTGAGCTTACGGTACCAGATCGAGATCGTCCTGAGATCCGGGATCGAGCGGAACATCTTGAGCGGATCGTGGTGGAGCTGGGCCTTGTCGACCGTGCCGACCATGATCGCGTGGTGGACGCCCATCCGCCGAAACGCCTTGCCCCAGCTGGCCACGCGGAGCAGACCCACGGTGCGGAAGGTGTCGCAGAGCAGCGGCAGCTCGGGGTCGTACATCCCCGAAAGGCCCAGCCCATGAACCGGGTGCCCGGCCTCTCTGAGTCCCTCGGCCACGAGCGAGGGCAGGCGGCCCCCGCCGGCGATGAGACCGATGGCCGTGGGCGGCGGGGGAGGGTCGGGCAGGATGGTCAGTGCGCCAGTCATGGGTTTAGTATGGCCCGGTTCGGGCCAGAACGATTGTAGATCGGCCCGGCGGCGGGATTTCCGGTACATCGAACATCACCCGGACACTCAAACGGGTTTCGAACCGTTCGCACGGGTTTGGTCGATACCGGTGCTGTATGAGCCAATCGCCACAGAATCCCAGAGGTCCGGGCCAGGCCCTAGGCCAGACTCAGGGCCAGACCCCGGGCCAGTCCAAGCCCTATCTGCGGATCTACTTCAAATGCGCGAATCAGTACGTCCGGGTCTACCGCAGGCCCGAGGACCCGGAGTATGTCGCCCGATGCCCGACCTGCGGCCAGCAGAAGCGATTCCGGGTGGGGCGATCGGGGACCGCCCAGCGGTTCTTTGAGTTGTCCTGCAAGTAGCGGTCGTAGACTCGCTCTGTGAGTACCACCCAACCCTTTGCGATCCCGCGTTCGACCAACCGCTGCGCCTCCACGGGCGAGGCCCTTGTGCCGGGCGAACTCATGGTTGTCGTCCTGCTCGATGGTCAGAGTGAGGACGAGCTGGAAAGGCTCGATTACTCATTCAAAGCCTGGGAGGGCGGGGCGAGACCCGATGAGGATCGCCGCGTCTTTGCGACCTGGCGCACGCATGTCAACGAGCCCGGCAAGAAGCAGGACGCGATCATCAGCGCCGACGGCCTGCTCGATCTGTTCGAGCAATTGGGCGAGGCCGAGGAACCCAAGCGGGTCGCGTTCCGGTACGTGCTGGCTCTGATGCTGATGCGAAAGCGTCAGCTCGAATACGTGGGCACCAAGGAAGGCAAGCTGCTCGTATTGCCCAAGGGCTCCGAGGAAGGAACCGAGCCGATCGCGGTGCACGACCCGCAGGCCTCGGGAGAATTGGATGAAGAAGCGCTGGCCGAGCTCGTCGAGCAGGTCGAGCAGGTCCTGGATCCGGGCGATGCGTAAAGCGTTTGTCATCATCGCGTTCGCCTTGTGCGTTGTGTTGCTAGCCGCGTGTCGGGCGAAGCCGACACCGATCGCGCCGGAGGATGTCGGGTCTTTGCCGACATATGAAGAGGTCTACGCGCAGGCCGAGGCGCGTGTGGGGGCGCTGGATCGGTTCTGGGCGCGGGCGACGGTGGGGCTGCGGTACACCGACGCCGAGGGCGACAAGCACTACGAACAGGGCGAGGGGCATCTGCAGGCGGTTCGGCCTTCGCAAGTCGCGCTGACGATCGGCAAGCTGGGCGAGACGTATCTGCTGCTCGGGTGCGATGATGATCGGTTCTGGTGGATTGAGCGTCTGGATGTCAAGCGAGCGTTTGTCGGTGATCAGCGGGGCGCGCGGGACCTGGCGATCGAGCGTGTGGGCGTGCCTGTCTTGCCGACGGATCTGATGATTCTGGCGGACCTGGTCCGCTGGCCCTCGCCCGAGAGTGACTACGCGGGGGTTGTCGTCGAGGCGGATCGCCAGGATCTCGACCCGGCGGCGGTGTTCGCGGTGGAGTTCAACGAATCGGGGCGCACAAGGCGTGTGTATCTGACACGGACTGTGTTCGATCCGGTGGGTGTGGACCTGCTTTCCGACGACGGCTCGCTCATCGCGCGGTCCGAGTTGTCGCTGCACGAGCGGGTGCTCAATCACATCGAGCCGACGCGTCAGCAGCGGGTTCCCTCGCGGATGAAGGTCGATGTGCCCAGCGCCGAGACTCGGATCGAACTGAACCTGAAAGACATGGAGATCTCGGATCGCAGGCCAAGGCCGGTCGTGTTCGATCTGGGGGGGCTGATCAAGCGGTTCGGTATCGACGAGGTGATCCGGCTTGAGGACATCCGCCCCGTGGCGCAGGGGGATGGTCGTTGAGGTCTGTCGCGTCGCTGCTCATCCTGATCGCGGCTGTGACAGCCTTTGTGTCGCGGGCGCAGCTGCCGGGCGATGCCGCGACGGATTCGGCTTCGCATGGCTGGCTCGTGGTGCAGGTGCCGGGCGAGACGGTCGCGTCGCTGGCGCACGTGCCGCCACGCACACCCACGCAGCACTCGACGCCCGCGCCGAGCGGGCGGCTGCGGGCAGTCGCAGCGCTCACGCACCGCCCCACGCATCTGGCGGCCGACGGCGAGAGTGTGTACATGCTCTTCGGGCCGGAGGCGACGGGCAAACGCCAGATCATGATGCTCAGCATCCGCCCGACGGGCGTACGCGATCTCTGGATCCGTTCGCCAGAGACGCGGTTCGTGCTCGTCGGCACCATCGATGATGTCGAGCGGGTGTACGGCATAGCGGTCCACGATGGACAGCTTCAGGCGGTGGTGCAAAAAGCCAGGGACGTGGAGCTCTGGACCCGTGTCGGCAGCGCCTGGACCAAGAACGAGAGCCCCGAGATCAGTGGTGAAACTCCGATCTCGGTCTTTGAGAGCGAGACCGGGCTGCACATCGTCGAGCAGGCAAGCGATGCGTGGCAGATGCACACACTCAGCGGCGGCGAGTGGTCAGTAGTCCAAATCCAGCGGCCCGATTCTGTGGGTGGCGTTCGCATCGTGGGCGTCTGGCGTGACGAGGTGATCGCGCTTGGCGAACGCGAGGGGCGCAGCGCGGTGTGGTCGCTCGGGCCAGC
>Ga0070727_10002113_pt1 | contig 19655 bp, 17 predicted proteins | sample tdAd472_FD_66722 | JGI IMG/M metagenome (GOLD analysis project Ga0070727, IMG submission 66722) | Marine sediment microbial communities from the Atlantic coast under amendment with organic carbon and nitrate - tdAd47.2 | ecosystem: Environmental > Aquatic > Marine > Coastal > Sediment | place...
GCGCCACCGGGGCGACCTTCGTGTTCAGCCAGACCGCCGACGCGATCCTCTGGGGCCAGGTCGAGAGCTTCCTCTGGGCCTTCGTCATGATCTCGCTCGTGCTCTGCTGCGCGCTGCGCTCGCCCTTCCTCGGGCTGCTGAGCGTGCTCCCCAACCTGCTGCCGATCACGGCGATCCTCGCGGTCATGGGCTTCGGCGGGATCCCGCTGAACTCCTTCAACTCCATGGTCATGAGCGTGGCGATCGGGATCGCCGTCGACGACACGATCCATGTGCTGGCCGGCTTCAAGCGGCTGGCCGCGCTGGCGCCGGCCTCCCAGGCGATCGTGGACACCGTCGCCCGCGAGGGCGCGGCGATCGTGACCACCTCCGCGGTGTTGGTCTCGGGCTTCGGCGTGCTCTTGTTCGCCGAGTTCCTCCCCACCGTGCACTTCGGGCTGCTGGTGGGGAGCTCGATCGCGGCCGCGTTGCTGGGCGACTTGCTGCTGCTCCCCGCGCTGCTGCGCGTGGTCTACGCCCGCGGCGAGCGCTGCCCGCTCGCGGGCTCGGAGGGGTTGCCCGAGCCCCAGACCGAGGTGCCGGAGCCCGCGGCCAAGGACCCCGAGCCCACGGCCGTGGACCCGGAGCCCGGCGCCGAGCAAGCGAGCGCGTAGTCGACGCTAGCTGCGCTCGCGGGGCTTCGGCCCCTCGGCGGCGTCGACCAGCAGGGTCCGCATGGAGTCTTGCAGGTCGCCGTTGCCCCAGGCCTGGGCCTCGTCGAGCTTGGTCAGCATGCTGGTGTAGTCGCGCACCAGCCGATCGCGGCGCGGGGCCACGGCGAGGAGCTGGAAGCTGGAGATCAGGGCCAGGCTCATGCCGAGGCCGATCAGGCCCACGCGACCCTCGGTGCGCCGCAGCGCGCGCCCGAGCTCGGGGTCCGCCCCGGATCGGCGGTAGACCCAGGCGCCGAGCACCAGGCCGCAGAGCTGGAGCCCCCACGCCAGCGGGAGCAGCCGATCCCCGTCGACCCCGGGGCCGACCCAGGCGGTGGCCACGTAGGCCCCGGCGAGGAACACGGCCACCGCCCAGCGGGCGCGCCGCTTCATGGCCCAGTCCAGTCCGAGCTTGCGCAACGCCGCGTGGCGGAGCAGCCAGGGAAAGGCCACGCCGGCGAAGGCGAGGACCGTCGTGGCGTGCGCGAACAGCGAGGCGCTGTGGGAGAGCTCCCGCGCCGGGTGCAGGCGCAACACCAGCAGCGCCGCGGCGGCGGCCACGCCGAAGCTCGGGAGCACCACAGCCAACACGTCGCCGAGGGTCCAGCCTGCCCCCAGCGGAGCCCCCGCCGGGAGGCGGGTGCGGGCCCGCAGCGCCGAGACCCCCAGCAAGAGCAGCGCGACGCCGGCCAGCCCCCAGAGCACGACCGACTCCCACACGGCGTGCTCGGTGGTCCGGCCGAGGTCGGGGTCGAAGCCAGACGCCCGCGAGTAGCCGCCGACGGGGACGAGCATGGAGTCGTAGTGCCCCAGCCGCTCGGGGTCGACGTCGATCTGGTGCGCGACGGAGTAGGCGCGCTCGAGGCGCAGCTGCTCCTGGCTGATCCCCAGCACGCGCTGCGAGTCGCCGGCGCCCGCGGCGAGGTGCAGCCACTCCTGGTCGACCAGGTGCAGCACCGCCTGAGCGATCATCAGCTCGATCAGGTTCGGCGTCTCGGCGCCCAGGCGCAGCGCCAGCTTGCGCCCTAGCCGCAGGGGGCGTTCGACGTCGCCTGCCCCGACGTGGGCCCGGTGGCGGGCGACCACGCACAAGCTGTTGGCGGCGCTGCGCAGCGCGACCAGGTTGGGGATCGGCGCGCTGTATTTGACCCCCACCCGGCGGGCGAAGGTATCCAGCGGCAGGGCCTCGGGAACCAGGGACTCCAGCTGCGCGTTGATCACGCCGTTGCCGTAGTCGAAGCGTGGCGCGGCGAGGGCCCGCTCGAGCCGGGCGAGGGCCGACTCGAGGCGCTCGGGATCGCGGACGCGGAACCGGTCGAGGCCGTGCTCGCGATCCGTGTAGATCTTGGCGACGAGGTGGATTTCGGCAGGCGACGGCGCGAGGGCGAGCTCGAGTTCGAGCATGGCCGCGGTGGCCTGGTGCACACCGTTGTCCGGGTCGCGCTGGCTCAAGGACTCGCAGGTCGCGATCCGCTCGAGCACCGCGCGCTCGTAGGCGGGCCAGGCGGCGTCGCGTGCAGCCTGGTAGTCCTCCCACTGGGTAACGATGAACTCCCGGTCGCTGAGCTTGGACTCGGGGGGGATCGGGAGGTGATTGGCCGGCGGCAGCGCCTGGGTGAACGCGGTTGCCGCGCTGGAGTCTCGGATCGCCTCGTAGAGCTGACCGGTGGGGGTCGCCGCGGCGTCCGGGAGGTCCTGACAGGTGTAGGCGTTGTCGTCGAAGGTCTCCTCGACGGCGACGGCGTTCTGCAGGTCGCGGTCGCGCCACAGTCCGAGGGCGAGCAGGGCGAGGCCCAGGCCGACGAAGAGCAGTCGCGGGGAGAGGCGAGCGGGGGTGGACATGAAGGGCTCCTGGAAGGTTGCCGGTGCGTCGTTAGTTGAAGAGCTGGTGCTGGCCGCCGAGGTAGAGCTCCTGGGGCGGCTCGACCTCGGGGCGCGGGTTGGGGACGTGGCGCCAGGGCTCGCGGGCAGGAGGCGGGACCCGGGCTGGGGCCCCGAGGTCCGCGCCGAGGGCGAAGGCGAAGGCCAGGGCGAGGCAGGCGATCCAGCGCCAGGGGAGGTCGCTCCAGCTCCAGTCGAGCTCCTGGGTGGGCTTTGTGGGCGCCGGGGTGGCCACCAGCGCTTCGATCCCGGCGACCAACCGGGCGTCGGCGGCCGCGGAGGGCGGCGGCGGTTCGGCGGCGGCGAGCAGCGCGTCCAATTCGGCGTCGTTCATGGCTTCACCTCCGCGAGCCGGGCGCGCAGCGTCGCGCGCCCACGAGACAGGGCCTGCCACACGGCGGCCTCCGACGAGCCCAGCGCCTGCGCGGCGTCGCGCACCGGCACGCCCTCGAGGCTCACCAGGATCAGCGCTTCGCGCTGGGCGCGGGGCAGCGCCCCGATCGCCTCGCGCAGGCGGGCCGCGCGCTCGGCGGCCTCGACCCGCTGCCGGGGCCCCGCGTCGCGGGCCGGCGCCTCGCCCGGCTCGACCATTCGGTCGAGCCGCAGCCTGCGCTTCAACGAGCGGCTGCGCAGCTCGTCGCGGCACACGTTGAGCAGCACCGCGCAGAGCCAGGCGAAGGGGCTCGCGTCACCGCGGTAGCGGTGCCGCGCCGCGAAGGCGCGGGCGAAGGCCTCCTGCAGCGCGTCTTCGGCTGCCTGGGTGTCGAGCATGCGCGCGGCGACACGAAACAGGCCGCGGCGGTGCGCCAGCGCCGCCTGGCGGAAGCCCTCCGGCGTGCGCAGGTCCGCCGCAGCGGCCGCGGCCGCGCTTGCCTGGGGTTCGAGGTCCATGATCGCCTGACTCACACGGGGTAAGTCGGAGCGAGCGGTGGATCCTGACGCCGTTTCTGAGATTCTCCGTAAACCTCAGCAACGCATGGCTTAGGATCCGCGCCCGCGGAGCCCCGCAGCCTACTTCCCCCCGCCCTTCGAGGACAGCAGTCATGAGCGAGACCCGAGCGATCCGCGTGGCCTGCGCCCGGGGCATGGCGCCCTGGGTCACGCAGGAGCTGAGCGCGCTGGGGTTCACCCCCCGCGAGCTGGCGCCGACGGCGCTCGAGGTCGACGGCAGCGTGCGCGACGCCTGGCGCTTGACCCTCGAGCTGCGCGCGGCGCTCTACGTGCTCTGGCCGCTGACCGGGTTCCCCTGCGCCTCGCCCGACGAGCTCTACGAGGCGGCGCGCGGCTTCCCCTGGGAGGAGCACCTCGGGCTCGAGTCGATCCTCAGCGTGGTCTCCCGGGTCGACACCCCCACGATCAGCGACCCGCGCTTCGCGAACCTCAAGCTCAAGGACGCGATCGTGGATCGCCTGAGCGAGGCGCTGGGCGACCGGCCCGAGAGCGGCCCCGAGCGCACGGGCGCGGTGGTCCGCCTCTACTGGTGGGGCGGGCAAGCGCAGCTCTTCGCCGACTTCTCCGGGCAGAAGCTCTCGGATCGCGGCTACCGCAAGCGGCCCCACCTCGCGCCGCTGCGCGAGACCCTCGCCGCGGGGCTGCTCATGGGCGCGGGCTACGACGGGACCCAGCCCTTCGTGAACCCCATGTGCGGGAGCGGGACCCTCGCGATCGAAGCCGCGCTGATCGCCTCGGGTCGCGCGCCGGGGCTGCTGCGCTCGAACTACGGGCTGCAGCACTGGCGGAGCTACGACGCCGAGGCGTGGCAGGAGCTGCGCCGCGAGGTCAAGGCCGCGCCGCCGCGCGAGGTCCCCCCGATCTACGCCAGCGACAACAACCCCCAGGCGATCGACGCCGCCCGGGCCAACGCCCAGACGGCGGGGGTCGAGTCGCTGATCCAGTTCACGGTGTGCGACTTCACCGAGACCCCGATCCCCGAGCAGGACGGCGGGATCGTAATGCTCAACCCGGAGTATGGCCTGCGCCTGGGCGACCAGGAGGCCCTCGCCGCGACCTACGGCGAGATCGGCGACCTGTTCAAGCAGCACTTCCAGGGCTGGACCGGGTTCCTCTTCACCGGCAACCTGCAGCTGGCCAAGAAGGTCGGCCTGCGGACCTCGCGCCGGCTGATCTTCTTCAACGGCGATATCGAGTGTCGCCTGCTGCGCTACGAGCTCTACAAGGGCTCGAAGAAGCAGAAGAAGCAGCAGCCCGAAGACGGAGCGAGCTGACTACTCGACCTCGAACGGCGTCGCGCTGCCGGCGCTGCTCCCGCTGAGGGTGTCGCGCACCGCGAGGCGCACGCCGTAGGTCCCCGCGGGGAACCCCTTGGCAGGCAGGTCGAGGAACACGGCCACGAAGGGCGAGAGCGGCGGAGCGGGCAAGCGCGCGGTGTGGGCGAGCACGCGCTCGCGAGTCAGGAGCGTGTTGCCCTCGCCGTCTTCGAGGATCAGGTCGACCTCGATCGAGTATTTCCCGTCGGGGCCCGCGCTCAGCCCGCGGGGTTTGAAGCACACCCACACCCGCGACCCGGCCGCGAAGGCGCCCTCGTGAGCGGGGCCGTTCTCGCTCTGGGACACGCGCAGGCGCTCGACCCGGAGCTTGGCTCCGGCGACGACGGGCGCCTTGCTCGCCGGGGCGCTGGGCCCGAACAGGCGCAGCTCGGCGAGCTCGGTGAGGGTCGGGTTGCCGTGGTTCGAGGTCAAGGTCAGGCGGACCCACTCGCCGCGGGTGGCCTCGGGGAGGAGGAACCCCTGGGTTCCGCCCTCGGCCTTGAGGTTGCCTTCGAGCACGGTCTCGAAGCCCTCCCCGGGGCCGACCGCGCTGACCTCCAGGCGGAAGCCCTTGGCCGAGGCGCCCTCGATCCCGCTCTCGCCGCCGGTGCCCTCGAACTCGGCGCGGGTCAGCGCCGCCGCGCGCGCCAGGTGGAACACGAAGCGGTGCGGGGGCTTGCTCCCCGGGCGTGACGCCCAGCTCTGGGTGCGTTCGGTGCTCCCGTCGATCAGGTTCTTGGCCGCCCAGTAGTCCGAGGCGTATTCGCTGCTGAACGAGACCAGCTTGGCCTTGCGTAAGAGGTTCGTCTGGGGACCGGTCGGCGCCGGGTCGGCGGGGGGCGGCGCGACGGGGTCGCTGGGGGGGTCGGCGGGCGGGGGCTCGACGGGGTCCATGGGGGGGTCGTCGGCGGGGGGCGGCTCGACGGGGTCGCTGGGGGGCTGCTGCGCGACCTGGCCCAGGCGCACGCCGGCGACCATGGCGTCGAAGCTGTCGAGGTGCCCCTCGAAGGCGGTCGCCTCGTCGTGCAGCACGAACTGGAACACGCGCCCGTCGTGGAGCGTCATGTAGATCCGCTCGCGGAAGCTCTGGGGCGGGTCGCCGTCCTTGAACTCGAGGTCGAAGCGGAACAGGCGGCCGGCGGGCACGGTGACGAAGGTCACCTCGCGGCCCAGCTCCTCTTGCGCCGACTTCGCCAGCTCGTCGAGGGAGCCGATCCCCGAGGTCTTGATCGAGTTGATCAGGATCGCGGCCTCGCCGGACTTCGCCTGGAAGGCGAGGACGGTGGTCGGCTTGGGCTTGAGGTCGGCGCGGTAGCGGAAGCCCTCGGGGACGCCCACGGTGACTCCCACCGGGGCCGAGACGTCCTCACCGAGCGTCGGCGCGACGACGAGCGCCAACGCCGCGAGCCCCACCTGCAGTCGCTTCACCACGAGCTCCCTCCCCAGGCCGCTGCGGCCAGTCGGGGTACTGTAACTGAGAGCCGCGCGTCTGGTTTGGTTCCTACTCGAAGCGGACCGCGTCCACGACCACCGAGCGGGCGTTGACGTCGTCGTCGCGCACGAGGATCACGTCCAGGGCCATCAGCTGGTCCAGGTCGATCGGCGTCGCGCTGCCCGCGAGCAGGTCGTTCTCGAGGTCCACGTGCACGTCGAGGAAGCGGCGGTGGGCCGAGCGGTGGGCCGAGCCCTGGCGAGGGAGGAAGCCCCCGGCGCCCTGGGGGCCGTGCAGCTGGACCCAGGCGAGGCTCCCCTGGCCGTCGATCAGCCGCAACCACACGCTGCCCCAGTCCCAGCCCACGGCGCTGGTCTGGGTCATGCGCAGCACCAGGCGCTTGTGCCCGTCGACCTCGAGGGGCCTGTCCGCCGCCATGCGCCAAATGCTGATCCGATCGCGGGGCGCGAGCACGGTGTGCTTGAGGTCCAGGCTCGCCATGTTGCCCACGCCGGGATACACGGGGTATTCGCTGCGGCGCAGGTCGAGGATCAGGTTGCGCCCGAGCTCGTTGCGGCTGTCGTCCGCGTCGCTGGCGTCCTCCCACACCAGGGTCCGCGCGCTGGGGTTCCAGGCGGCGACCGCGGCGTCGTCGTCGGCCACGTGCCCGTCGGCGTAGAGCCGGCGGTCGAGGTCGATCTCGCCCTCGGCCCAGCGCTTGACGAAGGTCACGATCCAGTCGGCGGTCTGCTGCTGCTCGGAGCGGCGCGAGATCGTGGCGTTGCCCTCGGCGGGTTGGCGGTCCGAGATCAGGTTGTGGACCGCGCCGTAGATCGTGACCTGAGTCGTGGGGCCGCTGGCGCGGTCGATCAGCTGGTCGGCGATCGGGTAGGTCAGGTCCCCGTCGTTCTCGGCGGCGATCACCAGGCTCGGCGTCCGCGGGGTGGTGTCGAAGATCGGGTAGGCCGGCGAGAGGCCGGGGGGCGCGCACTCGGGGAAGTAGCGCAGGTCGAAGGGCATCAGGTAGATCAAGCCCTTGAGCCGCAGGCGCAGGCTGCGCTCGTGGCTGCCGTGCACCGCGCCGCCGCCGCGGCTGTGGCCACAGAAGAACAGGTTCTCCGGGTCGAAGGCGCCGAACAGGCCCTCGCTGGGGTCGGCGTTGAGGTCGAACAGCAGGTCGCTGACCGCCTCCAGCACGCCCGAGGCCGACTGCATGCCCAGCTCGGGGCGGACGAAGTCGTAGTCGAAGCTCTGCGCGCCGAAGCTGTTGCCCGCGAAGCTCAGCGTGTCTTGCACGCTGGCCACCGCGATCCCGTGGGAGGCGATCTGCCCGAACAGGGTGTCGTACATGTCGTAGTCGAAGCCGCGTCCGCGGTGGAACAGGATCAGCGGCGCGTTGGCCCTGCCGTCGGGGCGGTAGATCCGGACCAGGGTCCGCAGGTTGGCCTGATCGAAGGTGCTGCTGACCCGCAGCTGGAGGTCCTCCTGGATCACCGAGAGGCTGCCGCGCTGGCGGAAGCTGGGCACCTGTGCGGCGAGGTCGCCCTCGTCGGGCTCGCGAACCGTGAGGCTGATCCGCGCCGGATAGCGCAGCCCGCTCGGCTCGCGCACGCTGAGCACCGCCTCGAACAGCCCGCTCTCGTTGGGGGTCCCCCGCAGGCGGCCGTCGCCTTCGAGGGCCACGCCCCCCGGCAGGCGTCCGGTGGCGAGGCTGTAGTTCGCGCCGCGCGGGAGCGCGTCGGCGTAGGGCTCACCCACGTGCCCCTGGAGCAGGGGGAAGAAGGGGCCGGGGTCGTTGATCGGCACGCCCTCGGAGGTCCAGGGCGAGAGCAACAGCCCCGCGAGCCCCACGGCGCCGAGCGCCACGAGCGAGCTCACCCTGCGGTTGGTCCCTAGCTTGCGAGTACCCACGTCTCCCCCTCTCGCCGCAGCCGAATTCGGTAGCTGCCGGCTGCTCCACCCACGTTCGCCACGAGCCACGCCTCGTCGGGCTGCTCGCCGTCGATCCAGTCCACGTCGCCGTCTTCGACGGCCCGCGCGACCCGCGCCCAGAAGGCGCGCGCCGAGGGGGCGAGGAAGCGCAGCTCCGCGGCCGCGGTGTCGTCTTCGGTCAGCGCGCCCTCGGGGCCGCGCAGGGCGCGGGCGAGCGCCAGCAGGTCGCCGGCGGCGATCGCCTCGAGGGTCCCCGAGACGAGCGCCTCGGGGGAGTCGGCCTCGATCGGGCGGGCCGAGTCCTCGAGGTGGCGCGCGGCGGGCGGCTCGGCGTCGGCCAGCGCCGTGAGGTCGACCGGCAGGCGGTCCAGGCGCTGGGCGCGCAGCCGGGCCAGCAGCTGGTCGCTGGCGACCGGCGCCACGGGAGCGCGCCCGACGAGCTGCGGGCTGGCCACCGGCGCCACCCCCGCCGGGGGCGGAGCGCCGTCGTCAGCGCAGCCACACAGGGCCAGCAAGCCCAGGAGTACAATCCCTCGTCCGTCCACGCGGGCATCTAGATCAAACCCCGGGCCGAGCGCTTAACCCGTAAGCTGACTGGGCGTTGTACACTTCTGTGGACTTCCAATTTCCGAACCTGGGCAAGGTTGCCGACACCATGGACACAGGGCGAAATCGCTCGCACACCCTCCCCAGCGTGGGAAGGGCCCTCCTGGGCGCGGCGCTCCTCGCCTGGCTGGCCGGCGGCGCGGTGCGCCAGCGGCTGCGCTCGGAGGCCGCGGACGAGGCCGCGGGGATCGCGCACGCGGCCGAGCTGCGGGCGTCGGTGCGGGAGGGCCAGCGGCTGGAGGAGGCGGCGGAGCTGCTCGCCCGCAGCCCGGCCCATTGGCACCCCGCCCTCCGGGCCGACCTCGAGCGGGGGCGGGCTCGAGCGCTCTGGGCGGGAGCCTGGGCGTCGCCCGTCGACCTGCGCCGGGTGGCCGCGCGCTACGAGGCAGCCCCCCTCGAGGGCGCGGCGGCGGCCTTCGTCGCCGAGCGCTCGGCGCTGCGCTTCGCCCTCGGCCGCCCCGACCCCGGGGTCGAGGTGTGGGAGGCGGAGCCGACCCTCGGGGTGCTCGACCCCGTGCGCTGGTTGGCCCAGCCCGGCGGGCGCTGGGCCGCCCTGCGTGCGTGGGAGCGCCTGCGCGCCGGGGACGCGGAGCAGGCCTTCCAGCGCCTGCTGCGTTCGCCGACCGCCTTGCGGCACGACCTGACCCTCGCCGCCGCGGAGCTGGCCGAGGCCGGGCCCGCCCGCGACCGCTGGATCCACCTGGCGCAGAAGGGCCTGATGAACGCGCCCCTGCCCCTGGAGCCGAGCGCGATCTGGCGCTTCAACCGCGCTCGGGCGCGCCACCAGGGCGTGGCCCTCGGCGCCCAGCCCAAGCGCTACGGCGCCCTCGCCGCCCTGGCCCGGGCCAGCGACCTGCTCGCCGAGGACCCGCGGGCCGCCGCCGAGCTCGCGGCCCAGGTGCGCGGCTCGCCTCCGGGCGGGGTGCCCCTCGCGGTGCTCGAGGGCGAGGGGCTGCTGGTGGCGGTGCCCCTCGCGGCCCGGGTGCTCGAGGCCCGCGCCTGGAGGGCCGCCGGTGAGCCCGAGCTCGCCGCCGCAGCGCGAGCGCGGGCGCGCGAGTGGGCGGCCTGCGACCCCCGACCCTTGGCCGCGCAGCTCCCCGAGCTGCGGGAGGGGCCGTGAGCGCGCGCGGGCGCAGCGTGCTCGCGGCGGCGCTCGCGCTGCTCAGCGCGTGCTCGGGGCCCGAGTATCCGCCGACCCCGCCCGGCGACCACCCGCTCGGCCCCGTGTTCCTCGTGCACGGCTCGTGGCCCGACTTCGCCGGCCTCTGGGCTGACGACATGGCCGAGGCCCTGCGCGCGCGCGGGATCGAGGGGGTGCTCGTGCCCTGCTTCATGCTGGTGGGGCTCGGGACCGGCGCCCCCGGGGAGCGGATCGCGGCCTTCGAGGCCCAGCTGCGCTACCGCCACGCGCGCACCGACTGCGCGGCGCCGCTGCGCCTGGGCGGGGTCGGCTACAGCTCGGGGACCGACGTGCTCCTGGTCGCCGCCGAGGAGGGGGCTCAGCTCGAGCGCGTCGTGTTCGGCGGGTCGCCGCTCTCGCTCTGGAACGGCGACCTCGAGGACCAGCTCGTCGCCGGGCGAATCGAGCACCTGGTCAACTACTTCTCACCCTTCGACGGCTTGGTGTGGATCACCTTCGGCAGCGGTCAATACGGCTACCACACCGGCGGCAGCGGTCAGCCTCGGGTCGACAACCGGGTGCACTTCTGGCTGCACGTGACCCCGCTGTTCAACCGCGACGGCTACGTCGAGGAGGTCGTCGAGGACCTCGCCCGCCTCGAGGGCCCGCGGCACACCTGCTACGCGGACCCCGACTACAGGGCCTGGTACGAGGACGCCCGCGAGCGGCTGCGCAGCGACTGGTAGGGAGTCTAGGCTGTGACCGGCGACCCCTCGGCGGCGCTGAGCCGGACCTTGACCCCGTGCAGCGGCCGCAGCGCGATCGCGGGCAGGGTCTCGACCGGGTGGTCCTCGACCAGGGTCAGCCGGTAGCGCTGGAGGGTCAGCGCGACCACGATCGTCATTTCCATCAGCGCGAACTCGTCGCCAATGCAGCGCCGGGGCCCGCCGCCGAAGGGGCAGTAGCTGAAGGTCGGGCGCGCCTTGACCGCCTCGGGGAGGAAGCGATCCGGGTCGAAGCGCTCCGGGTCGGGCCAGTAGGTCGGGTCGCGGTGCTGGACGTAGGGGACGATACAGAACACGGTCCGCGGGGGGATCGCGTAGTCGCCGAGGGTGTCGGCCTCGATCGACTCGCGGTCGAAGAGCCACGACGGCGGGTAGAGCCGCAGCGACTCGAGGACCACCCGCCGGGTGAGCTCGAGCTGCGGGAGCGTCTCCGCCGTGGGCGGCGCGCCGCCGAGGACCGCCTCGACCTCGGCCCGCACCTTGGCCTCGACCTCCGGGTGCCTGCCGAGGAGCCACGCGGTCCAGGCCATGCTCGAGGCCGCCGACTCGTGACCGGCGATCAGGAAGGTCACGACCTCGTTGCGCAGCTCCTGATCGCTCATGGACTCGCCGCTCTCGGGGTCGCGGGCGCGCAGCAGCCGGGTCAGCACGTCCCGCTCGGGGGCGTCGCCTGCGGCCTGCTCCTCGGCGCGGCGATCGCGGATCACGCCGTAGACCACCTCGTCCAGCTGGCGCAGGGCGCGCTTGATCCGCAGCGTGCGCGGGGTCGGCACCGCCCAGGGCAGGCGGAACACCGAGGCCATGCGCGCCGAGCCGTCGCGCACGATCACCCCCACCGCCTCGCGGACCTTGGCCGTGTCGGGGCGCATGTCGACGCCGAACAAGGTCTTGCTGGCAATGTTGATCGCGATCGCGGTCAGCTCCGGCGCCACGTCGAAGGGCTCGCCGTCGAGGTGCGGGGCCCAGCCGTCGAGGTCGCGGGTCCCCACGGCGACCATGTCGTCGACGAGCTGGGCCAGGGCCTGCCTCTTGAACGCGGGCTGGGCCAGCTTGCGCTGCTTGAGCCAGTGGGCGCCCTCGGTGGTCAGCAGGTTCAACCCCAGCCCGGTCTTGCGCTCCTTGTTGAACAGCTCGGCCTTGCGGAAGTTGAGGTAGTTCTTCCGCAGCACGTACTCCAGGTGCTCCGGGTTGGTGAGCATCACCAGCGGCTTGTTCGCCAGCGGGATCCGCACGACCTCGCCGTATTCGCGCCACATGCGCTCGAAGAACGCCAGGCGGTCCTTGGACAGCCCGCGCAGCAGGCCGAACAAGCTCGTGGCCCTGGGGCCGGGCGCCTGGCGAATCGACTTCATGCGGCCTCCTCGACCTGGCGAACGCGAGTGGCGCGCACGGTGACCAACGACCCCTGCTGCTGGAGCTCGGCGGCCCGCAGCCCGGCCTCCGCGAGCAGGCCCTCGACGGCGGCCACGTCGGCGAGGCAGAGGGTCCGGGGGGGGAGGGTCCGCGGGGCGCGGGGCTCGAGCCACACGTGCAGCGCGAGCTCGCCCTCTGGGGCGAGCGCGCGCGCCGCGCGCGCGAGGAGCGCGGGGTCGCTCAGCCCCAGGCAGAGCACGTGACGAAAGCCCCCGGGCTCGAACTCGAGCGCGGCGTCCTCGCCGATCAGGTGCAGCGTCCGCGGCCAGCGCGCCAGCCGCTTGGCCGCGCGGAGGCTGCCCCGGCGCGAGGGCTCGACCGAGCACAGCGCGCGCTCGGGGGAGACCTCGGCGTCGCGCAGCGCGCCGCGCAGCAGGCGACCGTCACCGCCGCCGATCACCAGCAGCGGGTCGCGGCCGGCGCGCAGCTGCTGAGCGTAGAACGCGCGCGCCCTGGCGCGGACCTTGCAGAGCCCGCCCCAGATCGAGCCGGGGGCGCCGGGGTCGGCGGCTTCGGGGGCCACGTCGATCACGTTGAAGCGGTCGCGGACCGCGTGGACCGCGCGCTCGCAGCCCAGGCAGCGCCAGCTCCCGTAGCGGTTGAACACCAGCGGACCGTGCTCGGCGCAGCTCAGGGGCGGCAGCGCCTCGAGGGCGTGCTCCAGGTGGTAGCGGCCGAACACGTAGCCGCGGGACGCGAGCCGATACAGCCACACCGGCAGCAGGCGCGCGACGAAGAACGCCAGCTCGTGCAGCCAGGGCAGCTCGACCTTGTAGCGGTCGCGGCGCACGGCGCGCACGATCGCCCGCGCGGCCCGCTCGGCGCTGATCATGCCCGGCATGGAAATGTGCGTGTTGAGCTCGGTCATGGGGGTGTCGACGAACCCCGGCATGACCTCGAACACCTTCACACCCTCGGGCTCGAGGTCCAGGCGCACACCCTCGAGGAAGTTGCTCAGCGCGCCCTTGCTCGCCGCGTAGACCGCGCCCGAGGGGATTCCGCGGTAGGCGCAGAGCGCCGAGACCCCGAGGAAGAACCCCGCGCGCTGCGCGCGCAGGAGCGGCGCGGCGTGCTCGAACCACGAGAAGAAGCCGAAGGCGTTGGTCTCCATGACCTCCCGCGCCTCGTCCGCGCGGAACGCGCGGACCGACGTCGCGTGGCTGACCCCGGCGGCGAACACGACACCGTAGAGCGGGCGCGCGTCGTCGAAGCCGGCGCACACCTCGGCCACCCGCGCGGCGTCGCGGGTGTCGCCGGGCTCGACCGCGGCCTGCCCGCCGGCGGCCTGGATCTCGCTCGCCAGCGCCTGCATGCCCGCGGCGTTGCGCCCGAAGAGGGTCAGCCGCGCGCCGGCGCCGGCCAGCTCGGCGGCGAGGGCGCGCCCGATCCCGCTCGAGCAGCCGACGACCACGACCTCCTTCCCCGCGAGCTCCACCGGCGAGCTAGGCGAGCTCCGCCAGCAAGAGCTCGGTCTGCTCCTTCTGGCCGAGGGTCGCGTCGATCGGGGTCCAGCTCAGCTCCTGGGCGAGGGCCTCGAGCGCGGCGTGGGCCGGGCGCTGGAAGGCGACGAACGCCTCCTTGCTGCGCGGGTCGGCGAAGCCGGTCTCGTAGCCCGAGAGCACCGCCTTGCGCTCTGCGGCCTGCTCGGGCTCGAGGCGCAGGTAGAAGGTCCGGTCCGGCGCGGGGAACACGTCGGCCAGCTTGCGCAGCACGTCGGCGTCGCCGCCGTGGGCGATCTCGGTCGCGTAGTACTTGTACCAGTAGCTGTTGAGCAGCAGCACGTCGGCGCCCTTGCGCTGGGCGAGCTGCAGCGCCTCGAACAGGCAGTGGAACATGAACAGCGCGCGAGACGTCGGGCCCAGGATCGAGAGGTAGCGGTCGACCTGCGCCGGCTCGTCGAAGGCGAGCAGGTCCTGGGTCTCCGGGTTCAGCAGCAGGTCCCACACCGTGACCACGGCGACTTTCTTGCCCTGCCCGCGCTCGAGGCGCTCGGCGAGGTGCACGATCTGGGTCGTCTTCCCCGCGCCGTCGGCGCCGGTTACGCAGATCCGTTGAGGGTCGGGCATCGTTCCTCCGCGGAGCGGCGAATCCACTCCTGTAAGTCGTGGTAGCTGCCGTAGCCGTCCAGGCGCGGGTCCTGGGCGACACGGGGGTGGCTGCGGCGCACCCGGGGCAGGTCGAGCACCCAGGTCCAGCAGCCGACCTCCTTGGCCGGGAGGTCCTTCTTGGGGTCGTTGCCGATCATCAGGCACTCGCGCCCCTCGAGCCCGAGGTCGGCGAGGAGCTCGGCGTAGTAGCTCGTGTAGGGCTTGCAGCTCGTGCACGACTGGCTGCTCGTGATCCGCTCGAAGGGCAGGTCGTCCACGTTGCCGCAGCGCATGCGCATGCGCACCGCGCTCAAGGGGAGCACGGGGTTCGTCGCGACGACCAGCCGGTAGCCGAGGGCGTTGGCCAGCTCGAGGGTCTCGCGCGCGCCCGGGATCGGGCGGAAGCAGTCCCAGCACGAGACCACGTGCTCGCTGACGAAGCGCTCCACGAGGTGCGCGACCTCGGGGCGGCTGGCCAGCGCCGACTCGCAGAGCACGTCGAGGAAAACGTCGGCGTTGAGGCGCGGACCCTGGTTGTGCTTGACCGCCTTGATCGCGCGCCAGAACGCGCGGCGGAACCGCCACCAGGGGATCGCCGGGGTGAAGTGGCGGAAGGCGCGGAGCATCAGCCGCAGGTGCAGGCCGCGGGCGAGCTGGTCGACGAGGGTCCCGTCGAGGTCGAACAGGAGCGTCGTGACCTCGGGGCAGCGCGCCGGCAGACGTCCCTCGTGAGCCATGGGTGGCAGCCTACCAGGCCCGGGCGCTAGCGCGCCTTCAGCGCGGGGGCCAGGGCCTCGGCGGTCGCGCGCGCCGCCGCGCGGTAGCCGCGGGCGTTGAGGTGCACGTCGCCCAGGGGCAGGTAGAGCGAGCCCTCGGCGCGCTCGGCCTCGGCGCGCAGCGCGGAGGCCAGCCCCACGAAGCCGATCCCGGCCTCGGCGCAGCGGGCGGCGAGCCGCCGCTCCCAGCGCTCGAGGTCGAAGTCCGCGGGGTCGAGGTTCCAGAAGCGGCACATCAGCTCCCACTCCACCGGGTGCACGCGGAACTTCGGCGGGTAGAGCACGACCCACAGCTCGGCGCCCGCGGCGCGGACTCCACGCTGCAGCCGCTGGAGGACCTCGACCTGCGCCGCGAGGATCGCCTCGACCTCGGGCAGGTCGGCGCGGAGGAAGAACCCGAGGTTGCTCGAGCCGTCGATCAGCCACTTGCTCCCGCCGCGCTCCTCCCGCGAGAGGGTGAAGCTGTGCAGCAACGAGGGCATCGGGAAGCGCGGGCGCTGCAGCGCCGCGACCAGCTTCAACTTGCCCAGGAGGCCGCGCCAGCCCGGCTGCGGGCGACCGGCGCGCAACAGCGCCTGGGCCGCCTCGGGGGTCGCCCGCCGCGGGTAGGTCGCGCCGGCGAAGCGCTCCCAGCCCGGGTCGGTGGGGTTCGGGTTGACCTGCACCCGGTCGGGGCCCAGCGGCTGGATCATGCGGTCGGCGCCGAAGAACTGCTCCGCCTGCAGCGGGTCGTTCATGCACAGCCCGAGGAGCACCACGTCGACCTCGAACGCCTGGCCGAACTCCTGGTAGTAGAGGAGCCCGTGGGCGGGGTCCATCACGTCCGCGGTCAGCACCCGCAGCTGGGGCTGCACCCGCTCGCGCAGCTCGGCCTCGAGGCGGGCGCCGAAGAACTCGTCCTGGGTCATCCAGTAGCCGGCCGAGAACGAGTCGCCGAGGCTCAACACCCGCAGCTCGCCCTCGGGCGCGGCGTCCGGGACCGTCGCCGCGTTGCGGAAGCCCTGGTCGTTGGTCACCACCCGCGCGCCGAGGTAGGGGTGATCGCAGGAGATCGTGCGCAGGTCGAGGTTCGCGCGCAGCCGCCCGCCGGGGCCGAGCCGGGGCTGCTCGCCGGAGTTGAAGCGGCAGAGCGCGGGGATCTCGACCCAGCTCGCGGCCACGTGGCGTCCGTGCAGCTCGCAGGCGCTGGCGAGCAGGATCCCCAGCGCGAGGGGGAGCACGCTCAGCAGCACCTGGGGCTTGCTCCCGCGCCTCGCCGCCCACCCCGCCAGCCCCCACGCCGCGGCCGGGAGCGCGCAGGCGGCGAAGCCCCAGCTCCAGGGGAGGGCGAACACGGCGGGCACGGCGAGCACGGCGGTCAGCGCGCTGAGGACCACGATCCCGCGGGGCAACCAGCGCTGGGGGAGCGCGGCCAGACCCGCCAGGCCTCCGCAGCCGAGCCCGGCCCACACCGCGTGGGCGCTCCCCACCCCGTCGAGGTAGGTCGTGAGCAGCGCGGCCGTGAGCGCCTGCAGCGCACCCAACATAGCCACGGCCCAGCCCAGCGCGCGGGCGGCCCGCCGCTCGGGCGGGGAAGAGGTCGGGGTCGCGGTCACTCGGGGAGGCCGAACTCGCCCAGCACGCGGGCGAAGACCTCGACCGCGCGGTCGAGGTCCGCCTCGCTGAAGGTGGCCATCATGCTGATCCGCAGCCGCTGCTTGCTCTTGGGCACGGCGGGGAAGGTGATCCCGTTGACGAACACCCCCTCCTCGTGCAGGCGCCACACCAGCTTCTGCATCGAGACCCGCTCGGGGACGCCGAGGGGAATGATCGCGCTGTGCCCTTCGACGTCGAAGCCCGCCCCGCGCAGCCCGGCGACGAGGTAGTCCACGTTCCTGCGCAGCTGCTCCACCCGCTCGGGGTGCGCCTCGAGGAAGTCCAGGCCGGCGAGCACGCTGGCCACCGTGGGGGTGGGCAGGCTGGCCGAGAACATGTAGCTGCGCGAGTAGAAGCGGAGGAAGTCGACCAGCTCGTTCGACCCGGCGATGAACCCGCCAGCCACCGCGAACACCTTGCTGAACGTGCCCAGGATCAGGTCGACCTTGCCCTCGAGCCCACAGGCCTCCTGGATCCCGTGCCCGGTCTTCCCCAGGACCCCCGTCCCGTGGGCGTCGTCGACGGCGAGCAGCGCGCCGAACTTGTCGCAGAGCTGGCGCACCTCGCGCAGGGGCGGGGTGTCGCCGTGCATGGAGTAGAGCCCCTCGACCGCCACGATCACGTTGGTGTAGGGCGACTCGTAGCGCACCTCCATCAGCCGCTTGCGCAGGTCCTCGGGGTTGCTGTGCGCGAAGGGGAGCGCCTTGAAGGCCCCCATCTTGATCCCGTCGTGCAGGCTGGCGTGGCTCAACGAGTCGTAGATCAGCACGTCCTTGCGCGAGAGCAGCGCGGCCTGCCAGCCCACGTTGGCCGAGTAGCCCGAAGAGTAGAGCAGCGCGTCCTCGGCGCCCTTGAGCGCGGCCAGCCGCTGCTCGAGCTCCCGGTGCAGGCGGGTGTAGCCGTTGAGCAGGGGCGGCCCGCCGCAGCCGACGCCGAACTCGCGCACCGCGGCGATCGTCTTCTCGATCAGCTCGGGCTCGTTGGCCAGCCCGAGGTAGTTGTTCGAGCCGAACTGCAGCACCTCCCGCGAGCCGTCGGGGGCGCTGGGGTCGGCGTAGCGCATGTGCGCGCCGGCGGGGCCCTGGGCTTCGCGCATCAGCGCGCCTTCGGCGCGGAGCTTGCGGAAGTAGGGGGAGAAGAAGGAGAGCTTGGCCTCGAGGGTCTCCCAGCCGGGCTGGAGGAAGTCCTCGACGCTGAAGTCCTCGGCGATCGGCTCGGAGCTCATGGCTGGAGCATAGCCCGACCTCCCAGGCCTCGCCTCAGCGAGTATCGTGCAGCGCAGCGGAGGACAGCGTGGCGCGCACGGCCGAGATCGTCGAAGTGATCACCCAGCTGGTGGTCGAGGTGTGCGAGGTCGACGCGACCAAGGTCAGCCCCCGCTCGCAGCTAATCGACGTGGGGCTGGGCTCGGTGGAGGTAATGGAGGTCCTCGCCCGGCTCGAAGACCACTACGAGATCCAGATCGAGGACGACGCCCTCGGCGCGCACAGCACGGTGCGCGAGCTGGCGAAGACCATCGAGCGCCTGCTGAAGGCCTAGGCCGGGACGACGAGGTCGCGGACCGCGTAGCCCAGGCGGTGCAGCTGCCAGCTGATCGTCATCAACCCGGTCCAGGTGGTGACCAGGACCCCCAGCTGCACCAGGGTGTCTGGGGACGAGATCGCAATCGTTGCCAGCCAGAGTTCGCTCATACCCGCCTCTTCGACCCCACCGTCGCCCGTTCTTTAGTGCATTTTTTGGGAAGATTCGGCCCATGCACGACGCCGCCCCCAAGCCCGCCGACCTCTTCGTTCACGGCGGAACCCTCCTCACGCCTCAGGGCGCCACCCCCGGCGACCTGCTGATCATCGACGGGCGGATCTCCGCGATCGGCGCGGCGCTGAACGCGCCGGCCGGGGTGCCCGAGCTCGACGCGAGCGGGAAGCTGGTGTTCCCCGGGCTGATCGACCCCCAGGTGCACTTCCGCGAGCCGGGCTGGACCCACAAGGAGGACATCGCCTCGGGGTCGCTCTCGGCGATCGCCGGCGGGGTGACCTGCTTCATGGAAATGCCCAACACCGTGCCCACGACCACCGACCCGGCCGCGCTCGAGGACAAGCTGCGCCGGGCCAAGGGGCGGGCCTGGGCCGACCACGCGTTCTTCCTCGGCGCCACCGCCGAGAACGCCGACCAGCTCGGCGAGTGGGAGCAGGCGCCGGGCTGCGCCGGGATCAAGGTCTTCATGGGCTCGTCCACGGGCTCGCTGCTGGTCGCCGACGACGCGACCCTCGAGCGCGTGCTGCGCTCGGGCAGCCGGCGGGTCGCCGTGCACTCCGAGCACGAGCCGCGCCTGCGCGAGCGCTACGCCGCCCTCGACGAGACCGCCGTCGTGCGCGAGCACCACACCGTGCGCGACGTGGCCTGCGCGGTCATGGCCACCGAGCGCCTGCTGCGCCTGGCCGAGAAGACCGGCCGCAAGATCCACCTCCTGCACGTGAGCACCGCCGACGAGGTGGCCATGCTCCGCGAGCGAGACCTGGGCGACCTGGTCACCGCCGAGGTGACCCCCAACCACCTCTTCCTCAGCGCCCCCGGGTGCTACGAGCACTGGGGCTCGCTGGCGCAAATGAACCCGCCGGTGCGCACCCGCGAGCACCAGGAGGCGCTCCGCGCCGGGCTGCACGAGGGGATCCTGACCTGCATTGGCTCGGACCACGCGCCCCACACCCTGGCCGAGAAGGCGCGCCCCTACCCCCAGTCGCCCTCGGGGATCCCCGGCGTGCAGACGATCCTGCCCCTGCTGCTGACCGCGGTCGAGCAGGGCTGGCTGACCCTCAACGACGTGGTGCGGGTCACCGCCAGCGGCCCAGCCCGGGCCTACGGAATCGAGGGCAAGGGCGCGCTCGAGGTCGGCAAGGACGGCGACCTGGTCGTCGTCGACCCCGGCGTGCGCGGTCCGCTGCCCCTGGAGTGGCTGCGCTCGCGCGCCGGGTTCAGCCCCTACGTCGGCATGCGCCTCAACGGCTGGCCCACCACGACCGTGCTCCGCG